>Ga0224506_10002779_pt1 | contig 11813 bp, 6 predicted proteins | sample SF_Jan12_sed_USG_2_FD_169108 | JGI IMG/M metagenome (GOLD analysis project Ga0224506, IMG submission 169108) | Sediment microbial communities from San Francisco Bay, California, United States - SF_Jan12_sed_USGS_8_1 | ecosystem: Environmental > Aquatic > Marine > Sediment | place: USA...
CTTTTTGCTTATTTTTTTCTAATACAATTTTATGGCCTAGCACAATTAACAGATCAATTTTCTGATGGTGAGCTAACGACAAATCCATCATGGAGCGGAGACCTAGGATTGTTTGCAATAAACAATGGAGAGTTACAATCGCTTAGTTCGGGAGCAGCTACTTATTATTTAAGTACTCCCTCTACACTATCGTTACAAGCACAATGGGAGTTTTTCTTCAACTTTAAGTTTAGTACATCTGGAGCAAATTATGCAGATATTTATTTAATGAGTGATAATGCTGATTTAAATGCTGTATCGAATGGTTATTTTATTCGAATAGGTAATACAGCTGATGAAATATCATTATATAAAATAGAAGCCTCTATAGAATCAATATTAATTGATGGCACAGATGGACTTGTTAACAGTACTTCTAATAACCCTTTTAATATTCGAGTAAGTCGGAGCGATGTGGGATTTTGGGAATTAGAAATTGATGATGGAGCAACTGGAACTTACTTATTCGAAGGATCTGTTACGGAAAACACAATTACAACTTCTTCTTTTTTTGGCATAAAGATTATACAGTCTACAGCTGCTGGACCAATAAACAATCATTTTTTTGACAATATTAGTGTTTCAGAAATTATTCCAGACACTCAACCCCCTTCAGTGGTTAGTATAAACGCAGTGTCTTATACAGAAATTGATGTGAAATTTGATGAATCTGTTAATCAGTCAACTGCTGAATTATTTACTAATTATTTTGTAGACGGAAGTATTGGATCTCCTATACAAGCGATACTTGACGGGCTAGATAATACAATCGTTCATCTCACTTTTCCTGTAGCATTTACTAATAATACAGACTATGTGTTGACTACCCGAAACATTGAAGACATTAATAGTAATATGATGCCGATATCAAACACTAATTTCACTTTTCTCATCCCAGACATTGCTGCAATTGGCGATATCATTATCAATGAGTTTATGGCTGACCCAAATCCTCCTATTGGCTTACCAGATGCTGAATTTGTGGAAATATACAACGCAAGCACTAAAATTATAGACCTACAAAATTATACACTAAGTGGCTCAACAATTAGCACTATCCCTTATCTACTTCTTCCAAACGAGTACTTGATTTTATGTGACGATGCTGATACTTCTTTATTTCAACCTTATGGAAGTGTATTGGGTGTACCAGCATGGAACATACTTACAAATACTGGAGAGACTATTACGTTGAAAGACGAAAATAATTTATTGATTATTGATCAAGTGTCATATACCACTAGTTGGTATAATGATGCTTCAAAGGAAAATGGAGGATATTCTATTGAGCTAATCAATCCTAATTCGCCTTGTTTAGGACAATATAATTGGGGAGCATCGAATAGTACTATTGGAGGAACTCCAGGAGTTATAAACTCTGTATATGATAATACTCCTGATATAACTCCCCCAGCTATCATTAGTGTGGAGGTTGTGTCAAGTGATAGTATTATTGTTGAGTTTGACGAGCCAATTGAGTCTTCTTCTATTTCAACAGCAGTTTTTAATTTTTCTCCATTCGTAAGCATTCAAGAAGTTTTAGAATCAGCAAAGTCACAATTTTTTGTTTTGATTAAACTAGCATCACCTTTACCGCTAGGGACGCTATATAATCTATCCGTAAGTGATTTGAGCGATTGTAGTGGGAATTCAATCACGAATAATATTTTTGAATTTAGAACTTATGAAAAGGCTTTGATAGGAGATATTATTATTAACGAAATTATGGCAGACCCTTTGCCATCGCAGGGTTTACCAGAAGTGGAATACATTGAGTTATTCAACAATAGTAATAAGTACTTTGATTTGAAAGGGTATACATTATCTAATGCAGCGATTATCACCACATCATTTGAGTTTGCTCCTTATGAACACCTTATTTTATGTAAATCAGGGGAAGAAGTGTTATTCGAGTCATATGGTAAGGTGATTGGTGTTCCATCATGGAGTCCACTTACAAACATTGGAAAAAATGTAATATTGAAGAACATTAGCAACGGTGTAGTTATTGATGAAGTAAATTATTCCGACAGTTGGTATCAAGATACTCAAAAGGATAACGGTGGGTTTTCACTGGAATTAATAAATCCAAATTCTTTATGTAAAGGAGCTTCAAATTGGATAGCTTCTAGTAGTCAGGAAGGAGGTACTCCAGGAAATCAAAATTCGGTGTTCAATAATAGTAATGATTCAATACCACCAAAATTACTTTCAGTAGCTATAATATCTGAGGATACTATAATGGCTCAATTTGATGAATTTTTGGATGTCTCTTCATTACCATTAAGTTCGTTTTTTATTACTTCTACAGCAACCGTTAGTGTTATTGGTTTAAGTAGTAATTCTAAATCGGTTCTTTTAAAGGTTTCAGAAATGTTACTTATTACTGAAACTTATACTCTTACTGCTAATGGTCTTAGCGACTGTTTAGGAAACATTATGTTGGCTGAGGAAACAACCTTCTTCCAACTACCTGAGGTTGCTATTCTAAAAGATATCATCATCAATGAATTTATGCCTGACCCTTTGGATCAAGTAGGATTACCCGAAAAAGAATTTGTTGAACTTTATAACCGAAGCAACAAACAATTTAACCTTGCAGATTACACCTTAAATGGTAAACCTATTTCTTTAGATTACTTTCAATTATCTCCCAACGATTTCGTGATTTTATGTGAAGAAAATGCAGCTATAAATTATGCGCCTTTTGGAAAAACGATTGGCATGACTTCATGGGATGTACTCACAAACAGTGGGGAAACTATAACGCTAAAGGACACAAAAAATAATATAATAGTAGATGAATTAAGCTATACAAGAAATTGGTACAACAGTACAATTAAGAACCAAGGTGGTTGGAGTTTAGAATTAATAGATACTGAAAATTTATGTAGCAATGAGGATAATTGGACTGCATCAGTTCAGCCAGTTGGAGGAACACCTGGATCAGGAAATTCTGTAAGTGCTAGTAAACCCGATCTTACTGGACCTATATTAGAAGAAGTAATCGTAATTTCGGCAGACACATTATTGCTAACCTTTAACGAAAACCTTGATTCAACATCTATAATTTCGGCCAATTATACCATTGATAATATCAGTAGTGTGGAAGTAATTTTTACAACACTTAAAAGTGTAAAACTTAGGCTTCAAACAGATTTGATACCGAAACAACTTTACAATGTTAGTGTGAACAACATTAAAGATTGTAATGGTAATTTAATTTCTAATGGTTTCAACACTGTTGCTTTGCCAGAAGAAGCCGAACTTAGAGACATTGTACTTAATGAGGTGCTTTTTAATCCTCGAGTAAATGCCCCAGATTTTGTTGAGTTATATAATAGATCAGATAAGTTTATCAATATACAAAATTGGTTTTTAGGAAATAAAGATAATAATGGTGGATATGATAACCTCAAAAAAATTATTGAAAAACCATTTATTGTGGCACCAGAACAATATGTTGTATTGACAAAAGACGAAATGATATTGGCGAATGAGTACCCCAATGGAAAAAGGCAAACTTTTTTAGAAATGATGAGCGTACCCACTTATCCTAATGAGACTGGAAGTGTGTTGATATTAAAACCTGATACAACAGTTTATGAAGAGTTTGATTATCATGAAGATTTTCATCATATATTACTTAATAATGTTGATGGTATTTCTTTGGAGAGAATAAATATTGATGGCATAACCAATAATCCTGATAACTGGCATTCAGCGGCCAGTACTGTATTAGCTACTCCTGGGTACATAAACTCCCAGTCATCACAAGGTGTTGTCCCTGAAGATGTAATTACTGTTTCCCCACAAGTAATTATTCCTGATCTAAATGGCACGAATGATTTTACTACTATACGTTACGAATTTGATAAGCCTGGATATGTAGTAAGTGTATATATTATTGATGATAGAGGTAGGTCAACGAAAAATATTATAGAAAATAGCACATTGCCTATTTTAGGTGAACTATATTGGGATGGTACTACTGAGGATGGGCGTAAAGCTAGGATTGGATCTTATATGGTATATGTGAAAGCATTTGATACTAGTGGAAATATGAAGCACTACCGAAAACGAGTAGTAGTGGGTAGCGATTGGTAAAAGGAAATGATGTATTCTAAATAATCAGTCATCTAAAAGATTCATCTGTAATTGATGTGGCACTTTTATTTTGTATTACTAGATTCTTGAATCCATTCAATCATTTTAATTACATCCTGAGCTTGTTTAGGTGTAATGAGTAAAGTGGCATCATGCCTTAATGCTTCAAAAACATTTTGGTAAAATTCAATATATGACCCATTTTCTGTTTTAATTTTTTCTGTGTTACCATTTTCATTTAGGGTTAGTATTCCATAATTTTCTTCCAAATCTTCTCCTAGTTTTTCCCAATTAACATTTCCTTCAACTAAACTCCCTTCTTGTGTGTCTTTTCCATATTTTATATAAGAAGCTTTCGATCCAATTACATGAAATGATGGCTTATTTTCTTGGGTAAGCATATCAGACACTATTACAGCATTGAAATTTTTGTATTTCAAGGTGATGTAAAAATAATCAATCACTTGACTATCTTTTCGTTGAATTTGTAAATCAGCTTCAACGTTTATAGGCCAACCAAATAAATCTAGGCATTGATCAATTAAATGAGACCCAATATCATATAGCAAACCAGCACCAGAATAATCCCCCTCTTTCCATAACTTAACTCCAATTTCTGGTTTATAACGATGCATTGAAATATGACAATTTTTTAAAGCACCTAATTTATTTTCTGACAAAAGTTTTTTGACCGTTTTAAATCCTCCTTCTAATCTTTTATTGTGATATACAGCAATGAGTAAATTTTGTTCTTTTGCAATATTAATAAGTTCTTCGCTCTGCTGACTTGTAGCGGTCATTGGTTTTTCTAGTACTATATGTTTACCAGCTAACAAAGCCTGTTTTGCCATTTCATAATGTAAATATGTAGGGGTGTTAATCACAATCAACTCAATCTCATTATCACTAATAAGTTCTTCAAAAGACCTAACTATTCTAGCATTAGGATAAAGTTCTTTGGAGTTAGATTTACTTCTTTCCAGAATAAGCTTTAAATTGAAATTAGGATTTCGTTCAATAAAAGGTGCGTGAAACACTTTTCCACTCATGCCAAAAGAGGCTAAACCAACTTGTACTATCTGAGAGTCATTCATAATTAATGGGTAGTTTTATGCTATAACTGGATTGTTCCTGCTACTTATGTGCGAATATAGTAAAGAATATTATGGCTATTAAAAGTTAATGAAAGTAGAATTAATTGAAAGGAAAAATAATTACTCGAATGGTTTGGAAACAAGGGTGGATACATAAAATTTCATAACATGAGACTGAAGAAGAAAACTATTTGGTTGAGTTTGATTATTTTTAAAAATGATATCTCTCCAAAGGACGACATCCCTTGGAGAGATGTCATCCTTTGTATAAAACGATGACCACTCAGTCTTTAAAAAAACAGTACACCAACTTCATCAAAACCCAGTCAAAAGCCTTGGGGTTTGATTTCTGTGGTATTGCCAAAGCCCAATACTTAGAAGAAGAAGCTCCTCGTTTGGAAAATTGGTTGAATCAGAACATGCATGGTGAAATGGGATATCTGGCAAACAATTTCGAAAAACGGCTTGACCCCACCAAATTAGTTGAAGGAGCAAAATCAGTAGTCACGTTTTTATACAACTATTACCCTGAACATAATTTAGCACAAGAAGATAACTATAAAATAGCTAAATATGCATACGGTACAGATTATCATTTTGTGATCAAGGATAAGTTGAAATTACTTATGGAGATGATTCATGATGAAATTGGAGAAGTGTCGGGGCGTGTATTTGTTGATTCTGCACCAGTTATGGAACGCGTATGGGCACAAAAAAGTGGACTTGGTTGGATAGGAAAAAACAGCTTATTGCTTAACAAGGGTAGTGGTAGTTTCTTTTTTATTGCAGAATTGATTATTGATTTAGAATTGGAAACGGATGCACCAGTCACCGATCATTGTGGTACTTGTACTGCTTGTATAGATGCCTGTCCAACGGATGCTATTCCAACACCTTACGTGGTAGATGGGAGCAAATGCATTTCTTATTTTACCATTGAGTTGAAAGACGAAATCCCAAGAGAAGTAAAAGGTAAATTTGAAAACTGGATGTTTGGCTGCGATATTTGTCAGGATGTATGTCCATGGAACAAGTTCTCAAAGCCTCATCAAGAACCTCAGTTTAGCCACCATCCCGATTTAGCCACCATGACTAAACAAGACTGGCATGAAATTACCCAAGAGGTTTTTCAGAAAGTATTTAAAAAATCGGCTGTGAAACGCACCAAATTACCGGGATTGAAGAGAAATATTGAGTTTTTGAAAAATAAGTGATTATACATTTTATTTGTTGAAATATTTATACATTTATTTCTAATTAAGAGACTTATTATGGTAAAATTAGCTTTCGTTAGTCTTTTAGTAATGGGACACGTTTTAACTATTGTTGCACAAGTACCAAAATTTAGTTTTTATATAAATTCTAATTATTCAGCACCCATTATAGAAGATGAAACTTTACAAGTGTTAGCAGACCCTGTGTTCTATACTGGTTATAATCAGATTTATTCTAATATAGGAGGTATAAAAAGAGAGTCGGAAGCCAAATTTGGTTTTGAAGCTGGAGGAAATATTTCGTGGGAAATATCTAATAAGTTTTCTTTAGTAAGCGGTATTGGCGTGAATGTTATTAGGTATAATCAAAAAGAAAATGTTGAAACAAATGATAGTGGATTAGACAACATTATTATAAGTGGAGGAATAATTAGTCAAGATACTACACTTACGGGACAGTCTCTATGGCAAAGGGATAGTAGCGGATATTTGATAGTAGGAAATATTGATTTGTCAGGATACAATTTATTACAAAACGAAAATAATGGAGTAGATTATTCTTTAACCTATTTAAAAATTCCTTTGTTAGGTAGGTATGCAATTACAAAAAAAATAGGCGTCACGTTAGGAGCAAATTTTTCATTCCTTCTCGCTAGTAAAAGAGAATATACTCAATCTTATTTTTCATTGAATACCTACTTTGAAATGGAACATAAAGATAAAAGTACTAATGGATATAATAATACCTTAATCGGAATTACTGGTGGAATTGATTTTATGTTGTTTAAAAATTTTGAAATTAATGTAAACTATAACCGAAGCCTAAATAGCATATATATTACTAGCGATTGGAATAGCACAAATTATAATGCTACAAATAATAGTCTGTCTTTAGGCTTGAGTTATTTCCTGTCACCAAAAATTAATAAGGTTGTAAAATAACATTTAAATTTTTTCTGGTCAAATTGTGATAATAATGATATACACATCATTATTCACTTTCATTTACTTGCTCATTAAATGTAAGAATACATTTGAGTAAGCGATAACTTAATTTTTGCAACCAATTGTATTTAAAATGTAACCCTTTATCATATATTTCGATTGAATTACATATAATTGCATTAATTTTTGCGTTTAAAATATGATTGTAAAGTAATAAAGTGATGGAAGAAGTTTCAGTATCTCAAGATCTTAAAAAAGAGCATCAAGAGAAAATAAAGAAAGTTTTTGATGAAGTGGGCAAAGTAGTAGTTGGTCAGGAGTATATGCTCAACCGATTATTGGTAGGGTTATTTACCAATGGACATATTCTATTAGAAGGGGTTCCTGGATTAGCTAAAACTTTAACGGTAAGTACATTGGCAAATGTACTACACCTAGATTTTCAAAGAATTCAGTTTACACCTGATTTATTGCCTGCTGATTTGGTTGGAACAATGATCTACAATCAGCAGAAATCAAATTTTGAAGTAAAAAAAGGGCCTATTTTTTCGAATCTTATTTTAGCGGATGAAATTAACAGGTCTCCTGCAAAGGTACAGTCGGCACTGCTGGAATCCATGCAAGAAAAACAAGTGACAATTGGAGAAACGACCTTTCCATTAGATCGACCATTTTTAGTATTGGCTACTCAAAACCCTGTAGACCAAGAAGGCACTTACCCACTTCCAGAAGCTCAAGTTGACCGTTTTATGATGAAAGTTCATGTAGATTATCCTACAAAGGAAGATGAACTTGAGGTAATGCGCAGAATGTCAAATATGTCGTTTGATAGTCAAGTGGAAACAATTCTGACAAAAGAAGATGTTTTTGCCATACGTGAAGAAGTTAATAAAGTAAGTATTTCAGAATCACTTGAAAAATATATTATTGAGTTGGTATTTGCTACACGTGATCCAAAGGCTTATGGTTTAGACAAGTCGGCTGAATATATTCAATTTGGTGTTTCTCCAAGGGCAAGTATCAATTTAAACTTGGCGGCAAAGGCAATCGCTTATTTTAATAATAGAGAATATGTTCTACCAGAAGATATTAAAGAAATAGCTGTTGATGTATTAAATCACAGAATGATATTGAATTATGAGGCCGAAGCTGATAATGTAACCACTATTGATATTATCAAGGACTTATTAATTAAGATTCCAATTAATCATTAATTATTTAAGCTTACTGTACTAACCTTACTTTATCAGGTTACATAATCTTTTTTAGATTGGTATGAATTTGTTTATGATACTGATTTAAATTGTTCAAACAAATATCAATAATAGCCTCCACCTCTTCCCACCGACTGATAATCGTGGAGGCTACTAGTTTTTTATTAGTGAAGCGGTGAGTAACTTGTCTGTTCATGTTTCACTATTTGATAAGCCATATATAGAAAGCTAGAAAATATAAGCTCATATATTTGCGAAAACTATCTTAACTTCTAACCTGATAACCTTAATATACCAATTTGGTTTTTTCCTTCTTATAATATCTTTTCTAATTTTTAACTTAAATATTAGCCAACGTTTAGCTTTTTAATTGTAGTTTTAATAACTGATGTTAGGCAAATTAATATGTCAACCGAGCCTTTCGAAGGTGTTATAGATTGTATGAATAAGGTTTATACAAGCCTGTTTGCCGAAGGAAGACTCAACCTTACAGCATTGGATAGTTTTTGAACATTAATTGATAAACCCTAAAAACTGATGATGAGGATTTTCTTTGTTTCACTTTTCCTACAGTGTGTAACATTTGTCTATTCGCAAACGCTTTTGAAACCAGATAAAGTATTTGATGGAGAAGCACTCCATAGTAACTGGGTAGTGCTTGTCGAGAAAAATATAATTACTGAAGTTGGATTAGAATCGAAAATAAAAATACCGAATGATACAGATATTATTCTATTAAAAGGGATGACTTTAATGCCTGGCATAATTGAAGGTCATTCACACCTTTTATTGCATCCATACAATGAAACGGAATGGAATGACCAAGTTCTTAAGGAATCGCCTGTTGAGAGGTCAATTAGAGGCACTGTTCATGCAAAGAACTCGCTTATGGCTGGAATTACTACCATGAGAGATTTAGGTGCTGAAGGCGCAGGATATAGTGATGTTTACCTGAAAAAAACCATTGATCTAGGTATCATTCCAGGTCCTCGTTTGCTAGTGGCTGGTCCTGCAATTGTAGCAACAGGAGCTTATGGACCAAAGGGATTTCATGATGGTGTAACCATACCCCTTGGTGCTGAAGAGGCAAGTGGTACTGAAGAAGTTATTAGGACAGTACGAAGACAACTTGGAAATGGAGCTGATTTCATTAAAATATATGCAGACTATCGATGGCGAAAAGGAGAAGCATCTCAACCAACGTTTTTGTTATCAGAAATTGAAGCAATGGTTCAGGCTGCCAAGAGTGCGGGGAGATATGCAGTAGCACACGCCAGTACCCCAGAAGGAATGCGAAGAGCAATTAAGGGTGGTGTAGAAACCATTGAGCACGGAGATGGAGGTACTTTAGAGATTTTTAAACTGATGAAGGAAAAAGGAGTTGCTTTTTGTCCTACTCTGGCTGCAGGAGATGCCATTTCACAATACCGAGGTTGGAAGAAAGGATCAGGTGAAGAACCAGAACGAATTGTTAAGAAAAAAGCATCCTTCAAACTTGCATTGCAGTCGGGAGTGGATATTGTCTTTGGCGGTGATGTTGGAGTTTTTACTCATGGAGAAAATTATAGAGAACTTGAATTAATGGTTGACTACGGAATGACACCACTATCCGCACTAAAATCGGCAACATCTCTCAATGCTAAAGTATTTCACCTGCCCAATTTGGGGAATATTAAGAAGGGCTTTTTAGCAGATATTATTGCTGTGGAAGGCGACCCTATAAAAGATATTTCAAAAATGCGCCATGTCCAATTTGTAATGAAGGATGGTGTTATTTATAAGAATGAGAAGATTACAAAATGAAGTAACCACTTATGCAAGCATAAAAGCACTATTAACTATTGAAATATTACTAAACAATAGTATATTGAATATTATCACGCATGTATAGGTAATATAAACGACATATGTGTGATGTGTGTACGTTGTAAATAATTAAAATAATAGATGGCAAATCAGGCTGAATATGACCAATTGATTAATCCAATAAAGGATGGTATATCGAAAATATCGGAATATAAAATCTCTGACATCATCAGAGAAAAAGAATTAGGGAGTCAGTTTAGTTTTAAAGAAGCTGAAACTTCGATTTTGAGCGTATTGTCTTTATTTAAAAGAATTAATGTCGAAGAGTTAGGTGAAATACCATACAATTTATTGAATACATTTAAAGGCCAACTTGAAGATGCGATCTCCAGAATTGACCAAATGATTAATTTTAATCCTAGTCAAGGAAACCCTGTACAACAACGAAATACATTAATTCAAAACATTCAAAATCAATATGACGGATATTATCAGCATTCAATGCCGATAATTACATCCCAAATGTTAAACAGCAATGACCTATCTATACAACAAGCTAGATACAACCAAATAATTGAAGAAATAGAAAAACAAAAGGAAGAAGATGCTAAAAAGAGCACAAAGTATTTAGAAGAAATGGAGAGGGCTTTGAAAAGTACTCAAGACTCTGCTGCTAAATCTGGAGTTACAAAGTACTCCGCTTTATTTAAAGATGAATCAGAAATTCATAAAACAGAAGCATCTTTTTGGCTTAAATGTACAATTGGAATAATTACTCTTATTGTTGTTGCCTCAATAATATTGATTGTGTTTTTCCCTGATAACAAAACAGAAATTGGTCAAATCGTACAATATACCGTTTCCAAAATTATAATTCTTTCTGCTCTATTCTTTGGACTTAGCTTGTGTAATAGGAATTTTAAAGCTCATAAGCACAATGAAGTAGTTAATAAGCATAGACAGAATGCACTTGCGACATTTGAAACGTTCTCTAATGCAGCTGGATCTGATATTCAGACAAAAAATGCCGTGCTTATTGAAGCAACAAAAACTATTTTTTCTAATCAACGAACTGGATATTTATCCAATTCCTCTGAATCAGAATCTTCAAATAAAATAGTTGAGATAATTAAAGGAGTATCGACAAAAAGTGAATAAACTGTTTACAGCATTTGGTATAAAAAACATAGCATCTTGCTTTGGTGCTTTTCAGTTTGTACATTTATACTCAACGGGTGAAATACGCAACGTTTTGTACCGTAGTGTTAGTGCAATTCCCCACATATGAAGAAGTATTTAATCCTTACGTTTGTTTTTATTTCGACTCTTTGCTGTAACGCTCAAGAACAAAATGATATTACAATTGGAATAATTGATAGTATATACTCGAAAGT
>Ga0224506_10002780_pt1 | contig 11809 bp, 12 predicted proteins | sample SF_Jan12_sed_USG_2_FD_169108 | JGI IMG/M metagenome (GOLD analysis project Ga0224506, IMG submission 169108) | Sediment microbial communities from San Francisco Bay, California, United States - SF_Jan12_sed_USGS_8_1 | ecosystem: Environmental > Aquatic > Marine > Sediment | place: USA...
TTTCTCCGAAGCCGCATGACGAGCATCTCTTCTTCACGACGTGGTACGCACTCTTTCCGCAGCGTCGACACCTGACATGAAGACGTTTGTTCTTCTTCCCGAAGGATGTCGTGCCCTTCACCAAGTCACTCACCGGCTATGTGGGGGGACACCATAATCACATTGTCGCCCCTCAACACCAGGGAGCCAAGCTTGAATGGCTTCTTTTCGCCTGCGAGCTCCTCAGCGTCTTCTAGGAGAAGGTTCATGTGCTGGTCATAGCCTTTCAGAGCTCCCCGCAGCGTCTTTCCGTTTCTCAGTTTCACCAGTACAATCTCGTTGAGGCTCTTCGAGAGGACCTTAAGTGAAATGTCATTCGACAACTTTGGTCACCGCGGCTGTTCCCATCCCGCGAGCGTAAGTATTAAACGTATCTCCATGGTCATCAGACCAGACTCTGTCCCAGAGGCATGTTTGGGTTGCGTCAAAAAAAGATGAGCAGAAGCGAGCAGAGGAAGTTCCTGGAATCCCGGCGAGAGGACTTGCGCGAGATATACGGAGTGCAGAACGTGGCCGACATGCCAGGGGAGAAGGGAGTATGGGAGATCGAAGGAAACGGCTGGAAATTGTATCGAATAGGTGAGGAAAGGCTTCTGACATTGATTCGAAACCGCCTTGTGCCAGTTTTGTACCAGAGCTTCAACCCGGGCATAGACATCTCTTTGCCTTCCCTCGTCGTCGACAAGGGCGCCGTACCGCATGTCAGCAATGGAGCCGATGTCATGAGGCCTGGGGTTGTTGTTTTGGAGGGATCGTTCAAGAAGGGTAGCCTCGTCTCGGTGAAGGATCAGACTTATCACAAGATCCTGGCAGTGGCTGAGGCTCTTGAGGACTCCGAGCGCATCAAGGCGGCAGAAAGGGGAAAGGTAGCCAAGAACCTACATCACGTCGGTGACAAGGTCTGGAGCACGGTTGCCTCAATCGCGGGAAGAATGGCGTAGCTGCTTCAATCGTCTTCTAGAGGATTACACTCGATCGATTCAGCTCAAGGCCATAGTGTCTAGGTTCCTTGGGACATAGATCTTGGCAGGGACTATCCGAGCTGCAACTCTGGCCAGGCTCTCCGCAGCCTGTGGCTCCCCGTGGCACACTATGATGTTTCTGGGCTTCGGAACCACTCTCCTCAAGTAGTTGATCAACTGCTGTCTGCTCGAGTGTCCCGAGAAGCCGTCGACCTTCTCAACTTCCATTCTTGTCTGGACGATCTTGGCCCTGCCGTTCTCGTCGGTCATGCTGACATCTTTTAAACCCTTGAGAAGCTTTCTTCCCATCGTGCCTTCCACTTGGTAGCTCACAAAGGCGAGCAGGTTGTTCTCATCTTCAGCCATTTCACGGAAATAGCCCAACACCGGTCCTCCCTCAAGCATTCCTGAAGTGGACATTATGATCGACGGCCCCTTCATCGCCGTTGCCTCCTCTCTTTGAGACCGAGTCCTTATGGGTGTGAAGTAGTCAGAAGCAAACGGGTTTGACTGCTCCTCAAACGCCTTCTGAAGTTCCGCTGTAAGGTACTGTGGGTAGGCGGTGTGGATTGCTGTCGCTTCGTTCACGAGACCGTCGATAAACACCGGGACCTCTGGTATGGTCTTCTCAGAGAGGAGCGCCTCCAGAACTAGAAGTATCTCCTGTGCTCTGCCTATAGCGGGGACGGGTATAAGCACCTTGCCCCCTCTTTGTGTAGCTTTCTTGATGTAGTTCGAAAAAAGCGCCTCCGTCTCTCTCCTGGTGAAAGCTATGGGAGTAGCTCCATAGGTGCTTTCCATGATCAGGGTCTCCACTCTGTGGAACCTCGAAGCACAGGAGTCGAGAAGCCTCGTCTTCTCGAACTTGAAGTCTCCTGTGTAAACTATGTTGTGATGACCTTCTCCGATGTGTAGATGAAAGATCGCTGAGCCCAATATGTGTCCTGCGTTGTAGACCGTGAGTCTGATGTCAGGTGTGATGTTGGTGACCGTTCCGTACTTCATGGGAATGGTGTGAAGAAGAGTTGAGCGAACCTCTTCTCCGCCGTAGGGAGCGAACGCCCCTTCCTTTCCCGTGACATCTATGTAATCTAGCTGCAACATCGTCATCAGCGTAGCCGTTGGCTCCAGGCAGAAGACCGGTCCCGCGTAGTCGTACTTGTAGAGGTAGGGCAGAAAGCCGCAGTGATCCAGATGAGCGTGGGAAATCGCTACAGCGTCGAGATTGAGCGTCTCGATGACCCGTGTGTCTATCCTCGGAAACTGGTTTAGTCCAGACCTTCCTCCCGGCGATATACCGCAGTCTATGAGAACTCTGCTTTCGCTAGTCTCTAAAAGGAAAGCGGATCTTCCAACCTGCTGCCCTCCTCCCAAGACCGTTATTCTTACGTCTCCCACTTCCAGGACTGGGGTGCGAAAGATCCGTTCGCCCACGTCCCTGAGTATATCCGCTCTGTCTCCCGGCGACCCGTAGAGGAACTGTCTAACCGTCTGTATGTATCGTGACTCCATGGCAGGTGCCCTCAGTATCCTGGGCTTCCACCGTGTGGCCTTTGCAATCTGCTGACCGATCGATCGCGCTTGGAGGCCCACATCCTCGGGCGTATCAGTCTCGAGTATCACCTCACCCAGCGTTTCATCGAAATAGATGTGCGTACTCAACTCTGGCGGAAGCATTTCCCTAATCTTCTTCTCCGCCTCATCCGGAGCCAGCCTTATCGAAGGATCTGAACGAATCATAACCCTCTTCTTGATCAGGCTAACCAAGTCTCGGGTTATCTGGTTCTGCTCCAAGAATAGATCCGGGTTCTTGGTGTAGATGGCTAGTTTGGTTCCTTCATACTCGATCCTAGTGACAGCGGCGTCTCTAGGCACGCTCGTTAGGAAGTACTTGATGACTTCGTTCCTCATCTGGTCGCTTGTGAGCAACTGCTTTCCCCGATGATTACATCAAGGGAGCGAAGAAATTCTGTAGGTGCTTCTTCTTCTCTTCGAGAGTCAGTTCTCTGTATTTCATGCTTCTGTCTATGACAGCGATGTCTATGTTATCCCCCGTGCCAGCGTTCCTCTTAATGGCGGTCGCAACCCCCTTGGCAGCCAGAGAAATAGCTTCCGTCATCTCCAAGTCCTCACGGTATTCCGACTCGATGGTCCCATACGCCACAGGTGAACCTGAACCTGTAGAGACGATCTTCTCCTCAGTCAGTGTTCCAGTGTAGTCTATGTTGAACAGGTGTGGACCCGAAGGATCCACTCCGCCTATGATAACCTGCGCCACCAGCGGGTGTGGTCGATTCGCAAAGAAGACATTTGCGGCGAGCCGCGAAGCCGCCCCGACATTCATAATGGCGTTGTTGGACAGTTGATAGTAGTTGATGTTCGCTCTCAGTAGATCTATCATCGACTGTGCATCGGCTACCCGGCCAGCTATGGTGACAGCCATATGATCTACCAAGGCAAACAATTTCTTTCCTTTCCTGTGGGCTATGTAGAGGCCAGCTGTGACTCGAGTGTCTGTGGCGAAAACTACTCCGCTATTCGTTGCAAGACCTATTGTGGTTGTTCCACTCTTAGCGACGATCCTCTCGTCGTCAACTCTTGGAAACATTCGGTTGCACTTGCTCCAAAACGTCTTGAGAACCAGCCGCAGGATTTACTGGTTCAGCCATTTCTGAGCAACCTTCTAAAGACCTATCCAAGGTCTCAAGCCTCGATGTCCTGAACTTTGGCTGCCCAAAAATGGCAAGACGCCGCGACAAGTCGCTGCGCACTCCGATATAAACCATTCGCCGGAGGTTCAAGTGTGCACCCCTCGAAAGCTAGCAGTCTAACCGTAAAATACAAGCTTACATATTGTTCACCGGACACTCACAGGAGCCACCATCAATGTCTGCCCATGAGATGAGGCTGCCAGACACGATAACGATTGGAAGAGGCCTAAGAGAAATGGCGGCTGAACTGGTGTCGCGAGCCTGCTTCGGAAAAAACGTAGTGTTGGCCACTAGCAAGACCCCGTACCAGCTGATCGGCTCTGCCATAGCCAATTCTCTTGAGCAGCGAAGAATAGAGCTTGAGTGCCACTACGTGGAACACGCCCGTGTTAGTGATGTCCAAGAGCTGGAGGATATGGTCGACCCTGAGGTCTGTGGAGCCATCGTCGGAGTTGGCGGCGGCAGGGTTCTGGACGTCGCCAAGATGGCTTCAAACAACAGCGCCGTCAACTTCGTAAGTGTTCCAACCACTGCTTCTCACGATGGAATTGCAAGTCAAATGGCCTCCATTAAGGGGCTTGGTACAGCTTTCTCAGCTGTCCTGCGGCCTCCCTTCGCCGTTGTGGCCGACATGGAAGTTATCGAGAAAGCTCCCTTCAGGTACACCGCCAGTGGATGCGGTGACCTGATAGCTAAGTATACATCCGTGAGGGATTGGAGGCTAGGTCACCGGAGAACCGGAGAACACTTCGGGGAATATGCTGCCAGCCTTGCTCAACTAAGCGCGGAGATCGCGATGCGGAGATCGAGGAGCATTGGAGCGGGCGACCCTGACAGCCTGAGAACTGTCGTCGAAGCCTTAATCAGCAGCGGGGTAGCAATGTCAATCGAAGGTACCAGCAGACCATGCAGCGGATCAGAGCATTTGATAAGTCACGCTTTGGGAAGACTGGTTGAGAATCCTCCACTTCATGGAGAGTGCTGTGGCGTCGCCACTATAGTCATGGCCCTCCTTCACAAAGCGAACTGGAAGAGAGTACGCAGGGCTCTCAGCGAGATAGGTGCACCAACGGACATCCATCGACTCGGGGTTGACAGAGAGACGTTCATTGAAGCGATGCTCATGGCGCCGCGGATAAGGCCTCAGAGGTACACGATACTGTCTGAACTAAAATTGGATAAGAGGAGCGCTGAGGAAGCGGCTGAGAAAGCCGGTGTGTTCTAAGGAGAAGTGGAAGCCCGAGTGAAGGAAGAGAAGAAGAAAGTAATAGCGATGGTGCCGGCTTGTTGGGCTAAAGAAGGGACTCGCTTCCTCTTCTCAGGCACTTTTCCGACATGCGGATCATGTGAATTCAGATCTGGCTGTGTCTCTTCCCTAATCAAGGGCAGGGATTACGAGATCGTGAGGCTGAGAAAGAGGAGCTTCACATGCCCTCATCAAGGCACAAAATACCAGGTCGTCGAGGCTAAACCATCTCGCCTCGAGCTGGCGATACCGAAAGAAAGATGCTTTGAAGGCACCATCTTACAGATCGCTCCAAATCAATGTGAGAGAAGGTTCTGCGAGAACTATTGGTTCTGCGTCCCCGAGGGCACCGGCGGCGGGAATCGTTGGAAGATTGTGCAACTACTGGAAACCATAGAGTGCCCTGAGGGAAGAGCTCTTGTCAAGGCGTCTCTGGAGCCCGTTCCCTTACGTGCTTCTCGACAAAGATGACTGTATCAATATCCGGAAAATGATCTTCTATCCGCTTCGCTATTATTCTCTTGGCAAGCTGTAAGTTGGGTAACAGATAACTCTCCTTAGGAAAGTCTAGAGTCAGGTCAGATCCCTTCCTACCAAGCGAAAACTTGGAAACATCCACCTCCGGTATGCGGTCGTGAACGAGAGCTCTGAGTTTCTCATCCTCATCAATTACGATTTTCTCAACCGTACACTCGTATACCAAGATCTTTCCAGCGAGGGCAGGATTGAAATCCACTTGGACTCTGCCAGACCCAACAGATCTCACCACCCCCTGCTTGTCGTCGAGTGTCACGACGTCGCCCACCACTGGTGCAACATCCTTTCTCGTAAATTTCCTGAGAGACACGATTCTGATTTTCGATGGATCCCGCGGCCCGAACGCCTTCTCAGGAGGCACCTCTATAACCCTGGTTTCGGATTGCTTCGCCCCCAGCAAGCCCTCTTCGACCGCCCTGAGAAGCCATCCCTCGCCTGGCACAACCAATTTAGGTTCGTAGGCTACTCCAGCCTTGTAGATCCCTGCCTCTCTAGCCTGCTGTTCGTAGGTTGTCTCGATTACATCGCCTGTCTCTTTAACCTTGGCAGTATAGTTCAGCAAGACGTATCTCGCTTTCTCCACATGGGGTTCTTCGGCAGGAGCCCTAGCTTTCTTCTTGGCTTCGATACCTGCGAGAACAGTGGTCTTGGTCCGTCTCCGCCGCGCCTTCTTCCCAGCAACATCTCTCTTCTGAGCCTTAGACATCTACATTCCACTGCAAGCTGATTGGGCAAGGTGTTCTGCCTGAGCTGTGATAAAAGGTTTTGAAAGGTTCGCTCGCGAACTGTTCCACTGCTCCCGACATCGGTCGACAAGTTTGTCCAGAATCCAGTGGAATTGGATTGAGACTCAATGGGCTATCTTGAACCCCTTGAACTCGTCTCTGGGGCGCTCCCAATCCACCTCGACCTTCGAAACGGAAGCACCGGGCGGGCCGGTCTTGCACCATCGTATGATCTGCTCCACGCCGATCTTGTCACCCTCGAAGACGGCTTCCACCCTACCGTCGGCCAGGTTTCTTACCCATCCATTCAGCCACAGTTTATTCGCCAGCTCCTTCGTGTTCCATCGAAAGAACACGCCTTGAACCCAGCCAGAGATATACACATGGGCTCGCGCCTTCAAGACAGACACTTCGCTTGTCCTGCACTTGACCCAGATCCACAGGGGCTTAACTTCTTTTCGTGTTATGCCGCTGAGTATCGGTTGAAGAAACATACATATGCGTCGGCGCTGACAATCTCTGTTTCCCGAGCGTCTTCGTTATGACTGACTTTGACGTTGTCGTGTGTGGGGGCGGGCCCGCGGGATTGACTGCGGCCTGGGAAGCCTGTCGAAGAGGGTGCAGCGTTCTGATACTGGAGGAACACTCCAGTATCGGTGTGCCCGAGCGATGCGCAGGCCTGCTCAGCCTTTCCGGTCTCAGCAAGCTTTCACTGCCCCTGGAGCGTCGCTTCACCCAGAACACTGTGCGCGGCGCCGTGTTCTTCTCTCCTGACGGCGGGTCTTTCACCGTTGACGTTGGGAGGCCTGTGGCAGCGGTGGTCAGTAGAAAGAGTTTCGATCAACACCTGGCTCGGAGAGCCTGCAAGTGCGCTGAGCTGCGTCTGGCAGAAAGAGTCACAAATATCTTGAACAAAACCAAATGTGTTGTGACACGGCTCGATAATGGAGAGCTAATTCACTCACGCTTCGCGCTTGATGCTGAAGGCAGAGGAGCGAGGATAGCGCGCAGCTTGGGGTTGAACACCAATCCCCATGGGTGGCTTCCAGCCGTCCAGGCTTTGGTGACCAATCACAACAGAGACAAAGACTTCGTTTACCTTTTCTTTCCGAAATATATTCAAGGATTCTTCGCCTATCTTGTTCCTGTTGATGAAGAGACCGGGAAACTGGGTCTAGCAACACGCAGAGACCCCATTACAGCTATCAGAAAGTTACTCAGCTCCGAATTCCCTGCTGCCAAGGTTGTTGGTATCACGGGAGGCTCAGTATACACGTCGAGACCGGCAAAGAGGGCCTCCAATTCTAGGACACTTGTTATGGGCGACGCAGCAGGCCAGGTCAAAGCAACGACGGGTGGAGGAGTGATCTTTGGCTGTATCAGCGCGTCTCGGGCAGGAGTCATAGTGGCAGGAGCCTGTTCCGAGGAGTCTCTCAAAAAGACCGTGGGTGAGGAGTACGATCGTTGGTTGAAGGAAAACGTCAGCAGGGAACTATCGACCATCGCGGTTCTAAGGACCGTGCTCAATCATGTGCCGCCACGTATCATCAATGCGCTCTTCAAGAGCATCGCAGACTCAGGCATCGATTCCGTGCTGTCCAAGACAGGCGACATGGATTTCCAGCGAGAGAGTCTGGTGAGGTTGACGAGATACACAGGGTTCTCTCAACTACTGCTTCGAGCTATCTCAAGCTTAGTCTCTGATGTCCTGTTCTGAGAACCAAAGCAGCAATAGTGAAAGAGATATATCAGGCCTTTCTTCCGGAAGCCCAGTCGGAGATCGAAGCCATGAGCGAACGTCTCCCAGTTTCGCTCCCTCAATGCAACAGATGCCACAGGCCAATAGTCCCCGGTGAGAACGGGGTGAACTTTCCCTGCCCAAACTGCGGCAAAGTCACAATCTGGCGCTGTGCCAAGTGCAGAGTCCTGGCGCGTCCCTACGTCTGCCCCAGCTGTGGTTTCGAGGGACCGTGAGATGGCTCGTGTGCTTGCAGCGGTCAAGATCTTTCCATCAGGACCAGAAGTTGATCTTGACTCCCTGGCCGACGAAGTGGAGAGAGGTCTCCCTGAGGGATTCAAGCTTCACGGCAAGGAAACCGAGCCCCTCGCATTCGGAATGAAGGTCCTGCTTGTTGGGATCTCGATGCCCGACGCCGAAGGCTACTCCTCAAAACTCGAGGAATACTTGAAGAGCTTGAAGGACGTGGACGAAATCACAATAATCAATGTTCAAAGGATCTAAAGCCTGTTTCAAGTTTATATAAAGGATTGCCGATGTACGCCGAGACTTCTGAGGCCTAGAGACAATGCGCGGCGAAAAGGAGCTTAGACTCAAGGTCGCTGAGGCCAAGCAGAGAGACGCCGGCTACGGAATCGCAAGGATAGACAAAGAGATGGGAGCCTCAATAGGGTTACTGACGGGTGACCTGATAGAGATCAGAGGAAGGAAGCTGGCCGCAGCCACACTGTGGCTGGGCTACGCAGAGGACAGAGAGAAGGACATCATACGCATAGATGGCTACACGAGGAACAACGCAGGAGTTTCTCTCAGCGACTACGTGATAGTGCGTAAGGCGCAGGCAAAAGAGGCGCTCCAAGTGAAGCTTGCTCCCTTCAACTCCAGGATGGAGCCCGACGAAAACTTCGTTAGACTGATCAAGAGCAGGCTGATCGATTTCCCCGTGGTAGCCAGGAACGTCGTTCCCGTCCACTTCTTCGGAAACCTCTTCTCGTTCGTCGTGGCACAGACGAGGCCCACGGGCACAGTAAGGATAACGCCGCGAACCAAGATAATCATTCAGGGAAAATCCGTTCAGACCAAGGCGATCAGGAGCTCGGTTACCTACGAAGACATAGGCGGTCTTGAGAACGAGATCCAAAGAGTAAGAGAGATGATTGAACTCCCACTCAGATTCCCAGAGCTCTTTCAGAAGATAGGAATCGATCCGCCCAAGGGAGTAATGCTCTACGGGCCCCCCGGCTGCGGCAAGACCCTTATGGCTAAGGCCGTTACCTCGGAGGCTGAGGCCAACTTTACCCTGATCAACGGACCAGAGATCATGAACAAGTACTATGGCGAGACCGAGGCTAGGCTCAGAGAGGTGTTCGCCAAGGCGGAGAACGAGGCTCCCAGTGTCATCTTCATCGACGAGATCGACGCCATTGCCCCAAAGAGAAGCGAGGTGACCGGCGAGGTCGAGAAGAGACTTGTCGCCCAGCTTCTCGCCCTGATGGACGGCTTAGAGGAACGCGGCGCAGTCATAGTGATCGGAGCAACCAACAGACCCAGCGCCGTCGACGCCGCGCTCAGAAGGCCCGGAAGGTTTGATCGAGAGATAGAGATAGGCGTCCCCGACAGAAAGGGTCGTCACGATATACTTCAAATCCACGTTCGAGGCATGCCTCTCGCCGAGAATGTTGATCTGGAGAAACTGGCAGAGATAGCCCGTGGATACACCGGCGCCGACCTTTCAGCGCTCTGTCGTGAAGCAGCCATGAAGGCTATTCGAGGAGTTCTCCCGAACATAGATTTGTCTGAAGAGAAGATTCCCCCCGAGATTCTGAGCAACCTACAAGTCGACATGAAGAACTTCATGGATGCCTTCAAGGAGATCACTCCCACCGCCATGAGGGAGGTTGAAATAGAAACACCGATGGTGCACTGGGACGACATGGGCGGATTGGAGGAAGTCAGCCAAGAGTTGATTGAGGCTGTTGAGTGGCCTCTGAAGTATTCTGACAGGTTCTCCCAGATGGGAGTCAAGCCACCCCGAGGCATTCTGCTCTACGGGCCACCAGGATGCGGAAAAACGCTATTGGCCAAGGCTATAGCTACCGAGAGCGAAGCGAACTTCATTTCGGTCAAGGGCCCGGAGATATTCAGCAAGTGGGTCGGAGAATCGGAAAAGGCGATAAGGGAGATTTTCAGGAAAGCACGGCTCGCCTCACCTGCAATAGTGTTCTTCGATGAGATAGACGCCCTAGTGCCCAGGAAAGACCTAATCGGTGACAGCTCAGGTGTCTCCCACAAGGTTCTCAGCCAACTGATGTTGGAGATAGACGGAGTCGAAGAATTAACGGACGTCGTCGTGGTTGGAGCCACGAACCGGCCAGACCTGATAGATCCATCGATGCTTAGGCCGGGGAGGTTGGATAGGCTAGTCTATGTCAGACCGCCTGACGTGAGGGCCAGACGAGAGATCCTCCGAATATACGCTAAGAACATGCCCCTCGCTGAGGACGTGTCGCTGGAGAAGATAACCGCTGAGACGGAGGGGTATTCTGGCGCGGACCTACAGCTCCTCTGCAGAGAAGCTGCTATGACGGCTATGCGCCGAGACATCAATGCAGAGCGTGTCACTAGCCGAGACTTCGATGAAGCCCTGAAGAAGGTGAAGCCAAGCATAACACCGAGCATGGTTAGGGAGTACGAGAGAGTCGGAGAGACCCTTAGATCTTCCGAGAAACCCCTCACGATGATCAGCTGAGGGAGCCGCTATGCCGATCACAACTCCCCTCCACATTATGGTCCTAGAGCTCTCCGGGAAGGCGGGAGGAAAAACGCTGGAGTCAAACCTCATAGAAGAGCTGAAGAACAGAGGCATTCAGGTTAACGCCGACGAGATGAACGCCGCGCTCATCAAGCTAGAAATAAATGGCAAGATTAGAGTGACAAAGCTGGGCAAGGACCAAAGGATCATTGAGGTAGTGGAGCCCACGACCGCGGAGAAGTCTCGCTCAAGCTGACCCACATTCATGCGCCGAGCCAGAAGTCAAGGCTTGTTTTTCCCTTCTCCCTAGACAACGCCTCTCGCATCCTTTGAAGACCCTTGTCCACCCGTTGCTGAGCGAAGTCGTGTTCATCGCAAAGAAACATCTTGACTCCTTCATAGTCAGGCTCCCTCCAAAATGTAACGTATTCCGTGAAGACTTTAGGCTTGAGAAACGCCTCCCTTATCTCGGAGATCTCTAGCTCCAGCGTTAGCCCCTTCTTGTCAAGAACACTCTCCCCTGACCCATAGTCCTTGATCAGTCTCAACGCAGTCTTCGGCCCCACTCCCCTTACACCCTCACAATAGTCCGTCCCTACAAGAATCCCCAGGTCTATGAGCTGCTCCCGCGTGATTCCTAGAGCACTCAGCGTCTTTCCAAGTTCTATGATTTCAGGCTTTACCTCCACGTAGGCTTTCCTCCCGGGCAATCGTCTTCGTCCCACAATGGAGAGATTGCGGACTAACCGGGGTGAACCGAAGAGCAAGGAATCCATGTCTTGGGAGGATGAGGCAAAGGCATCTCCCCTGGCCACCATGAAGGCTGCCTGCGCTTCCCCCTCCGAGGGGGCTTGGGTCGTAGGGGCGCCCATGTATGCCAACAGGTCCTTGGCGGACTCAACCAGAGGTCTCGTGAGCGTCGCTGCCTTCATAGCCTGCTTGCGAGCTTCTTCCACCTCACCTCTCTCCAACGCTCGTTCGTAGAGCACCTGAGCCTCCTCCCTGGTCTTGGTTCTCTTCTCGACGGTCCTCATCTTGAGCTCCGGAGGCTTTCCATCGAACACGAAGACTGGTTTGATGCCTGCCTCCAAGAAATTCA
>Ga0224506_10002781_pt1 | contig 11808 bp, 7 predicted proteins | sample SF_Jan12_sed_USG_2_FD_169108 | JGI IMG/M metagenome (GOLD analysis project Ga0224506, IMG submission 169108) | Sediment microbial communities from San Francisco Bay, California, United States - SF_Jan12_sed_USGS_8_1 | ecosystem: Environmental > Aquatic > Marine > Sediment | place: USA...
CGACAACGTCAATATGAAAGTAGAACTGATTGCACCGATTGCCATGGAAGAAGGTTTACGCTTCGCTATCCGTGAAGGTGGCCGTACTGTCGGCGCCGGTGTTGTCGCTAAGATTTTTGAGTAAATATTTATACACAAGCAGTTGGATCAGCTGCTTGTGTCTTTGTTTTTTGGATAGGCTGATATTAGCAGCCTTTTTGAAGAAGTAGGCCAGTAGCTCAATTGGCAGAGCAGCGGTCTCCAAAACCGCAGGTTGGGGGTTCGATTCCCTCCTGGCCTGCCATTATTAAGTGAGATAACAAACTAATGGCGGACCGAATTAAACTGATACTAGCAGTGCTAATCCTTGGGGGCGGCATTGTTGGTTTTTATTATTATGCAGATCAGAGCGTGTTGTATCGGGTCTTGGCTCTATTGGCCTTACTTGGGGTCTCGGTAGCGATTGCACTAAGCACAGAAATTGGTCGCAGTTCATGGTCATTCTTCAAAGAAGCCCGAACTGAAGTTCGTAAAGTTGTCTGGCCAACCCGCAAGGAAACCAGTCAAACAACCTTATTGATTATGTTGAGCGTGATGATCGTCGGCGTATTTCTTTGGTTGTTGGATATGGGCCTGTTATGGGGTGTTAAAATATTGACTGGTCAAGGGAGCTAAGCCATGGCCTTACGTTGGTATGTTGTGCATGCTTATTCAGGTTTTGAAAATCAAGTTCGTCGCTCGCTGGAAGAGCGAGTGCGCCATAGTGAAATGGCGGATAAGTTTGGCGAGATTTTAGTGCCAACGGAAGAAGTGGTTGAAATGCGCGAAGGTCAAAAACGCAAAAGTGAGCGCAAATTTTTCCCAGGCTATGTCTTAGTGCAAATGGATATGGATGAAGACACATGGCATTTGGTACGTAGCGTCCCGCGCGTGATGGGTTTTATTGGCGGAACTAGCGATAAACCAGCGCCGATCTCGGATAAAGAAGCAGATCAGATTCTTCAACGCGTGAAAGAAGGCGTTGATAAGCCGCGGCCGAAAATATTATTTGAGCCGGGCGAAGTGGTGCGTATTACTGACGGACCCTTTAATGATTTTAACGGCGTGGTGGAAGAAGTGGATTATGAGAAAAGTCGCATGCGGGTATCTGTATTGATTTTTGGACGTTCCACCCCTGTTGAGTTGGAGTTTGGCCAGGTCGAAAAAGGCTAAACTTGTTTTGAACCGGGGAGCTAGGTTTTAAAGCTTAGCGTTAGCCGAAGCTAGTCGCAGACTAACCTTTGGCGGTTACCCACTAGGAGATATTAAAATGGCAAAAAAAGTCGATGCTTATATCAAGCTACAAGTAAAAGCGGGTCAAGCGAACCCGAGTCCACCGGTTGGTCCGGCATTGGGTCAGCATGGTGTTAACATCATGGAATTCTGTAAAGCGTTTAATGCGCAAACTCAGTCGATGGAACAAGGTATGCCTATTCCTGTGGTAATCACTGTTTATAGTGATCGCAGTTTTACTTTTGTAACCAAGACTCCTCCTGCTTCTGTTTTAATTAAGAAACAACTTAATTTAAAAAGCGGTAGCACTAATCCTGGCCGTGACATCATCGGCACGATTAACCGTGAGCAACTAGAAGAAGTGGCTAAAACTAAAGAGCCTGATTTGACTGCAGCGGATATGGATGCTGCCGTTCGTACGATTGCTGGCAGTGCGCGCAGCATGGGCTTGAAAGTGGAGGGTGTGTAATGGCTAAGTTATCAAAAAAAGCTAAAGCGTTGCGTGAAAAAATAGACAAAAGCAAATTTTACCCAATCGCTGATGCTTTGGAATTATTAAAGTCTGCTCCTGCAGCTAAGTTTTTAGAGTCGGTTGATGTCAGTGTGAATCTTGGCGTTGACCCTCGTAAATCTGATCAAGTGGTTCGTGGTTCAACAGTATTGCCAAACGGCACTGGTAAAACAGTTCGAGTCGCTGTCTTCACACAAGGCGCGAATGTCGATGCTGCTAAAGAAGCGGGTGCGGATATTGTCGGTATGGAAGATCTTGCTGAAGAAGTGAAAAAAGGCAATATGGATTTTGATATTGTTATTGCTTCTCCAGATGCTATGCGTGTTGTTGGTCAGTTGGGCCAAATTCTTGGGCCTCGTGGCTTAATGCCTAACCCCAAAGTAGGCACGGTAGCAACAGATGTTGCTGCGGCTGTGAAAAACGCCAAAGGCGGTCAAGTGCGCTATCGTACTGATAAGTCTGGTATTATTCATAGCACTATTGGTAAAGTCAGTTTTGATAGCAAAGCTTTGCAAGAAAATCTTCAGACTTTGTTGAGTGATTTGCAAAAAGCCAAGCCAAGTTCGGCTAAAGGCGTATACATGCGTAAAGTGACTGTTTCCACAACTATGGGCCCAGGGGTTCCGGTGGAATTAGGTTCACTGACGTATTAAAAAGACTTTGGGCTAGCGTTTTTTTGAAATCGTTAGCCGTCAAAGACCGTAGGTGTGAATAGGTTTTTTTAGTCGATTCACTTAATTGGTTTATTACCGCCTACGCAGACGGTGGGACCCGACAGGATTCGAGGTTACCCCGTTGTGGTGAGTTGCTTCAATGAAGCAATAAGTCCAAAAGGGTGTGTGAGTAATCACACTAAGTTAAATGCGATACCAGGAGGAACTCCAGTGAGTTTATCCATCGAAGAGAAAAAAGCTATTGTGGCTGAAGTAGCCAGCATTGCGGGTGAAGCCCACTCTGCGGTTGCAGCTGAGTATCGCGGGTTATCGGTAGGGCAATTAACGCAGTTACGTCGTGAAGCACGTGATGGTGGCGTTTATTTGCGAGTGGTTAAAAACACTTTAGCAAAACGTGCAATCGAAGGAACTGAATTTGAGTGCATGAAAGAGGGACTAGTTGGTCCGCTCATTCTTGCGTTTTCTCAAGAAGATCCTGGTGGCGCGGCGCGTGTTTTGGATAAGTTTGCCAAAGACAACAAGCAATTAGAAATTAAAATCGTTGCTTTAGGTGGCAAACTAGTTGATCCAAAAGACATTAAAGCAGTTGCGAATCTACCGACTCGTGATCAAGCAATCAGTCTATTAATGGCAGTCATGAAGGCGCCGGTTGAGAAACTAGCGCGTACCATGAACGAAGTGCCTGGTAAACTCGTTCGCACAGTTGCAGCGATTAAAGACGCAAAAGCATAAGTGAACGTGTAATCAAACGTTTTAGGAGACTTAAAACAATGGCGGTAACAAAAGACGATATTTTGGAAACTATTTCTAACATGACAGTAATGGAGGTCGTTGACCTTATTTCTGCAATGGAAGAGAAGTTTGGTGTTTCTGCAGCAGCAGCAGCGGTTGCAGTTGCTGCTCCAGCTGGCGACGCAGGCGCGGCGGCAGAAGAACAAACTGAATTCGACGTAGTGATGACTAGCTTCGGTAGCAACAAAGTTGCTGTTATCAAGGCGGTTCGTGGTATCACAGGTCTTGGCCTTAAAGAAGCAAAAGCGATGGTTGAGGGTGCACCGGCACCTGTCAAAGAAGGCGCATCTAAAGCCGAAGCTGAAGATATCAAGAAGCAACTTGAAGAAGCCGGCGCTTCTGTCGAAATCAAGTAATTTTGTGATAGGTCTTGCAGCATAAGACCTTGAAACAAGTAAAGGGTTGGTAGCCTAATGGTGTTTGGCTACCAACCCTTTCATGCGTGTTATTGCATACGTTTGTTGTATGTGCTGGGTAGACGTTCTAAACATGGCGGCGAGGCAGTCTAATGGCGTACTCATTTACCGAGAAAAAACGAATCCGTAAGGATTTCGGAAAACTTGTTGATATTTTGCAAGTTCCTTATTTATTGTCGATACAACTGGATTCATTTAGATCCTTTTTACAAAGCGATGCCGATGTAGATAATCGTGCAAGCGTTGGTTTGCATGGTGCTTTTAAATCGGTGTTTCCGATTGTCAGTTATACCGGCAATGCAGCTCTGGATTATGTGAGCTATCGTCTTGGCACTCCAGTATTTGACGTGAAAGAATGTCAAATGCGTGGTTTAACTTATGCAGCGCCACTGCGTGTCAAATTGCGTTTGATCATTTATGATAAGGACGCTGGGCCCGAAGCAAAATCCATTAAGGATATCAAAGAGCAAGAAGTTTACATGGGCGAAATCCCGTTGATGACTGATAGCGGTACCTTTGTTATTAATGGGACTGAACGGGTTATCGTTTCCCAGTTGCATCGATCACCTGGTGTGTTCTTCGATCATGATCGAGGCAAGACACATTCATCAGGTAAATTGCTCTACTCCGCACGAATTATTCCTTATCGTGGTTCTTGGTTGGATTTTGAATTCGATGCCAAGGATAACGTATTTGTGCGTATCGACCGCCGGCGTAAAATTCCGGCGACCATTCTTTTGCGTTCTTTGGGATATAGCGCACAAGAAATTTTAGAAATGTTTTTTGATACGGATACTTTTTATTTTGCAGATGGCAAAATATCGCTGGAATTAATTCCAGAGCGTTTGCGCGGTCAAACCCTGAGTTTCGATTTACTGAACCCCAAAGGGGATGTCATTGTTGAAACCGGACGACGCATTACTGCGCGCCACATCAAAGAAATGGAAAGTCAAGGCATGAGTAAACTGGAAACTTCAGTTGATTACTTGCTTGGACGTGCTTTATATCATGATGTAGTTGACGCCAGTACCGGTGAATTAGTGGCAAGCGCCAATGACGAGATCACTGAAGAGTTGATCGAAGCGATGACCGCTGCAGGCGTGAAGGAAATTAAAACCCTCTACACTAATGATCTAGATAGTGGTCCTTATATGTCTGACACCTTGCGTGTCGATAGCACCAATAGTGAGCAAGAAGCGCAAGTCGAAATTTATCGCATGATGCGCCCGGGTGAGCCACCCACTAAAGAAGCGGCTCAGTCCTTATTGCAAAACTTGTTTTTCACCAGTGATCGTTATGACCTTTCAGCGGTTGGTCGCATGAAGTTCAATCGTCGTGTGGGCCGCGATGAAGTGGTAGGTGAAGGCACCTTGTCTAAAGATGACATTATTGATGTGCTCAAGACCTTAATCGATATTCGTAATGGTAAAGGCACCGTTGACGATATTGACCACTTGGGTAATCGTCGTATTCGTAGTGTTGGTGAAATGGCCGAAAACCAATTCCGTGTTGGTTTGGTGCGTGTTGAGCGTGCTGTTAAAGAACGTTTGAGTTTGGCTGAATCTGAAGGTTTGATGCCTCAGGAACTCATCAATGCTAAGCCAGTATCTGCTGCGGTTAAAGAATTTTTCGGTTCCAGCCAGTTGTCTCAGTTCATGGATCAAAATAATCCATTATCAGAGATTACACATAAACGTCGTGTGTCTGCATTAGGCCCGGGTGGTTTAACCCGAGAACGTGCCGGTTTCGAAGTGCGTGACGTACATCCGACGCACTATGGTCGTGTATGTCCAATTGAAACGCCAGAGGGTCCAAATATCGGTTTGATTAACTCATTGGCGGTTTATGCGCGTACTAACAAATATGGCTTTTTAGAAACACCTTATCGTAAAGTTAATGATGGCAAAGTAACGGATCAAATTGATTTTTTGTCAGCAATCGAAGAAGGTCAGTTTGTTATCGCACAAGCGAACGCGGGCGTTGATGACAAAGGAAATTTGACCGATGACCTAGTGTCCTGTCGTAACCAAGGTGAATTTACACTTAGCACCCCAGACAAGATCAATTACATGGACGTTGCGCCTAAACAGATTCTTTCTGTGGCGGCTTCATTGATTCCATTCCTTGAGCATGATGATGCTAACCGTGCTTTGATGGGATCAAACATGCAACGTCAGGCAGTACCGACCTTGCGTACTGAAACGCCTGTGGTTGGTACGGGTATGGAAAAAACCGTCGCCATTGACTCGGGTGTAACAGTTATTGCCAAACGTGGCGGTACAGTTGATTCGGTTGATGCGGCGCGTATCGTGGTGCGCGTTAATGACGACGAAGCCCATGCGGGCGAGGCCGGTGTTGATATTTACAACTTAACCAAATACTCGCGTTCGAATCAGAATACGTGTATTAACCAACGTCCATTGGTTTCCCTCGGCGACAAAATTTCCCGTGGCGATGTGTTGGCTGATGGTCCGTCCACCAGTCTGGGGGAATTGGCGCTTGGTCAAAACATGCTAGTCGCGTTTATGCCGTGGAATGGATACAACTTCGAAGATTCGATTCTTATTTCAGAGCGCGTGGTGCAGGAGGATCGTTATACGACGATTCACATTGAAGAACTTACCTGTGTGGCTCGTGATACCAAGTTGGGGCCTGAAGAAATTACCGGTGACATACCTAACGTTGGTGAATCAGCATTATCCAAATTAGACGAGTCAGGTATAGTTTATATCGGCGCCGAAGTTAAAGCGGGTGACATTCTAGTGGGTAAAGTCACACCTAAAGGCGAGACCCAGCTAACCCCAGAAGAAAAACTACTGCGTGCAATTTTCGGCGAAAAAGCCTTGGATGTTAAAGATACGTCCTTGCGTGTTCCATCGGGCATGAATGGTACGGTTATCGATGTGCAGGTATTTACACGCGACGGTATCGAAAAAGATGCGCGTGCCAAATACATCGAAGAAATGGAATTAGCCTCTTATCGAAAAGATTTGAACGATCAATTTCGTATTCTTGAAGACGATACCTATGACCGTTTAGAAAAATTGATGGTGGGTAAAGCAGCCGCTGGTGGTCCTAATGGTCTGAGATCCGGAACCACTATCAGCGCCGAGTATTTAGCCGATTTGACGCGTGATAAATGGTTTGAAGTGCGATTGAGTGATAATGATGCGAACAGCCAATTAGAAAAAGCGGCTGAACACATGAAGCAACAGCGTCAGGAGTTTGATCAACGTTTTGACGAAAAACGCGAGAAAATCACTTCCGGCGATGACTTAGCGCCAGGTGTATTAAAAATGGTTAAGGTGCATATGGCGGTTAAACGTCGTATTCAGCCTGGGGATAAAATGGCGGGTCGTCATGGTAACAAAGGTGTTATCTCCATGATTGTTCCTGTTGAAGATATGCCTCACACACCTGATGGTGTGCCGGTGGATATCTGCTTAAACCCATTAGGCGTACCTTCGCGGATGAACGTTGGTCAGGTGCTGGAAACTCACTTAGGGTGGGCAGCTAAAGGTCTTGGTGTGCGCATTGGTGAGATGCTGGAAGCACAAGCCAGTCTTGAAGAATTACGTGGATTCATTAAACAGATCTACAAAGGTGATCACCGTAGCGGTGACATCGATAATTTTTCCGATGCTGAAATTATTACTTTGGCGAAAAATCTTAAGCATGGCGTGCCTATGGCAACACCTGTATTTGATGGTGCCGCTGAAGAAGAAATCAAAGACATGTTGGAACTGGCCGGTTTACCGCGCTCAGGTCAAACCATGTTATTAGATGGACGTACGGGTGAGTTATTCGAGCGTCCGATCACGGTTGGTTATATGTACATGCTGAAATTGAATCACTTAGTTGATGACAAAATGCATGCGCGTTCAACAGGTCCTTATAGCTTGGTTACCCAGCAGCCACTCGGTGGTAAAGCGCAATTCGGTGGTCAACGATTTGGTGAGATGGAGGTATGGGCACTGGAAGCATACGGTGCAGCGTATACGTTGCAAGAAATGCTCACGGTTAAATCGGATGATGTCAACGGTCGTACCAAAATGTACAAGAATATCGTTGATGGTGATCATCGTATGGATGCCGGTATGCCTGAATCCTTTAACGTATTGTTAAAAGAGATTCGCTCACTAGGTATCGACATCGAACTAGAGCACGAGAAGTAATAACCCTGGCCCCACCTGTGTGGGGCCAAACAGAATTCGGCGGAAAGTCCTCTCTACATAGGAGAAACGGCATTGAAAGACATACTTAATTTACTACGACAAGGCCAAGCTGATGAGTTTGATGCAATCCGTATCGGATTAGCATCGCCGGAAAAAATCCGATCCTGGTCTTATGGTGAAGTTAAGAAGCCAGAAACCATTAATTACCGTACGTTCAAGCCAGAGCGTGACGGTTTATTCTGTGCCAAGATTTTTGGTCCAGTCAAAGATTACGAATGTCTTTGTGGTAAATACAAACGTTTAAAACATCGTGGTGTGATTTGTGAGAAATGTGGCGTTGAAGTCACTTTAGCAAAAGTGCGTCGCGAACGCATGGGTCACATCGAGCTTGCAAGCCCAGTTGCACATATCTGGTTTTTGAAATCTTTGCCATCGCGCATGGGTCTTTTATTAGATATGACCTTACGCGACATTGAGCGCATTCTATATTTCGAAGGCTTTGTGATTATCGATTCAGGCATGACCGAATTAGAGCGTGGCCAGTTGTTGACTGACGAAGCTTATTTGGAAGCCATCGAAGAATTTGGTGACGAGTTTGTCGCAAAAATGGGTGCCGAAGCCATTTTTGAACTCCTGCGCACTATAGATGTTAAATCAGAGGTTGTTTCCTTACGTGAAGAAATCGCCAGTACTTCTTCCGAAACAAAATTGAAAAAATTATCTAAGCGTTTGAAGTTAATGGAAGCCTTACACGATTCAGGCAACAAGCCTGAATGGATGGTTATGACGGTATTGCCTGTTTTGCCTCCTGAATTGCGTCCTTTGGTTCCACTAGATGGTGGTCGATTTGCGACTTCAGATTTGAATGATTTGTATCGTCGTGTAATCAACCGTAATAATCGTCTCAAACGTTTATTAGATTTGAATGCGCCGGATATCATCGTGCGCAACGAAAAACGCATGTTACAAGAAGCGGTTGATGCCTTGCTTGATAATGGTCGCCGTGGCCGTGCTATTACTGGCACCAATAAGCGTCCGTTAAAATCGCTTGCGGATATGATTAAAGGTAAACAAGGTCGTTTTCGTCAAAATCTTTTGGGTAAGCGTGTGGATTACTCCGGTCGTTCAGTTATCGTGGTTGGCCCGACTTTGCGTTTGCACCAATGTGGTTTACCGAAAAAAATGGCCTTGGAATTGTTCAAACCGTTTATTTTCTCTAAGTTAGAACGCCGTGGATTGGCTACCACTATCAAAGCTGCGAAGAAAATGGTTGAGCGTGAAGGTCCAGAAGTTTGGGATGTGCTAGAGGAAGTCATACGCGAACATCCGGTCATGCTAAACCGAGCGCCAACTTTGCATCGTCTAGGTATTCAAGCGTTTGAGCCTGTACTTATTGAAGGTAAAGCGATTCAGCTGCATCCCTTAGTGTGTGCGGCTTATAACGCTGACTTTGACGGTGACCAAATGGCAGTTCACGTGCCATTATCGGTAGAAGCGCAACTTGAAGCGCGTACCTTAATGATGGCTTCGAACAATATTCTATCGCCGGCGAATGGTGAGCCGATTATCGTGCCTTCACAAGACGTGGTTTTGGGTTTGTACTATCTGACCCGAGATAAAATCAATGCTAAAGGCGAAGGTTCTATTTTTGCGAGTATTGATGAGGCGCGTCGTGCCTATGAAAACCGAGTGGTGGAATTACACGCTCGCGTAAAAGTACGTATTGTTGAAGTTTCTTATGACGATAATGGTGAGCAAAAACAAGAGCGCAAGATTGTCGATACTACTGTGGGTCGTGCAATTTTACGTGAAGTTACTCCAGAAGAATTGCCATTTGAAATGATTAATCGTCCTTTGACGAAAAAGGCAATCTCTAGCTTGGTCAACGGCTGCTATCGCCAATTGGGCTTGAAAGCAACAGTCATTTTTGCAGATAAGCTCATGTATACCGGTTTTTCCATGGCGACACGTTCAGGTGCGTCTTTTGGTATTAACGACATGGTGATCCCTGATTCCAAAGCCACCATTCTTGCGGCAGCGGAGGAAGAAGTTAAAGAAATTGAAAATCAATATACCTCAGGTTTGGTCACCAATGGTGAGCGCTATAACAAGGTTGTTGATATTTGGTCGCACACCAACGACCAGGTCGCCAAAGCCATGATGGCGGAATTGGGTACTGAAGAAGTGCTTAACCGTGAAGGCGAAACAGAACGCCAAGTGTCATTTAACTCAGTATTTATGATGGCTGACTCAGGGGCGCGGGGTAGTGCCGCACAGATTCGCCAGTTAGCGGGTATGCGGGGTTTGATGGCAAAACCGGACGGTTCAATTATCGAAATGCCGATAACAGCGAACTTCCGTGAAGGTCTGGATGTATCGCAATACTTTATATCCACGCATGGCGCACGTAAAGGTCTAGCTGACACAGCATTAAAAACCGCGAACTCAGGTTATTTAACTCGTCGTTTGGTCGATGTGGCGCAGGATTTAGTTGTTACTGAAGTCGATTGCGGCACAGTGCATGGCTTACTCATGGAACCGCTAATTGAAGGTGGAGATGTTGTTGAGCCATTGCGTGAACGCGTATTAGGCCGTGTACTAGTGGACGATGTTTGCCGTCCTGGCAGCGATGAAGTGGTCGCTGAAGCGGGTACGCTTCTGGATGAAGACTGGGTGGATGTTTTGGAGCGTGCCAGTATCGACCAAGTAAAAGTTCGTTCGCCAATTACTTGTGAAACACGTTATGGAATTTGTGCTTCATGTTATGGCCGTGACCTGGCGCGTGGACATCGCGTTAACAATGGTGAAGCTATTGGTGTTGTTGCGGCTCAGTCCATCGGTGAGCCTGGAACCCAGTTAACCATGCGTACCTTCCATATCGGTGGGGCGGCATCACGGTCAGCCGCAGTAAGTAGCGTAGAAATAAAATCGAAAGGTTATTTACGCTTGCATAATGTGAAAACGGTTTCTCATCGAAATGGCCATTTAGTAGCGGTGTCTCGTTCAGGTGAAATCGGCGTAGTCGATGAGTTCGGTCGCGAGCGTGAACGTTATAAAATTCCATACGGTGCAACCATTAGAAAAGTTGACGGGGATTCGGTCGAGGGTGGCGATAATGTCGCCAGCTGGGATCCGCATACCCATCCGGTTGTTACTGAAGTGGAAGGTATTATCAAATTTAAAGATTTTGTTGATGGTATTACTGTTCAGCAGCAAGCCGATGATGTCACTGGTTTGACCAGCTCCGTGATCACAGATCCGAAACAGCGGGGCGCAGGTTCAAAAGACTTACGTCCAATGGTTAAGCTAATTAATAAAGATGGTAGCGACTTATTGATTCCTGGAACCGATGTTCCAGCGATGTACTTTTTGCCAGCAGGCGCAATCGTCAATCTATCTGATGGTGCTGAAGTGGGTGTGGGTGACATCGTTGCACGTATTCCACAAGAATCATCAAAGACTCGTGATATCACGGGTGGTTTGCCACGGGTTGCTGATTTGTTTGAAGCACGTAAACCGAAAGAACCAGCTATATTGGCAGAAATTTCAGGTACGGTTAGCTTTGGTAAAGACACCAAAGACAAACAGCGATTGATCATTACTCCTAAAGACGGTGATACCTATGAAGAGTTGATCCCCAAATGGCGTCACATAACCGTTTTTGAAGGTGAGCAAGTGGAGCAAGGCGAGACAATTTGTGACGGTGCACCTGCACCTCACGATATTTTGCGTCTTTTAGGTGTTAGTGAGCTGGCGCGCTATATTATCAATGAAGTTCAAGATGTTTACCGCCTGCAAGGGGTAAAAATCAATGACAAGCACATCGAAGTTATTGTGCGTCAAATGTTGCGCAAAGTTGAAATCAATGATCCAGGCGGTACTCGTTTTCTTAAGGGTGAGCAAGTAGAGCGTGCGCGTCTCATGGATGAAAACGACATTATGCAGAAATCTGGCAAAATGCCGGCGACATTCAATGAATTGCTCCTCGG
>Ga0224506_10002782_pt1:0-7500 | contig 11808 bp, 5 predicted proteins | sample SF_Jan12_sed_USG_2_FD_169108 | JGI IMG/M metagenome (GOLD analysis project Ga0224506, IMG submission 169108) | Sediment microbial communities from San Francisco Bay, California, United States - SF_Jan12_sed_USGS_8_1 | ecosystem: Environmental > Aquatic > Marine > Sediment | place: USA...
CGCATCGGCCAGGCGTCTATAACCCCCATCCACCCAGAACCGGGCATTGGTCTGTTTTAACAGGGCGTCGATAACTTTCAAGTTGGGCTTCCTGCCCATGATGGCGTCCAGGTCTGCGATGTAGAACACGGCGGTGTTGAATCTTTGCTGGATAACGTGGACGAAATGCGCCGGATCCGGCGAGGAGAGAAGGGGAGAAGAGATTGGCTTGTATTCGGCGCGGACCCCCCCGGCGGCCCGGACTACCTGGCCACCCATGATATCCATGACAGGAATAAATGAGACTCGGTTCATAATCGCATCAAAAAAAATAGCCGCTCCCCGTTTGGAACGCGGGAGCGGCTGTAAAACGAAGCCGGACCAAGACCACCGTTTTTATGTAACCTGAAAAACTAGCCCGAGCTCGCCTTGGGATGACCAGTCACCAAGGCGTACCCGGGCCGGGAGGCAAGGTCTTTGAATGGATTGACCTTGTTTTTCTCTTCTTTAGCCAGCTCTTTTATTTCGAAGATTCTTTTTCGGACAGATAGAAAATAAGCGCGCTCCTGCCTGTCCCCTTCGATCCTCACCGCCTTTTCCACTTCCATCAGCGCCTTGTCCAGATCCCCGGTGGCCATATGCAGATCAATAAGGTTTTTGCGGGCCTGCTTGTTGTGATTGTTCAGCAGCAGGCTGGAGGAATAGCTGATCTCCGCCTCGTCCACCCGCTCCAGCTTTTCCAGCACCATCCCGCGCAGGGCGTATGCCCGATCCAGACGATATGTGGAGTCGTAGCTGAGAAAACCGTTGAGCGTGTCGCAAAGCAGCTCAAGGGTTTTGTCCCCGGCGAGCTTTTGCACATTGGCAACCAGGTTTCCAAAGGTGTCCTTCGGGTTCAGCAAATATCGGATCACCAGCCGCTCGCATTGTATCGACAATTCCGAGTGCTCCTTTATCCCCACTTTCATTGCTTCACCTTCAGTTGAATCTGTGTTTAACAACCCAATGGCCAAAATGGCTATGAGAATGACAGCCAGGATCGATAAATGTATTTCGATCGGCTCCATCATTCTGGCCCTTTCTTTATATACCACACTGTACATATGCAACGTTGGCGCCATTCTCGCCATCAAAGTAAGGCGCTATATATCAATAAGATAAAATGCCGGCTTAACCGGCCTGACCCGGACAGCTACGATATATGTAGGATGCCTACATTAATTGACGCCCCCCTCTTGCTCCTTTTAAAGGATATAATCTTTCCATGGAAGACCAATTCGCCCATCTGCGGCCAACCCTGGACAGCCTGCCTGGTGAGCCGGGGGTGTATATAATGAAAGACGCTGATGACGTCCCCTTGTATATCGGCAAGGCCAAGTCATTAAAAAGCCGCGTCAGGTCATATTTCCAGCCCTCCGCCGCCCATTCCCCCAGGATCGCCGTCATGGTGTCCCGCGTCCGATCTGTGGATTTCATCGTCACCACCTCGGAGCTGGAGGCGCTGATCCTGGAGGACAACCTGGTGAAGAAGGAGCAGCCGCCATACAACGTGATGCTGCGCGACGACAAAAACTTTCCATACCTTAAGCTGACCATGGAGGAGGCGTTCCCCCGGTTGATCCTGGTGCGCAAAAGGATCAAGGACGGAGGACGGTACTTCGGGCCATATGTTTCCGCCAAAAGTGTGCGGGGCGCCCTGCGGCTGGTGTATCGCATCTTCCACCTGCGCCAGACCAAGGACAACCTGGAGGGCAAGCCTCCCCGCCGCCCCTGCCTGAATTTCCAGATGGGGCGTTGCCTGGCCCCCTGCGCCCATATGGTCACCCGCCAGGAATACGCCCAGGAGGTGGAACGGGTGGCGCTGTTCCTGAAAGGGCGGGACGAGGAACTGTTGAAGGAGTTGGAAAGCAAAATGGCAGAGGCCGCCGCCGCGGAGCAGTTTGAAGTGGCGGCTCGCTATCGCGATCAGGTGGCCTCCATCCGCAAGCTCAACGAAAAACAGGCGATCACCAACAACGGCATGACGGATGAGGATGTGATCGCCGCCGTGGAGGGGGGAGGGCGGATCGTGGTGAAGCTTTTCCAGGTGCGCGGCGGGAAGATGAACGCCGAGAGGGACTTCACCTTCGACAAGATGGATAGGCTGGACATGGACGAGACCCTCTCCGCGTTTATCCGCCAGTTCTACACCTCCGGGATGGAGATCCCCCCCACCGTGGTGGTGAACCTGCAGATGGAGGAGATGGAGCCCTTGAGCGATCTGCTATCAGTCCGGCGGGGAAGCAAGGCCCAGATCGTGACTCCGGAGCGGGGACGCAAACGCAGCCTTGTGGAGATGGCGGAGAACAACGCCAGGATAAAGCTGGGCGTCCGGCTGGATACGGAAGAAGCCAGGGCCGAGGCGCTGGCGCAGATACAAAAGGCCCTGGGTATGGCCGCCCCCCCGGAGGTGATGGAGGCGTACGACATATCCAACACGTCCGGCACGGCCACGGTCGGGTCGCAGGTGGTGTTCGTCCAAGGCGAGCCGGATAAGAGCCGATGGCGCAAATACAAGATCGCCACCGTCACCGGGCCGGACGATTACGCCTCCATGGCGGAGGTGATGCGGCGCAGGTTCCGGCGGGTGATGGATGGGGTGGAGGCTGCGCCTTCTTTGTTGCTCATCGATGGGGGGAAGGGGCAGGTGGGCGCCGTGATGGAGGCGGTGCGGCAGGCGGGCGTGGACAATCCGCCGCCGATCCTGGGAGTGGCCAAGGGGGAGGACCGGGAGAACACGGAGACAGACGTATTCCATCTGGCGGGAGGGGCGGCGCCGGTGTCGTTCCAGGGAATGACGGCGGGCCGGTTCATGCTTCAGAGGATGCGGGACGAGGCGCACCGCTTCGCCGTGACGTATCACAAGAAGCTGCGGGACGGGACGCTGACCCGCTCCATGCTCGACGAAATCCCCGGCATCGGCCCGAAGCGAAAGAAGGTTCTGCTGAAAAAGTTCGGCTCCGTGAAGAAGATCAAGGAAGCGGGGGCGGAACAGATCGCCGAAGCGCTGGGAGTGGGGGTGGAGACGGCGCGGAAGATGTGGGAGCGGCTGTAGGCTCGATATTTGTAAAATCTATATAGTATTCCGACGACAGGCACTCGCGGATTTGTGTCCCCCAATATCTATCCGCCCCAGGCCCTTCTGGTCGGGCCTTGACAGAAGTTGTAAAAGTGATCATAAATAATCATATATATCTGAATATCGGAATAGGCAGTATGAGCGAGGCGGAATTCGATTCTCCAACCTGGTGGGGGGAGTATTCTTTCGAGGTGGACCAGATCCATTCCTGGAAGATAGGTCCCATAAAGCTGTATATCCAGATGCGGGCCAACGAGTGGCTTTTTGCTTTCCGGCGGGAGGATGTGTCCGCCGACGTGAAACTGGGGTGGAATCGCACGATGAACGTGGATTCGATTCCCCGAGACTGCGAACTGGAGAGATACGCCTTCAAGGAGGCCCCCCGGCGGATCAAGCTGACCCCCATGCTGGCCAGCAAACAGGTGATCACCCGTCCCACCACTCCGTTTCACCTTATGCCCGGGGAGCAGGTGACCGTATACGCTGGAACACCTGTGTGGGTGAAGATCGAGACCCTGGAGCCGAAAACCAAGCTGACATCCATCTCCACCAGGAGGCTTTCGGACACATGGTTCGGCAAGTCCACCACGGAAGGGGAGCTGTGCTACTCCACCAAGACCAAATGCAGGATCCGTGTGGAGGAGGCCCCCATCAGCGCCAACCGGGCGGTCACCCCGGTCCGGATCACCAACCTGAGTTCCGACAAGCTAGAGCTAAAGGAGATAAGCCTCCCCATGCCGTACCTTACGTTGTTCAAGTCGTCGGATGGGCACCTTTGGACATCGCCCGTGTCCATTATCAGGGATAAGGTGGGGAACAAGATAACGGTGGGGATATCAAAAACCCCGCCAAAGGAGGTGGAGCACGCGGAGCTGATCGCCGAGGCGCAGAAGAAAGAGAAAAGCCATGTGATGAAGGACGTCATTTCGGCGGTTTTTGGCGAGACTTTTTGAAGGCTATAGTATGGACACCACTTTTTCGATAATAGCGGACGAGATCGCCAGCCTGCATCTGCCCAACGTCATGCGAGCTGTTGTGTATTTGCTGGTGGGGTATGTTGTCGCCAAATCGGCAGGATTCGCCTTGAAGTACTGGCTCAAGGGGGCGGTTACCATCCACAACCTGAAGCTGCTCGGTCGTCTGGCCTTTTATGTCATTTTCGGGATTTTCGGTGTGCTCGCCATGCGGGCAATGGGGTTCAACGTGCAGCTTTTGCTGGGAGCCGCGGGGATTATCACCGTAGCCCTGGGGTTCGCCTCCCAGACTTCCGCCTCCAACCTTATTAGCGGGATTTTTCTCCTTTCCGAAAGGCCGTTCCAGGTTGACGATACGGTGCGAATCGGGGAGACGGTGGGAGAAGTGATATCCATAGACCTGCTCTCCGTCAAGTTGCGCACCTTCGATAACCTGTTCGTGAGGATTCCCAACGAATCCCTGATAAAGTCAGAGATTGTGACCCTGACCAAATATCCGATCCGAAGGCTGGATATCTTCCTGGGGGTGGCTTATAAGGAGGATCTGGAGGAAGTCCGCGATATTCTCATGGAGATTGCTGATAAAGACCCGCAATGCCTGGACAATCCGAAGCCGCTCTTCTTCGTCAAGGAGTTCGGGGCGTCCTCTGTGGAAATTCAATTTTCCGTATGGGCAAAACAGGAAGGCCTGTTCAAGGTCCGGACCAATGTGCTGATAGAGATCAAGAAAGTGTTCGAACGAGAAGGGATCGAAATTCCCTTCCCCCATGTCTCCCTGTACGCCGGCAGCCAGACCAGGCCTATCCCCGTCTCTGTTGTAGAAAAGAAGCCAGACCACAAGGAAGAAGACAACACCTCCACAACATGAGGGTTTTTTAAAGCAGGGGCAAATCCCCGATGTGCGGATTCATCGCGCTGGTTTGCATTGTCAACCAGGGGGAGGCGACACTTTAGCCGTCATCTTCTCCACCACTACGCGAATAACCGCCACAGTGGCGGCGTCCGGCTCCGACACGGGCCTGTATCCCCCCTCCGGCTGATGCTTCTCCATCAAGGCGTTCAGGATGCGGACCTTCTCCATCGGCTCCTCTACCATCTCCGCGCCCCCGACAGCTATGACGCACTCATATGCCTGGCTCGCCTTGCACGGTTTCTCTCCGGCAGGGATGTATTCGAGTACCCGCTCCACCTGGAAAGCAACCCGGGGATCCGCCTTGATATGCTCGATTTTCTCCCCCACCAGGGCGCTGTGGAAGTAGAAGCAATCATCGAGGTATATGAAGTTCACAGGCTTGATCATAGGTCCATCAGGCCCGGTAGTGGCCAGGCGGCCGATGGTGGCCGAAGCGAGCAGGGTCATAACCTTGCTGTCGTCCGTGATTCTCTTGTCTTTTCTGCGCATGGGGAAATAATAGGGGAAAAGGGACGGGAAGGGAAGGGGGTGGATGAGAATGAGGTGGGGAAGCGTCAAAGGGTTCCCCGGCTCTGACGGCGCTGACGCTGTCCGAGCAGGGGCAACGTGGGAAAGGAGAGGAGAATGCGCCGGTGAAAAGGCGGCAAAATCCGCCGGACAATGGTCCATATCGCCCGGGAAGTGGATTTGCGTACTGTGGTACAAAGCTAATGTCATTGAATATATGGTGTTTAAATAATACTCAACAAGTTATGTTGACATCTAAGCGGCCTGTTCCTATACTTAACTCGTGAAGTAAACAGTGGCTGGTTAATCATCCCCGAGACTGAATTTTACCAAACGATTTGCCTCCGGATTTTAAAAACCCGGAAGGCCGAGACGTTCGGTATTAAATGGTTGGAGGGAGGCGAAGGCGAGAAAAAACGCTGGAGCATAAAATAAAAGATTGACAGCCGGAAGCGATTCCGATAGACTTACTGTTTCGCGGCCAAATCAAAGGTAGCGAATTGGTTCTTTGAAATTGAGGGAGCGCGCTTTAAAAAGCGAGTGAACGCGGGTTTTAGTCCCAAGGCCGGTCAAACGGTTTTGGGGCAGTCGATTTCGATTTATTAATAAACCCGTGGAAGCCATTTATGGTTTCCACAGGAGCAGGAATTAAACTGGAGAGTTTGATCCTGGCTCAGAACGAACGCTGGCGGCGTGCCTAACACATGCAAGTCGAACGAGAAAGTTTCCTTCGGGGAATGAGTAAAGTGGCGCAAGGGTGAGTAACACGTGAGTAACCTGCCCTGGAGTTTGGGATAACTTGCCGAAAGGCGAGCTAATACCGAATTGTATCCATGAACCTTGGTTTATGGATTAAAGGTGGCCTCTATTTATAAGCTACCGCTTCAGGATGGGCTCGCGCACCATTAGCTAGTTGGTGGGGTAATGGCCTACCAAGGCAACGATGGTTAGTTGGTCTGAGAGGATGATCAACCACACTGGAACTGAGACACGGTCCAGACTCCTACGGGAGGCAGCAGTGGGGAATATTGCGCAATGGGGGAAACCCTGACGCAGCAACGCCGCGTGGAGGATGACGGCCTTCGGGTTGTAAACTCCTGTCAAGTGGGAAGAATCCCTTGGGGGCCAATACCCCTCAAGGTTGACGGTACCGCTGGAGGAAGCCCCGGCTAACTCCGTGCCAGCAGCCGCGGTGATACGGAGGGGGCAAGCGTTGTTCGGAATTATTGGGCGTAAAGGGCGTGTAGGCGGCTTGCTAAGTCAGGAGTGAAATCCCCAGGCTCAACCTGGGAACTGCTTTTGATACTGGCGAGCTTGAGACCGACAGAGGAAAACGGAATTCCCAGTGTAGCGGTGAAATGCGTAGATATTGGGAAGAACATCAGAGGCGAAGGCGGTTTTCTGGGTCGGTACTGACGCTGAAACGCGAAAGCCAGGGGAGCAAACGGGATTAGATACCCCGGTAGTCCTGGCCTTAAACGATGAGCGCTAGGTGTGGGAGGCGTTGACCCCTTCTGTGCCGTAGCTAACGCATTAAGCGCTCCGCCTGGGGAGTACGGTCGCAAGGCTGAAACTCAAAGGAATTGACGGGGGCCCGCACAAGCGGTGGAGCATGTGGTTTAATTCGACGCAACGCGAAGAACCTTACCTGGGTTTGAACTGCCGTGGAAAGCTCCTGGAGACAGGAGCCCTCTTCGGACTGCGGTAGAGGTGCTGCATGGCTGTCGTCAGCTCGTGTCGTGAGATGTTGGGTTAAGTCCCGCAACGAGCGCAACCCCCGCCCTTAGTTGCCAGCGGATAATGCCGGGCCACTCTAGGGGGACTGTCGGTGATAAGCCGGAGGAAGGTGGGGACGACGTCAAGTCATTATGGCCTTTATGTCCAGGGCTACACACGTGCTACAATGACCGGTACAAAGAGTTGCTAAATCGCAAGGTGGAGCTAATCTCAAAAAACCGGCCTCAGTTCGGATTGAAGTCTGCAATTCGACTTCATGAAGTTGGAATCGC
>Ga0224506_10002783_pt1 | contig 11806 bp, 10 predicted proteins | sample SF_Jan12_sed_USG_2_FD_169108 | JGI IMG/M metagenome (GOLD analysis project Ga0224506, IMG submission 169108) | Sediment microbial communities from San Francisco Bay, California, United States - SF_Jan12_sed_USGS_8_1 | ecosystem: Environmental > Aquatic > Marine > Sediment | place: USA...
TATGGATACGGCCATCGCCATCCGTACAGCGGTGATTAAAGAGGGCACACTGCACATACAGGCCGGCGCTGGTGTTGTCTATGATTCGGTGCCTCGTAATGAGTGGGACGAAACCATGAACAAAGGACGGGCGGTATTCCGTGCAGTGGCGATGGCCGAGGCCGGTTTGGGCGGCAGTAAGTTAGATAAATAGTTTTCTATTCACTCGTCCTTGTCCCATGGATGGGGAAATGGCTCGGCTTTAATATCATTTAGCATCGAAGATCGTCCGTTCTCGATACGCTTGCCTATTGTTTCAACCATTCGTTGTGTGCGTCGCAATTCAGCCAGTGAAGATAATAATTTAATCCCGTCATATTTGTCTTTTAGCAGTTGTGCCTGTAACAGCGCTACCTCTTGCTGACTATCATCATTCACTGCGGCATGGTGACACAGCACCAGCATTGAGACCAGATGCTCAATTTGCAGCCCAAGACGTTGTAGAGGAATTTGTGCGCGTGTCAGCTTCAGTTGATAGAACAGGCTCAAGCCAAGATATGTCCAGCGTATTTTACGCAGTCGCTGTTCGGCAAATCGGGCGTAGCGACGCAATGGTTTTGGTAACACGCGATAACGTGGCAAGCATGCCGAAGGTATGAGGTGTAATGGTAGGCGAATAAGTTCAAGGCCCACATTGGCTAGAGTCCAACCGCCCAATTGCCAGAACTGTTTACTCAGTAGTAGCTTGGTTATAATTGTAACGGATCGCAGTGGATAACGAATAACAGTGGCAGCGGTGAGGCGCAGGATTCTATGTTTATCCTCAACCCCGGTATTACTGGACTGAATCGCAGACAGCAGGGGAGCGAGATATTTTTCTACAAAGTGCAAGCTGACATCACGAACCATCGCCATGCGGATCATATCATCTTCACCCTCGACGATACCAAATAGGTGTAGATTAGCCCGTGCCTCATTCACTCGACTGCCGGCATGAAAGCTACGACCTCCCAGTACATGTTCTGCAGCCAGCATGGATTCCACTCCGGCCGTCGCCGCAGCGGTCTTGGTTAAGTCGCGTAAGCCGGCAAGATCCACTCCGTCTTCATCTTGTTTTAACGCCAGATAGGCGAGCGAACGAGCCTGGAGTGAACCACCCAGTATCCTTCCTAAGGCAAATCGTGGTAGCTCATGTTTGATGATCGGACCGCCGACTCCCAGTCGTTGAATCGCGTAGTGGCTGGCATCACAAGCCAGCATACGTTGATAGCCGGCAGACATAGCCGCCAACATGCAACGGCCCATGCGCAGGCAATAAAACAACACTTCGACACCATCTGCGGGAATGCGGTTCTGTTTTGGAATCGGAAAGTTTTTGAAATGCAGGCGCGAATTATAGTTTGCCGTAAAGGCTGCAACGTTTGAGGGTTCACAGCGAAACTCATAGCCCTGTTCTTGATCTATATCGGTATCAGGCAGTTGCAGTATGAATAGACCGATTTGTTTTCCTGCTTGACCAATACGCGCTACCAGTCCTAGCAGGGCACCGTAGGTTGTATTGGTTATCCATAGCTTATTGGCATCTTGAGTGGCAAACAGGCGGTAATCGCCGTTATCATCTTCTTCGACATAGGCGCGGATCTTTTTCGCATTAACCCCTACACCGACTTCGGTTAAAGCGAATCCCATTAATTGACCTTCGACAATCATTGGAAGATAGGTTTTCTTTTGCTGATCGTCTCCATATCCCAGTATCGAACCGGCACCTATGGTCAACTCTCCAGAGATCTCAACCGCCAATGCCCCAAGACCATTGGCTGCCAGAGATTCTTCAACGCATGCCAACTCAGGGTAAGATGCGCCCGCACCACCGAATTCCATTGGCACGGTATAGCCATAAGCCTTGTGTTCGGTGACCGTTTTCCGCAATTCTGTTGACAGCTTGCCATCAGAGCTAAAGGCCTGTCCTTTGGTTAGGCAGTCTAACGCCGCTTCAACAATTTCTGACTGCTTGCTTTCAAGTTTATGGGCTAAATGAGCCCCGGATTGTAATTCTTCAAGCCCAGGGCGAGGACCATAGATCAGTCGTTCAACCAATCCCGTTTTATTTGCAGCAATCTTTTCATCGGCGGCACGTGTTGCTGTATCCAGAGAAGCAATATCGTTTGCTGATTGAATATCACCGGCCGCCGCCATGGCTTCAGCCGTGGTGGAGTGGGTTGATGGATCCGTGGATAAGGGGAGCTTGTGTTTCGTCATATATTATTAATTAATAAGTTGTATAGCTGTTTAGTTTAGCCAATGCAGCAGGAACAAAGTGATCTGTGGGAACAGCACTAGAATAATCACGCGAATAATATCCGAGATTAAAAAAGGTGTCACACCGCGAAAGCTCTCTGCTAGTGTTAATGATTTATCAAGCGAATTAATAATGAAGACGTTCATACCAACAGGTGGCGTGATCAGTCCCACTTCGACAACAATCAAAGCCAGGATACCAAACCAGATAGCGGTATCTGCTGCTGACATACCGAAGTCCATTCCCATAATGATAGGAAAGTAGATAGGGATACTGAGTAGAATCATCGACACACTGTCCATAATGCAGCCAAGTAATAGATAACTAATCAGGATGATGGTTAATACTGTGTATGGTGAAAGATCGGAATCGTTCAGCAGCTTGACACTTTCTGCAGGCAATTGAGATAACGCAATAAACACATTAAACAGATCGGCACCAAAGATAATAAAAAAGATCATGGCCGATATCGAAGCTGTTTTTAGCACACTTTTTTTAAAACCTTCCCAGCGCAATTTGCCGTGAAAATAAGCAAGAATCGCCGTTAGGAACATACCAATGGCAGCGGATTCTGTGGGTGTGAAAATACCGCTATAGATACCTCCCAGAACGATTATGAAGATTAAAGTGACATGCCAAACATCGCGTAGTGAACGGATCTTTTCAGCAAAGCTGGATTTCTCTCCGGCGGGACCTGACTCAGGCTTTAAGCGTACATAGATGGAGATGGTTAACATGTAACCTAATGCCGCTAGAATTCCGGGTACGAATGCGGCAATAAACATACTGGCAATGTTTTGTTCTGTCAGTACGGAATATATGATCAATACCAACGAGGGGGGGATCAGAATACCAAGCGTACCGCCTGCAGCCAGTGTTCCGGAGGCCAGGGAACCGGAGTAGTGATGGCGACGCATTTCCGGTAAGGCGACGCGGCCCATGGTAGATGCCGTGGCTAAGGATGATCCGGATATAGAGCCAAAGGCGGCGCAACCTGCCACGGATGCCATAGCAATCCCGCCTTTTAAATGGCCAATCCAGGTATTACAGGTTTGAAACAGTTCCCGGGTGATGCCTGCTCGTGTGGCCAGTTCTCCCATTAGGATAAACATCGGCACAACGGACAGGTCATAGGTTGAAAATTTGGAGTAGGGTGCGGTACTCAAGTAGTTGAGTAATTGATCGAAGCCAGCTAAATTTACATAACCAATTCCACCGACAACGAGCATGGCAAGGGCGATGGGTAAGCGAAAGGCCATTAGTATGATCAGCAATACGATCATGAAGATGGCGAGTTCCAGATTTGTCATAATTTACTACTTATTTTCAGCTACAGTGTGCAAGTCACAAAGCAGGTTATACACAGAGGTTAGGAAAAACAGAGCCGTCGAAAGTACTACCGGCACATATCCCCACCAAGCCTTGATTTCCAGCAGCATGCTACTTTCGTTATATTCGTACTTATCCAGACCACCGATAAAAAGCCTCCAGACAAGTAATGCGACAAGCAGTGAAAATACAAGATGACCGAAGGCATCTAGTATGGCTTTGGTTCGTGTCGATGCCCGCATGGTAAAGAAATCAATGACGATATGTTCGCGTTGCAATTGGCAGTATGGAAGAAAAAAGAAGATTGCTACAGCAAGTCCAATTTCGGTGATCTCGAAATCGCCCAGGATAGCGCTATTAAAAAACGTACGGCCAATGACACTTGTTACGGTCACCGTGGCTAGTATGGCAATGACGAGTCCGCCTAACAGGGCGAAACGAACAGATAGCCAGTTCAGAATAGCACCGTATTGTTGTAAGTAGCTTGGTGATTCTGTTGTGCTCACAGCTTGATACTCCAGCAAAACGATTCGATTTCAGTATATAGAAACACGCCTGACTGTTGCCAGGCGTGTAAAAGGAGTACACGTTTACTTGGAATGCTTGTCCAGTAGACGGTTGGCCTCGGCATACAGCTTTTTACCGTTTTTGCCTTCTTTGTTCATACGTGCAATCCATTCATCGGTAATGGGCTGCATGGCTTTTTTCCAGTTAGCCACTTCAGACGCGGAAAGCTCGGTAAATTTGCCACCGGCTTTTGCGGTAACGCCTTTATGCTTGTCTTCCTGTGCATCGAACAGAGAACCGATATGACCGGATAATTCAAGGCCAGAGTTATTGTCGATGACCTTTTGCAGATCGGCTGGCATTTTGTTGTATACGTCCTTGTTCATCGCAAAGATGAAGAAGTTGGCATATAGGCCTCGATCCCCCGGAATCTCGGTGTGATATTTCACCAATTCCTGCAACTTGAAGGAAGGGAGCACTTCATAGGGCAGGGCCACCATATTGATCACGCCTTTCGACAGACCAGATGCAACCGCGGGCACTGGCATAAATACGGGATTGGCACCTAAAAGACCAAAGGCCTTTGACATCACCTTATTCGGTGCGCGGAACTTGGCACCTTTTATATCACTTGCTGACTTAACCTGTTTATCGACGGCGTGTACCACACCCCGGTCATGCACGTGCAGGGCGAGGACCTTGTAGTCGGCCATTTCATCTTGCATGTTGGTCTGGGCATATTCCCACAATGCCTTACTGGTGGCCTCGGCATTGGTCACCATAAATGGCAGTTCGAATGCAGAGGCCTTGGTGAACAGGTTGGGTGAATAGCCACCTACGGTCCAGATCACATCCGCTAGGCCGGAGCGCGCCTGGTTGATCAATTCTGGTGGCTTGCCTCCCAGTTGCATAGACGGATAGACATCGACCTTGATGCGGCCATTAGACTCCTTCATCACCTTTTCTGCCCAAGGTACCAGGATTTTGGCATGAGGCATGGCGGGTGGTGGCAGCATGTGGTGTACCTTGAGTACAAACTCCGCTTCTGCCGCATACAGTGGATTAGTTAAAGATGTTATGAATAGGGTGGTTAATAGAATTCTCGCAAAGCGCCACATGATCAATCCTCCAAGATGATTTGATGGTTGTTTCTATCTTTAATAATGGCAGTTGGTTGTTATCGTTGTCTTTGTGATTATAGCTATCGCAAAAAAATAACCTGCCAATTACTACTAGAGATGATTATTTTATAATGCAAATTGTTAAGTAGGTCAACTATTCTTGATGGCTGGAGTTTTGTTGGTATAAAAAGCCTGTCAGTTTTATATTTGTATATAAAACAATGAGGTAAGGCATATTAACAAGCTCTAATAACCTTGGGTACAGGACGTTGTTGAAATTGTTTAGCTATTAAACTAATATCGGATCAGGTATTGGAAATGGTTGGTTTTTCGGAACGGTTCTGAGATATCGACAAACGATTAATTATTGGATGCGGATTTATTGCATGAGCAAATACCAATTTATCAATCTATCTATTGAAGCTGGAATAGCACACATAGAGCTTAATCGCCCCGAGAAAAAGAATGCGATTAATGACCACCTGATTCTTGAACTGGAATCAGTCTTTCTGGATTTATTGGGCGGCTCGAGCTCCGATGTGAGCGCGGTCGTCCTGTCGGGTGCCGGTGATAGTTTTTGTTCCGGTCTGGATTTATTGGAACATAAAGCCCGAACGCCGTTTGAAGTGGTAAAGCATTCGCAAATGTGGCACCGAATATTCAAGCTTATCCGCAGTGGCGGCATTCCGGTTATCTCCGCACTTCATGGTGCGGTGATTGGCGGCGGATTGGAATTGGCCGTATGTAGTCATGTGCGGGTAGCCGAACCGACTGCCCGGTTTATGCTGCCTGAGGGACGGCACGGGATCTTTGTCGGTGGTGGTGCCTCGGTACATGTTGCACGCATCATAGGTACCAGCCGCATGACCGATATGATGCTGACCGGGCGTAGCTTCAATGCCGAGGAAGGGGAGCGTATCGGTCTGGTGAACTATCTTGTGGAGAGTGGCCAGGGACTGGATAAGGCGTTCGAATTGGCTATACGTATTTCAGAAAATGCCCCTCTATCCAACTGGGCCATGGTGACGGCCTTGAGTCGTATTGAAAGTATGTCGGCGGATGATGGACTGTATACCGAATCCTTAACGGCCGGCCTGACACAAAGTAGCGATGAAGCACAAAAGCGCATTAGTGAATTTTTTGAGCGGAAAAAATAGATATGTCTTCACCCGATAAAGCCTTGCAACTATCACTGCAGCAGTCTGAACAAGCCGCATTAACCGCCAGCTATGATGACATCTGGCTGATTGAAGGGGTACGCACACCGTTCGCGGATTACACCGGTGTGTTGCGTGACATCTCTCCGACGGATTTGGGTATCTACGCCGCGCGTGAAGCCTTTGCTCGTTCCGGTGTGCCGGCTCAGGATGTGAATTTTACCATTGCGTCTAACGTTGCCCAGTCCAGTTACGATGCCTATCTGTTGCCGCGCCATATAGGTCTATACAGCGGCGTGCCACAGTCCTCACCGGCGCTGCTGGTAAACCGCCTGTGTGGCAGCGGCTTCGAGGCCATTTTGACGGCCGCCGATCAAATTGCCCTGGGCAAGGGGCAACTGGCCCTGTGTGTCGGTGCCGAATCGATGTCGCGCAATCCGATTGCGGCCTATACACACCGCAAGGGATTCCGCATGGGGCAGGTGGAGTTTAAGGATTTCCTGTGGGAGGCCACGATTGATACCGCACCCGGTATCGGCATGGGTAATACGGCGGAAAACCTGGCCGTGCAATATGGCATTAGTCGTGAAGAGACCGATGCCTATGCCGCGCGCAGTTTTGCTACAGCCTGCGAATCATGGGACAACGGCCACTACGATGGTGAGATAGTCGAGGTGCGTAATACACAGTGGGAACTGGAAGGCTATAACACGCGTGGATTGAGGCTATCGGATAGAGTACAAAGCTTTTCCCGCGACGGTCATGTGCGTGAGACCTCACTGGAAACATTAAGCAACATTCGTCCGGCCTTTGGTGGAGTACAAACCGGTGGAAATAGCTCGGCCATTGTCGATGGTGCCGCCGCGGTGCTGGTGGCCTCCGGAGAATACGTGCGAGCCCATGGTATTAAACCCATTGCACGTATCGTCGCCGGTGCAACGGTAGGGGTGCCGCCGGAGGTCATGGGTATCGGTCCGGCTCCGGCAATCCGCGCGCTGCTCAGTAAACAGAATATGCAGTTAAGCGACATCGGCCGCATCGAAATAAATGAAGCCTTCTCGGCGCAATACCTGGCCTGCGAAATGGAACTGGGTCTGGATCGCAATAAGATCAATGCCCACGGTGGTGCCATCGCCATCGGTCATCCCCTGGGTGTGACCGGTGTTCGCCTGACCAATGCCGTGGCACGTCAGTTGAAACTCAATGGTGAGCAGTTTGGGATCTCTTCCGCCTGTGCCGGTGGTGGTCAGGGCATTGCCATCTTGCTGGAAAATGCGGCCGGTTAATTCGGGGGGAAATCGATGCTGGTAAAGGGTTCCAATTTCATTGTTACAGGTGCCAGTTCCGGTCTGGGTGAGGCGGTTGCTCGGCATCTGCATGCCATTGGTGCTTCCATTGTCCTTGCGGATGTCAATGAGGAACGAGGCGAGAGCAATGCGACCGGACTGGAACGGGGCGTGTTTGTGAAAACAGATATCACGGATGAAACCTCTGTTCAGAACTGTATTGATACCGCCATATCCCGATTTGGTCGACTGGATGGGCTTGTAAATTGTGCCGGTATTCCCGGCGCCGAGCGTGTCCTGGGCCGCGAAGGTCCCCATTCACTGGAATATTTTAACCGCAGCATACAGGTCAATCTGATTGGCACCTTTAATATGATCCGTCTGGCGGTTGAGGCCATGGATAAAAATGAGCCGAAGGATACTGGCGAGCGCGGTGTGATTATCAACTCCGCCTCGGTTGCGGCCTATGAAGGTCAAATCGGTCAGGCGGCCTATGCGGCAGCCAAGGGCGGTATCGTTTCGATGACGTTGCCCATTGCGCGAGAGCTGGCTCGAGTCGGCATTCGGGTGATGACGATTGCCCCCGGTATTTTTAAAACCCCGATGATGGATGTCTTGCCAGATGAGGTGCAGGTGTCACTGGGTGAATCCGTGCCATTTCCTCCACGTCTGGGCGAGCCGCAAGAGTATGCGGCCCTGGTGCAACATATTATTGAGAATTGCATGCTAAATGGTGAGACCATCCGCCTGGATGGTGCGCTGCGTATGGGCATGAAATAGAGAACGTGTCTCGGTATACGATTTTATAAAAACGACTAGTAGTGTTCAGTTAGAGACACTGAGGTGGATAGGTAGAGGTCACTTGATGAGATTAGAAGAGAATATAAGTGATTTTCGTGATGTGCGCATCGGCACTCGCGGTATAGAAGTGGAGTATCGCGATGATGGGGCTATCATCGTCAAGCCGGATGTCGAGCCGATAGAAAATTATCCACGCTGTTTAACCGATCGATTGGAATATTGGGCCGATAAAACACCGGATCAGGTATTGGTCGCCCGGCGCGATGAAGACGGTAACTGGCGCAAGCTGAGCTATGCCCAGGTACTGGGGTCGGTAAAAAAGATCGCACAAAACTTGCTGCAGCGTGACCTGTCACAAGAGCGCCCCATTGTTATCCTGTCAGGCAATAGCATCGAGCATTTGTTAATGGCACTGGCCGCGATGTATGTGGGAATTCCCTACGCACCGATTTCTCCTGCCTACTCATTGGTTTCAACGGACTATGCGAAGCTAAAACATATTTTGGATCTGCTGACACCGGGCCTGGTGATGGTGGACGAGGGGGCAAAATTTGCCAAGGCAATCACCGCGACCCTACGTGATGATTGTGAATATGTGGCAGTGGATACGGGTGGGATTGATGTGGCTGTCACCGCATTTGAGTCACTGCAGCAAGCCGATGATACTGCAGAGGTAGAGGATGCCAATCAAGCCATCACGTCAGACACAATAGCCAAGTTTCTCTTTACCTCGGGTTCCACCAGTATGCCCAAGGGCGTGATCAATACTCAACGTATGTTGTGTGTGAATCAGGCGATGATCCAAAGTACCTTTCAGTTTCTTGCGGATGAACCGCCGGTCTTGGTGGATTGGTTACCGTGGAACCATACATTTGGCGGCAACCATAATGTCGGTATTGTTATTCATAACGGCGGCTCACTTTACATTGATGATGGCAAGCCGGCCCCGGGATTGATTGAACAAACCATTCGGAACCTGAAAGAGATATCTACCAACATCTATTTTAATGTGCCCAAAGGTTTTGAGATCCTGGCACAGCGCATCGCCGAGGATGATGAATTACGTGAAACCTTCTTTAAGGATCTGAAAATACTCTTTTTTGCTGGTGCGGGTATGTCACAACATGTGTGGGATGCACTGGATGAGCAGGCCATCAGAACCTTGGGTAAAAAGGTCGCCATGTTAAGTGGTTGGGGGGCCACCGAAACGGCACCATCCGCTCTGTTCACCTTTATCGAAGGTTGTCGTTCCGGTGTTGTTGGTACCCCGCTTCCCGGAGTGACAATGAAACTGGTACCCGTGGATGAAAAGCTGGAGCTCAGGGTCGCTGCCCCCAGTGTGACACCGGGATATTGGCGTCAGGAAGATACTACGCGCAAGGCCTTTGATGAAGAAGGATTTTATTGCACGGGTGATGCATTGAAGTTTATCGATGCAACGGATCCGCAGCGTGGCTTTGCCTTTGATGGTCGTATACAGGAAGATTTTAAGCTGGATAGCGGCACCTGGGTTAGTGTGGGGGCATTAAGACCCAAGGTCATCTTACACTGTGCACCATATGTAAAGGATGTGGTGATCACCGGTCACGATCGCAGTTATGTCGGTGCATTGGTTTTTGTCGATTATGAATCGTGTCGGCGTTTGGCTAATTTACCTGAAGGAGTATCACTCACCGAAGTAACCAATCATCCCAAGGTAAGAGAGACGTTTCAATCCTTTTTGAATGAGTTGGCCGCCGAGGGTAGTGGCAGCTCGAATCGGATCCGTCGTTTGGTATTACTGGATCAGGAAGCGCAAATTGATGCTCATGAGATAACCGATAAAGGTTCTATTAATCAACGAGCGGTGTTGACGAATCGGGCAGACATTGTGGATGACATGTATTCATCTGAACCCTCACCACGAGTGTTATTGATTTAGTAAATTATCAATTTCCAGACAGATTTTATTGGAATAATCATATGTTTAAAAACTCACGTGCTGTATCGATAGAATGGGGGGATTGTGATCCTGCCGGTATTGTTTTTTATCCGCGTTACTTTGCTTACTTTGATGCGGCCACAGCCAATTTGTTTGATGCGGCTGGATTTAAAAAGATCGAAATGTTAAAGAAGTTTAATGCATTGGGCTTTCCGATGGTGGATACAAGAGCAAAATTCTATATACCTTCGCGTTATGGTGATGAGGTGGAGATTGTTTCTACAGTAACGGAATTTCGTCGCAGTAGTTTTGATGTCCATCATCAATTGTTAAAAGATGGCAAGCTGGCGGTGGAAGGGTTTGAAACTCGAGTTTGGACAATTCGTGATCCGGAAGACTCCGAGAAAATTAAATCAGCACCTTTGCCAGAGGAAATTGTTACTGCATTTATGAATGGATAAGTGTGGAAAATCAGGTCTTGTTTTCGCAGACATTGGTGAGACGGCCTAGAAGCTCGATTAGAAGCTCTTTTTCTTCAACCGTCATCAGGTTGTCGAAGTGGGACTCATGGAGGTGGATCTTTTTAACCAGACGTCGATATTTCGCTTCACCGACACTGGTGAGAAACAGCGAATAGGAGCGCTTGTCATTTTCTGAAATCCGTCGTTCGACAAGTTTGAGTTTTTCCAGTTTGTCGATGGCCGGCACCATGGCCGAGCGGTCATTACCCAAGGCGTTGGCAATGGCGGTTTGAGTCAGACCGGGATTGGCTTGAATGATGGACAGAATGCCAAACAGTCCTGGGCGGATTTCCTCTTCTTCCAGGGTATTGATGTAGTCAGTGAAATAGCACAGTTGCGCACGTCGGAGCCTATAGCCAACCAGCTTGTTCAAGATTCCGAAGTCGAGGTCTTTCATGTAGGAAGTGCTTTAAGTCCAGTAGGTTGGTATATATCGAATTGTTGAGGTTAATATAATACAAACCGCCTGCAGCCGAAAGGGATTATCTTCTACGCTGGAAAAGTGTGAAATGGCTGAACGGGATCCGGTGAAGGTGATAGAATTGGCATTCGCCCGCTATTCTTGGCCACCTTAGTTCTGTGTGGGTGGGGCCCTGATAATACGATGGAATAATTTCATGTTATTAATGATCGACAACTACGATTCCTTTACCTACAACCTGGTGCAGTATTTTGGTGAGCTGGGTGCCGAGGTAGAGGTGGTGCGTAACGACCAGATCGATATCGAGGCGATAGAGAAGATGGCGCCGGAGCATCTGGTCATCTCGCCCGGCCCCTGTACACCGACCGAGGCGGGTGTCTCGGTGCCGGCGATCCTGCACTTTGCCGGCAAGCTGCCGATCCTGGGCGTCTGTCTGGGTCATCAATCCATCGGTCAGGCCTTTG
>Ga0224506_10002785_pt1 | contig 11805 bp, 13 predicted proteins | sample SF_Jan12_sed_USG_2_FD_169108 | JGI IMG/M metagenome (GOLD analysis project Ga0224506, IMG submission 169108) | Sediment microbial communities from San Francisco Bay, California, United States - SF_Jan12_sed_USGS_8_1 | ecosystem: Environmental > Aquatic > Marine > Sediment | place: USA...
GTTCATTATGGAATTAAAAATAAGATTGAACCAACCAAACCAAGCACCGGCAATGCTGGCTCAAAGCCCGACAAAAGGTTCCCCTCAACAATCGAAGAGGCACTTACGGCATTTAAAAATGCAAAAATTTTGCCTGAATATTTTGGCAAACGCTATTGCGACATATACCGTCTGACCAAATGCGCCGAAGTAGAAAGCTTTCGTGATTATATTTCTAAACGTGAATACGATTGGTATATGTAGCTCGCTTTTAAGAAAGATCGAACCAGGTTGCCTTGATTTCGGTGTATTTATCCAGCGCGTGCAACGATTTATCCCGTCCGTTACCCGATTGCTTATAACCACCAAACGGCATGGTCATATCGCCGCCATCCCAGCAATTAACCCACATATTTCCAGCTTTTAAGCGACGGGAAATTCCTATGGCTTTATTTACATCACCGGTCCACAGGCATGCGGCCAACCCATAAATGCTGTCATTGGCAATGCTGACCGCCTCGTCGGCATCTTTAAATGTTATGGTTGATAAAACAGGGCCAAAAATTTCTTCCTGTGCAATGCGCATAGAATTTTTAACCCCATCAAAAATAGTTGGGGCTATGTAGTAGCCGCCCTGATTAAGCAATACACGCTCACCGCCACAAAGTAATTTTGCACCTTCGGATTTTCCGATTTCGATGTGTTCCAATACCCGGTTCATGTGTTTTTCTTCAACCATCGCGCCCATTTTAGTATCAGAATCAAGCGGGTCACCGGGCTGCATGGTTTCGGCAACTTTTAAAACCTCTTCCATGAATTGGTCTTTTATTGTGTCTTGCACAATTAGGCGTGAAGCGGCCGTGCATACTTCGCCTTGGTTGTAAAAAATACCAATGGCCGCCGCTTCGGCCGCTTTTTTAAGGTCAAGACAATCGGCAAAAACCACATTCGGGGTTTTACCGCCACATTCCAGCCAGACCCTTTTCATGTTGGATTGCCCGGAATATTGTAAAAACAATTTTCCCACCTCGCCCGAACCGGTAAAGGCCAGGCAATCCACATCCATATGTAGGCCAAGCGCCTTGCCCGCAGTCGGGCCAAAACCGGGAACAACGTTAAACACGCCTTCGGGCAATCCTGCTTCGACGGCCAATTCCGCCAAACGAATAGCACTAAGTGGGCTTTGTTCGGCGGGCTTTAGCACAACCGAATTACCCGCCGCCAACGCCGGGCCCAGCTTCCAGCACGTCATTAATAAAGGGAAATTCCACGGTACAACCGCAGCGACAACACCAATTGGTTCGCGGGTTATGGTGCCAAAAGCTCCGGGGCCGGTTGGCGCAACTTCATCATAAACCTTGTCACAGGCTTCACCGTGCCAGCGAATGCAATTAGCAGATGACGGCACATCAACCGCAAGGCTATCACTTATGGGTTTGCCAACGTCTAGGGTTTCAAGAATGGCAAGCTCTTCTTTGTGTTCGTCCATTAAATCGGCAAAGCGGATAAGTATTTTTTTTCTGTCTTTGGGCGCCATTGCCGACCACACGCCGCTTTCAAATGTTTGGCGTGCATTTTCGACTGCACGGTTTACATCTTCGATGTCGCCTTCGGCAACCTGGTTCATTACCTGTCCGGTTCCGGGGTTGATGTTGTCAAACACCTTTCCGCTGGCGGCATCAACGCGCTTGCCGTTTATAAATATTTGACCGGGAAGTGATAATTTTGCGGCGCGGTCATGATATAAAATTGTCATTTTAATTTACCTAGATTTATTTAATGGTTGTTAGAAACTGGGTGGGGTTGCGGCGCTAACTACAATGCATTCAACATTACCGACGTTTTTGAAACGATGGGGTGTATTGTTGTTGATATAATACGAATCACCGACCTTTAATATCTTGACTTGCTGCCCAACGGTAAGCTCAAGCTCACCCTGAATTACAATGCCGGCTTCTTCGCTATCGTGGGTTAACATTTCATCGCCCGAATGCGCGCCCACTTCGTAACGTTCATGCAAAAAACGAAGTTTGCGGTCTTTGCGGTTGGCGCCAATAAGCTTAAGGTGCGCGCCGTTTTCAAAAAATTCAATAATTTCGTCTTTTTCAAAGAATATTTTTTCATTGGATTCCATATCCATTGTCAAAAAATCAATTAATGACATGGAAAAGCTATCTAAGACCTTTTTCATGGAATCGATTGAAGGGCTTACCCGGTTTTGCTCAATCAAGGATATGGTGCTGTTGGTTACGCCCGCGCGCTTGGCTACCTCGCGCTGGGAAAGGCCATACATGTTGCGCAGGGCTTTTAACCGGGTTCCGATATCATCTTCCATTAACGGCCCTTTTTTCTGGTATCGTCAAACATATTATACACTACAACAATAAATAATCTCAATAATTGGTTATATAAAATAAATCATATAATTAGTCGTAAAATATAATAGACACTTTTTTCTACAAGGTCTAAGCTTATGTTGCTAAGGGTAGCTCTTTTGCCCGCGCGCCTGATGTGGTTTTTTCCCATATTAGACGCCCAAACGGCAAAGGATAACAATAATGGAGTTTAGCTAAAATGCTTATCGGTGTGCCCAAAGAAATCAAAAACTTTGAAAGTCGCGTTGGTATGACGCCAGCAAATGTTCGTGAATTGACAAGCCGTGGCCACGGCGTTTTGGTAGAAACAAATGCTGGCATCGGTATTGGCTGCGATGACGACGTTTACCGCCAGGCAGGGGCCGAAATCGCCGATAGCGCGGCAGATATTTTTGCCCGCGCCGACATGATAGTTAAGGTCAAAGAACCGCAAGCCCAAGAATGTAAAATGTTGCGCAAGGGACAAGTCTTGTTCACTTACTTGCATTTGGCACCCGACCCCGAACAAGCACGTTTGTTAAAAGAATCAGGCTGTATCGCCATTGCTTATGAAACCGTAACCGATAACCACGGTGGCTTGCCGTTATTGGCACCCATGAGCGAGGTCGCCGGGCGCATGGCCATTCAGGCGGGCGCCAGATGTTTGGAAAATGTTTGCGGTGGCTCCGGTGTTTTGATGGGTGGCGTTCCGGGCGTACGTCCGGCAAAGGTCACCATTATCGGCGGTGGCGTTGTGGGCTTAAACGCCGCACGTATGGCAATGGGCATGAACGCAGATGTAACCATACTTGATCGCTCAATCGAAAAATTGCGTGAAATTGATGAAATGTACGGCGATAAACTTCGTACCGTTTATTCCAATCAAGAAAATCTAGAAGAACATGTTTTAAGCTCCGACATAGTTATTGGTGCGGTTCTTATCCCGGGTGCATCTGCGCCCAAGCTGGTCACGAAAGCCATGTTGGCAAAAATGAAAAAGGGATCGGTGCTGGTTGACGTTGCCATTGATCAGGGCGGTTGCTTTGAAACATCAAAAGCCACAACGCATGCCGATCCAATTTATAACGTTGACGGGATTGTTCATTATTGTGTCGCAAATATGCCGGGCGCGGTGGCACGAACTTCGACCTATGCACTGAACAACACTACGCTTCCATATGTTTTGCAATTGGCGGAACTGGGATGGAAGGATGCTTTAAAAGCCAATCCACATCTGTTGGCCGGGCTTAATGTTTTTGATGGTCAAATTACCTATGAAGCCGTTGCTGTGGCCTTGGGCGATAAGTACGTTCCCCCACTTCAGGCTATCGGCTGAGAGGCAATTAACCCAAGGTAACCCAAGGTAATCCAAGGCCGTTTTAACAATTTAAGTATAAGGAAAATGGTGCCGCCGGTAAGAATCGAACTTACGGCCTCACCATTACCAATGGTGCGCTCTGCCCCTGAGCTACGGCGGCACTGGGCGATATTTGCTTTTAGAAAGCGGGCGGAAGATGCCATAGCCCCCCAAGAAAGGCAAGCATGCCATGGCCAGTTTTTGGCGATTTTTAGCCCCCAAGCCACACATTTGGTAAATGGCCCTTTCTTTTGCTTGAATGGTCGCAAAAAAGCCCTAAAAACAAGGCATAAAATGCCATTTAACGCATAGTGCGGGAACCAGCAAAAACATGTCTGAAAACCATAAAGAAAAATCAGGCGTAAAAGGGGCTAAGGGCTCAGCCAAAAACGATCCCAAAGAAGCCCTTGGTGAGGCGCTTCGTGCCAACCTGAGAAAGCGAAAGACCCAATTGAGTGCCAGGGCTAGTTCTAGGGCCAGCACCAGAACCAGCACCAGAACCAGCGCCGCCACGGATACTAAAACTGATGCTGAAACTTAACCGTTAGGTTAAAAGCCGCCAGCGCAGGTATATAGGTATAAAGTATAAACGCCCAATACTTAACGGGCCAAACAGACGAGAAGACATGGACACAATACACATCCAGGGCGGCAAGCCCCTAAAAGGAACAATCCAGATAGGTGGCGCAAAAAACGCGGCCCTGCCGTTAATGGCGGCATCATTGCTGACAGGTGATACCTTGCGTCTTTCCAATCTTCCGCACTTGGCCGATATATCAACCATGTCGCATCTGTTATCGGAAATGGGTACCCGCGTCGCAATGGAAGGCGGCGCGCCTAATGGCGGGCACATGGGCCGGGTGTTGGCGCTTAGTTCGCCTGAAACAATCGAAACGACAGCACCTTATGATTTGGTGCGTAAAATGCGCGCATCAGTATTGGTGTTGGGCCCGCTGGTTGCGCGTTTTGGCCATGCCCGGGTTTCGCTTCCCGGTGGTTGTGCAATCGGCACGCGCCCGGTTGATCTGCATTTAAAAGCATTGCAGACGATGGGGGCGGAAATTGAACTTTCCGAAGGCTATATCGATGCCCGCGCGCCAAACGGCCTTTCGGGTGGGCACGTTCTTTTTCCCAACGTTACCGTTGGCGGCACCGAAAATATTTTAATGGCCGCTACTTTGGCCCGCGGCGAAACCACAATTGCCAATGCCGCACGCGAACCCGAAGTAAGCGACCTTGCCAATTGTTTGGTTGCCATGGGTGCAAAAATTTCCGGCATCGGAACCGATACCTTGAAAGTAACCGGCGTTGAAGCTTTGCACGGTGCCGATTATTCGGTTGTTGGTGACCGTATTGAAATGGGATCATACGCAATTGCCGCGGCGGTTACCGGTGGCGATTTATTGTTGCAGGGTGCCAGCCCGGATTTAATGGAATCGGTAACAGATGTTTTAAAGATTGCAGGGGTAAACGTTGCGGTTGAAGAAAAAGGCTTGCGCGTAAGCAGTTCGGGTGGGCTAAAAGGTTTTGACGTAATGACCGAACCTTTTCCCGGATTCCCCACCGATATGCAGGCGCAAATGATGATATTGGCATCCGTTGCCGACGGCGCATCAATGATAACCGAAAGCATTTTTGAAAACCGTTTCATGCACGTTCCAGAACTTGTGCGCATGGGGGCCAACATAAACGTGCACGGATCATCCGCCATTGTGCGGGGCGTCAAGCATCTATCGGGTGCCCAAGTCATGGCAACCGACCTTCGGGCATCGGTTTCGCTGGTATTGGCAGGGTTGGTCGCTAATGGCGAAACCGTGGTCAACCGGGTTTATCACCTTGATCGTGGCTATGAGCGCTTAGAAGAAAAGCTTTCAAGCTGTGGCGCGGTGATTGAGCGGGTAAAAGGCGGGCAATAACCCAAGCATGACTTAAAAATTACCCCTCCCGCCCCCAATCCATCGCATACTGGCACAACCCATAAAAACCGTTTATAACTCGGCACTTCTGGTCCCAACTGTAATTAGACTGTAATTATATGGCCCGGAAACAGGCCACAATTTTGGACCGAGGATATGGAAAAAAATAATAACAAAAAGAAGTTGGTGCTGGCCCTGCCCAAGGGCCGCATCCTCAAAGAGTTAATGCCAATCGTCAAGCGCGCCGGGATAAAACCCGAAGCAGCCTTTGATGACCCTGACGCGCGCCAACTAAGCTTCGCCACCAACATTGAAAACCTTGAAATTGTTCGGGTGCGTAGCTTTGATGTTGCGACATTTGTTGCCTTTGGCGCGGCTGAACTGGGTGTTGCCGGTTCAGATGTTTTGATGGAATTTGAAAGCCCTGAAATTTATGCCCCGCTTGACCTTAATATTGGTCTTTGCCGGATGAGCGTTGCCGAGCCAAAAAGTTTAAGCGCCACCGATGATCCCACAACCTGGAGCCACGTTCGCGTTGCAACCAAGTATCCGGAAATCACCAAACGCCACTTTGCCAAGCGCGGCGTGCAGGCCGAATGTATAAAACTTTCCGGCGCGATGGAGCTTGCCCCGATGTTGGGCGTTTGCCCGCGCATTGTTGACCTTGTTTCCACTGGTGCCACGCTAAAAGCCAACGGTTTGGTTGAGGTCGAGGTCATAAGCCAAATTTCATCACGCCTTGCGGTTAATCGTGCAGCGTGGAAAACCCGTGCCGATGAAATTGGTGATTGGATTGAGCGTTTTCGCAAGGCGGTGAAAAATGGTTAAAAGGCTTAATGCAGTTGATGCCAGCTTTGCCGCAGATTTTGCAGAAGTGCTATCGGCAAAACGTGAATCCGACGTTGATGTAAACCAGACCGTTACCGACATTATAAATGATGTCCGCACCCGTGGTGACGAAGCGGTAATAGGATACACCAAACGCTTTGATCGCCTTGACGTAACAGCGCAAACCCTTGCAATCGGGGCTGAAGAAATATCCAAGGGCAGGGAAGCGGTTGGTGCGGGCACAATGGCCGCACTAAAAACTGCTGCCACCCGGATTGAAGATTTTCATGCCCGCCAGTTGCCCGATTATGAAGATTATGTTGATGGTGCCGGTGTGCGCCTTGGCTATCGCTGGACGCCGGTTCAGGCGGCGGGTCTTTATGTTCCGGGTGGCACGGCGGCCTATCCGTCATCGGTTTTAATGAACGCTATTCCGGCCCGGGTCGCGGGCGTAAAACGCCTGGTCATGGTTGTGCCGACACCGGACGGCATTATTAACCCGTTGGTGTTGGCGGCGGCGGAAATTGCGGGGGTTAGCGAAATATACCGTATAGGTGGGGCCCAAGCCGTGGCGGCGCTGGCTTATGGGACACAAAGCATTAAACCGGTTGATAAAATTGTCGGGCCCGGCAACGCCTATGTGGCGGCGGCCAAACGCCAAGTTTTTGGCACCGTTGGTATCGACATGATAGCGGGGCCGAGCGAAATATTGGTGGTGGCCGATGGATCCAATAATGCCAACTGGATAGCGTGTGATTTGCTTTCTCAGGCCGAACACGACACCGCCGCGCAATCCATTTTAATTACCGATGACGCGGTTTTTGCCGATGCGGTCGAAGCCGCGGTCGAGGCCGAGCTTAAAACGATGCCTCGCTCTGAAATTGCCGGGCAAAGCTGGCGTGATTTCGGCGTGATAATCGTTGTTAAAAACCTTTTGGATGCCGTGGCGCTAATTGACCAAATTGCGCCCGAACATCTTGAGCTCGCCATTGAAGACCCGGATGAATTATTTGAAAAAATAAATAATGCCGGCGCGGTATTTCTTGGGCGTTATACGCCCGAAGCAATTGGTGATTATATTGCAGGGCCCAACCACGTTTTGCCGACCGCGCGTTCGGCCCGGTTTTCATCAGGGCTTGGCGTGCTCGATTTTATGAAGCGCACAACCTTTATTGGCTGTGACGCGGATAGCCTAAACGAAATCGGTGGGGCGGCGGTCAAGCTTGCCGATGCCGAAGGGTTAATCGCGCACGGAAGATCAATTTCGGTGCGTCTTAACAAAGCAAAAGAATAAAGGGCATGTGCCGTGGCCGGGAAAGATACAATAGAAAACATCTTTCTTGATGGGCGCTCGGTAGTAAGTCGCAGCCCACAGGTTGAGCACGAGCGTAAAGCCGCGATTTTCGATTTATTAGAAGAAAATTCTTTCGCCTTGGAAAACGGCCCCAAGGGTCCGTACAACCTGCACCTTTCCATTGAAGAAAACCGTCTGGCGTTTGATGTACGCAACAACAAAGACAAACCGTTAAAAGGTTTTGTTTTGGCGCTTTCGCCGTTTCGCGCGCTCATTCGCGAATACCTTATGGTGTGCGAAAGTTATTATCAGGCGATTAAATCATCCAGCCCATCACAAATCGAAGCAATTGATATGGGTAGACGTGGCCTACACAATGACGGTTCGGCTCTTTTACGCGAACGCCTTAAAGGCAAAGTCAAACTAGATGCAAATACGGCAAGGCGCTTATTTACCCTAGTTTGCGTTTTGCACATTCGCGGGTAGGGGGGGCATGGAAATGACAGAGAAAATGACATTACCATCAGCCGTACTTTTTGCCTGCACTTCCAATTCAATACGTTCGCCCATGGCCGAAGGCATCATGAAACATTTATTTGGCAAGGATGTTTACGTTGATTCTGTTGGCGTCAGGGCAATTGATGTTGATGGCTTCGCGGTTGAGGTAATGAACGAAATTGGAATTGATATTTCCGAACACAAAGCCAAAGTCTTTGAAGATCTGGAAGATAGCTCGTTTGATTTGGTGATTTCGCTATCGCCCCATGCCCAACACAAGGCGGTGGAGCTGACCCGTTTTATGTCGTGCGAGGTAGAATTTTGGCACACGTTCGACCCATCGGTTATTGACGGCGCGCGCGAAACCCGCCTGCAGGCGTATCGGGAAGTGCGCGATGAACTGATGGAACGTATCAAGGAACGCTTCAAATAAGCAATTTTAGGTCAAAAAATGGCAAAAATTGCCCTGATTTAAGGGTTTTTTGGGAAAATACTTGACCTTAGGCGTGCTTAAGTCTCTTATTTGCCCGCTTTAACAGCAAAAAACAAATTTGAGAGAATAATGGCTAAAGAAGAAGTATTAGAATTTAACGGAGTAGTGACCGAGCTTTTGCCCAACGCAATGTTTCGCGTAAAGCTGGAAAACGATCACGAAATACTGGCCCACACCGCAGGCAAAATGCGCAAGCACCGTATTCGTGTTCTGGTTGGTGACGAAGTAACCGTTGAAATGACACCGTATGACCTGACCAAGGGTCGGATTACTTTCCGATTTAAGTAATTATCAGCTTGAGGACCGCTCATGCCCGCCTCACGCATTAAATTACATTTACGCTCACCCTTAATCTTGGCATCGCGTTCGCCGCGTCGCCTTGAACTGTTGAGCCAAATCGGCATCACCCCAGATGAAGTCCGCCCATCAGATGTTGCCGAAGAGCGCACGCCAAGCGAAAGCCCACGCGCCATGGCAATGCGCTTGGCCGAAGCAAAGGCGCGTGAAGTATGGAACAAAGGTGAATTTGTTATTGGCGCAGATACCGTGGTTGCGGTGGGTAGCCGTGATTTGGCTAAAGCCAGTGATGCGCTTGAGGCCAAAAAATTTCTGCAACTTCTTTCCGGGCGTTCGCACCGGGTTATCGGTGGGGTTTGCGTTATTGCGCCTGACGGGCGCGCCCTTGTTCGGGCATCGGTCACGCGGGTTACCTTCAAACGCCTAAGCCATGAAGAAATTGAAGATTATATTGCATCAAACGAATGGCAGGACAAAGCCGGTGCGTATGGCATTCAAGGGTTAGCCGGTGCGTTCGTTAAAAAAATATCAGGTTCATACCCCAACGTGGTTGGTTTAGACATTTATGATGTCGCTTCAATGTTAAGCGGTCTTAGTGATTGAGCGGGCATACCATGAGCAAACAAACCATACTTGTTCGTACCCGCCCCGGCGAAACCCGCATAGCCAGAATTGATGAAAAATATCGTCTGGTGGATTTTGCGGTTTATCGCAAAGAAGGCACAAGCGATGGGCAATCGGTGGGTGAAGTTTTTATGGGCCGGGTAAAACGCATTGTTCCGGCAATGGAAGCGGCGTTTGTTGATATCGGGCAGGCAAAAGATGCTTTTTTGGGTTTAAGCGATGCCCGCAGGCAAACGCATTTTGGCCCGGAAGAACCAGTTGATAAAATTTCAGACCACGTGCACGAAGGCGAGGCCATAATGGTGCAGGTATTGCACGATGCCCGCGAAGCCAAAGGCGCAAAAATAACCAGACGTATAAACATAACCGGTGACATGATGGTTTTGTCACCGGACGGTGGGAAAACCGCACGGGTTTCATCGCGCATAAATAATAAATCCGAACGTGCGCGTTTGTTAGAAATTGCCGAAGGGTTATTAGAAAAAACCGAAAACACAATAATAGTGCGCTCAGCCGCCGAAGGGGCCAGCACGGAAGATTTATCAGCCGAACTGGAAAAATTAAAAAACAAATGGGTCGGGCTTTGTCAGATGGAAAAAAATGCCAAGGTTCCATCGCATTTGGGCATCAACGAAAGCGCGCTGGAAAAATACTTAAAAGATACTGGCCTGAAGTATGTCGAAAAAATTATATCAGATGATCCAACCCAGTGCGGCACAAGCGCAAAGTGCGAGATATTTAATGCCACCAAGGGTGGCGACGACGATATTTTCAAAGCTTTTAATATTTCCGATCAGGTAAGTGGCGTTTTAGACCCGGTTGTTGATTTGCCTTCGGGCGGATCATTGATAATTGAGGAAACATCGGCATTAACCGCGATTGATGTTAATTCCGCCAGCGCCGCCAAACCCGGAACCAAAGGTGCCAGCGCAGGTGGTGTCGCATTGGCAACAAACATGGAAGCGGTGAGCGAGGCTGCCCGACAAATTCGCATTCGCAATTTATCCGGCGTTATTGTTGTTGACCTGATGGCGATGCGCGGTAGCGGTTTTGAGAAAAAAGTTCTGGACCGCGCCCGGGCGGCACTGAATGATGACCCCGCCCGCCCGCGCATTCACGGCATTACAAAAACCGGTCTGTTGGAAATTACCCGTCCGCGCCAGCGCCCGCCGTTATCGCATATTTTATGTGATCCTTGCCCCCAATGCCCAAGTGGGCGGGGCACGTCACCTTTAAGCAGTGCCCTTTTGGCGCTAGAGGCGGTTTTGCGTGAGGTCAGCGCCAACCCAGGGCTTATGCCCACCTTGGCGGCCCACCCAGATATTATAGCAGCGCTGGAAAAAAGGCTGCCCGGCGCACTGGCGGAAATGGAAAGCAAAATCGGCCAGCCGCTTGAGCTGTTGGCTGACAAGGGTCTAAAAAATGGCGAATATAGGATAGAGCCATCACAACGATAAATAGGGCGCACAAGAGCATACAAATGAGCGAAAAATCAGCAGATTTAGCCAAGATCATCAGTTTTAAAGGCGAAAAAGACCTAAAAAAGTCGAAGGCTTGCCCCATTTGTAAAAAACCGGCCGTGGCGGGGTATTCGCCGTTTTGTTCCAAGCGTTGCGCCGATATTGACCTTGGGCGTTGGCTAAACGGTAATTATGCCATACCGGCAGAAGAAAACGCTGCAATTGCGGATGATTTTGACGATGACGACGAATATTGAAGTGCTGGATTTTGCCCATTTAAGCGCGCTGGACAGCCCCCAATATATCTTTTATAAGCACCCCGTTCCTTGGTTATCCTTTTGCCCGGATAGCTCAGTTGGTAGAGCAGCGGATTGAAAATCCGCGTGTCGGTGGTTCAAATCCGCCTCCGGGCACCATTTTCCAAATCCCCTGTCGGCTGTAAAGCGGGCGGGGGATTTTGTTTAATGAAACAGGCCGCAACATCGTTCGCCCCCTGCGTTGAGACATGATCGATTTTATATGCAATCGGCAAATGTTGATGTATATACGCTAAAATAGCTTTTCTGGGGCAAAAGGATCTAGAAATGGGCGAATGGACAATTGATGATGCCGATGACCTTTATCGCATCCAGCGTTGGGGTGATGGATATTTTGGCGTAGGCGAAAACGGTAAGCTTCTGGCGCTGCCCGATGTTGATCACCGCG
>Ga0224506_10002786_pt1 | contig 11792 bp, 13 predicted proteins | sample SF_Jan12_sed_USG_2_FD_169108 | JGI IMG/M metagenome (GOLD analysis project Ga0224506, IMG submission 169108) | Sediment microbial communities from San Francisco Bay, California, United States - SF_Jan12_sed_USGS_8_1 | ecosystem: Environmental > Aquatic > Marine > Sediment | place: USA...
AAGCGATTATAAGCGCGAATGGTTTTTTGAATTTCCCCACTGGCGGAAGTCTGAACGCCGTGCTTTTGGCCCACTCACGGATGCTACAGTCTTCGACGGCGACTCCATGTACATCATGAGTCCGAGGTATGCCATCGTTGAGGCGGCTGGAGAGTTTACAGAGATGGGTTTTGATTTGTTGGCATCATCAGATCGGAAATACTTTTTATTTGAAGAGTCAACCGGCGACGATAATATATTGGGTGTTATGTTTCATCGCTGGTATATGGAGTATTATGTGATAGACAAAAATTACCAGGTGGTGTCCGGGTATTATGAACTCATAATGGAGGTAGATGATGGAGATGATTTTGTGATCACCAACAGAAAAATAAGATATGCCTTTGAGGTGAAAAACAAAAAGGGCGGATTCTCTAAAAATACCTTTGATATACATGCACGGCCATTTAGAAAATTGAAGAAAGAAGATACCTTTGAGTTGAATGTTATTTACAAAGAGGAGTAATGACTGATGATAATCATGTTCAGCGATGGAATTAATTGAAAAAAATATCGGTTGCCTAAAGAGGCAGAGTGGGAATACGCTGCACGTGGAGGACGAAAAAGTAAGGGTTATATTTAAAGTGGAAGTGACAATTACGGGTCGGTAGGCTGGTATAATTTAGATTGGGATGGTGAAGGTGATGATTGGATAGAGAAAAAATACCCCGTAGGCAGTAAAGAACCGAACGAGCTTGGAACCTATGATATGAGTGGCAACGTTTGGGAGTGGTGCCATGATTATTTTGAGCCGGATTATTATAGGAGAGGAGCTGAGGTAAATCCCAGCGGCCCACCTACGGGTGATAGTCGTGTGAAACGCGGAGGAAGCTACCTGATGGGAGAAGAGTATGGAAGTGTGGTATGCCGGGAAGGCGAAATAATGGGGGTAGGGTTTAATGATGTTGGCTTCCGGCTTGTTTGTGATGAACCTGAGTAGTTGGCAGGGTTAAACCATCCTGGGATCTGAAGAAAGATATAAGCCCATATTAGCGCCCCGTAAATTCGAAGACCTAAGCCCATAAAGACGATGAAAAATTAAAGAGAAAAACCCTCTTATTTGGAATTTGTTATAACGTATTCAATTGATGTGTCTTTTGTAGATGTAAACTCAATATTAAATTTTATAGCTTTGTATGGTTCCTCTTGGTTTTGTGATAAGTGCCCTCCCATAGTTTCGCTCCAACCTACATCATCACTATAACCTGTATTTGTTGAAATTCTATATTCAATCCTGTCTACTTCTTGGTCGTTAATACTAGAGCTATCACAAGATTTATATTTGGCGATATACAAACTTTTAAGTTTTTCTATGCTATAGAAGGTTCCATTATACATATAGCCAGTGGTACTAAATTTATATTTCCGAGGGTAGCTATTAACATAAAAAATAACCGAATAATCATGTTCATTTCCATTCAAAGTATACTGTACTTGAAGTTGTATAGAGTCAGAGATTAATACCCACCCATTATCTGGACGATAATCTTTATATACAAGATTCACATTATCGAAAATCTTTCTTTTTTTATTCTGACTATATATGTTTTCGCTAAAAACCAAGAGCAGTGTAAACACTATCACAAGTTTTGAAATCTTATTAAAGCTAAAACTTTTCATAATTTATATGTGTTATTATAATTGCCTCTTGTGCAAGATTATAATACTTGTTATAATAAAAAAAGATTTTTACTATATTTTATTTATTATTTTATTGAAAATCGATATATAGCTCCAATTAATGGGTGTGTGATGAAAGTCTATGATGTTTGTCCAACGCCCCTGGCGGCGGACAAACATCATTATCAGATTATACCTGCCCCAGATAGGCAATAGGTCTGAACCGGTCTGTTTCCTCCACTAAATCGCTGATCAACAACAAACAGTCGTCCAGATCCCGGTAGCAAAATGGGGCGTCGGTTTTTATCGACTCGTTTTTGATCTCTTCAGGAATATAAATTTGCTCCCTGAGCTGATCGTAATCGTAGTCTTTGGAATGTATCTTTGCCTCCGATCTGGACATGGTTCTGCCGGTGCCATGACACATCGAGTTATACACCGACCCCACCTTTTCAGTCCCTTTTACCAACACAATTTCGCCAACCATGTTGGAGGGGATAACCGTGGTTTCTCCAGGGGTTAATTTCGAAGCCCCCTTTCTGATGATCACATGGTCTTCCATGATCTCAAAGTGATTATGGTTCTTATCAACAATTACCTCTGCTTTGCCAAAATGTTTTTCAACGATGTTTAATACGGCCATCCGGTTGTCGACGGCCCATTGGCATACGGTATCAAACTGGCGGTCAAATGCCTGTGGCTTCTCTGTAAGGTGGTCCACCAGTTTCGACTCGTTTCTCGACCCGGTGTGGATCAGAAAGTACAGGTGGTCATCACCGTAACTTTCAATAGCATCGAGAAAATGGTTGCCAGACCCCAGGTCGCCCAGTTTTCCCTTGTTCATTTTGAGGTCGTAGTATATCTGATTCCAGATCTCTTTATTGAAATCACTTTTTTTCAATGCTGATTTGGCGAGCAACATGCCACAACCACAATCTGAAATGGCAAATTTTCGCCAATCTTTCTGCTTTGTTTTTACTACTGTACCTGTGGGGAGGGGAGATTTTCCCGGGCAGGCATCCGGGAAGAAAATGATTTCTTCGGCCTTAAGTCCTTTGGGTATCCAACTGTATAATTTATGCTCCGGCTCTGCGGAATAATTCTGTATTTTCATCTTTTCTGTGTTTAAAAATATAACATTAATAACCTGCCGGACATACCACGGGGAAACATCAATAGAAATTTTCCACTTCGTTGTTCTGTTGTCCGGTTCCTTTACAATACCTGCTAAACAGATGGTATAAACCTGTTGCTACCAGGTTATCAGTATAAGGTAGGCCCGAGTATCGGGACGGGTTTAGACCCGGTTTCTATGCTTTATACATAGCAAATGGATTTTATTTTTTTACACAGATCACATGACTTTTTAATTTATTGGATTTGCAATTTTAACATATTTATTTGATCACACCACCAATGTCTATGCCCAGTTTGCTATGGGGTTTTAAAATACTCATGGCTATCAAATTTAATTAATCGCTCCTTTATTCCTCCAGGAAATATATGTCAACCCGTTTTGTTATTTTTTTCAAGGACACCTAAACCCAATTCCTTCCAGCGTACCCCCTTCCAGCTAATCCCCCCCCCACAATTCCACAATTCACCAGTTCCACTACAAACCAAAAGACCAACCGACAAAACCAACTTAACAATCCGGTTAGTCGGATAAACGGTTCATCAAATAAACAAATCCCAATCAACATTCCGGTTGACATTTTTCCCTCCCCGGAATAAACCTTCAAGGCAACCTAAAAACAACAAAAAGATGATACGAAAAAAGAACAATATCACCCGTGCCATTATGGTGCTGACCATCATGACGGTCTTTTGCTATCAAGGGTTTTCACAAGACATGTACAAGCAACTCAACCAGTGGCATGAAAAGTTCCACCCTTCTGTAGGGGCATGGGGCGGAGGTACAGGCTATGGCCTGGAGATGCAGGTTTACCGGGGAGGCCTTTGCAGTACAGGCAGGAAAGTAAACAAATACAAGAAAAAGGAGACCATTACCCTATATGCAGGAATGGAAGAGGCTGCTTACAAAGATGAACTGGGCGGAAACCCTGTATTGGCAGGGGGTATACGCATTGGCGGAAGGATCACCTATCCCTTGTTTACTTCCATATATCCCAACTTTCAGCTATATACAGGCATTGGAGTAGAGGCAGGCACACACCGGTTGTTTACTGAAAGCGGTGCGGTGTCTTCAGGGCCGGGTTGGGGCTTACACATCCCTATAGGGCTGGAGTACTTTTTGTTTCAGACCACCATAAACAGGCAGCAGGCCATATTGTTTACGGCCTTTGCTGAAGGACGTTTCTATACGGAATACAATACGGAACTTCAGTACATAAAACCAACTTTCGGATTACGGGTGAGTTTATTCAGGTAGCCCTGCATCACGCGCCGCCGGTGCTTACCCATCAATGATTTGAGACCCTTGAAGGGTTAAAAGTGGCTACACTATTATCTGATAAAAAAGGGTGGGGTGAGAAAAGTAAAAAATAAACCAAAATAAACTAAAGCTAATAAAAATGAAAAGAAGAAAAAAAATAAAAAGGGTTGGTCTTATGATCATCGCGTTGCTATCAGTTGGTATATCGGTGCTGGCCCAGGCGCCTGAAATGGTGCTTGTGGAGGGAGGGACCTTTTCTATGGGGTGTAGCGACGAGCAGAGCGACTGTTCCGTTGCTGAGTACCCGTTGCACGAGGTTACGTTGAGCAGTTTTTACATCGGCAAGTATGAGGTGACCCAGGCCGAGTATGAGGCCGTGATGGGGAGCAATCCGAGTTCTTTTAATAGTTGCTCTGATTGTCCGGTAGAGGGCGTAAGTTGGGATGATGTTCAGGAATTTTTAAGGAGGTTGAACGATAAAATGGGAGAAAAATACCGCTTGCCCACGGAGGCCGAGTGGGAGTACGCGGCTCGTGGAGGCAACAAGAGCAAGGGGTACCAGTATAGCGGCAGCAACAGTATAAGTAGTGTGGGGTGGTACGAAGATAATTCAGTGAATAAAATCCACCCTGTAGGTCAAAAAGAGCCCAATGAACTGGGATTGTATGATTTGAGTGGTAATATAGTAGAATGGTGTCAGGACAGGTATGATAAGAAATATTATGCCACTAGTCCTGCCAGCAACCCTAAAGGACCGGAGCGGGGAAGGTATCGTATTTCGCGTGGTGGCAGTTGGATCAGCCCCGGCGGTTATTGCCGGGTGGCTATTCGCTCCTACTCTAGACCTGGTAGTCGAATCGTCAATCTCGGCTTTCGTGTGGCTCGCAGTTCGCAGTAGAGAAGTAGGCAGTTTGCCAGTAGGTACACAGTCAGTGCTTTGTTACCGACCTGATGAAGCAAGTGGGGTTGGATATTTTTACTGATAACACTAATGAGTAATACTCATTGTGGATAGAAAAGTAAAAAATAAACCAAAATAATCTAAAGCTAATTAAATGAAAAGAAGAAAAAAAATGATCAAAGCTGGTCTTATGACCATCGTCTTACTGTTGGTTTCTGTTTCGATCCGGGCTCAGGCGCCCGAAATGGTACGGGTAGAAGGAGGTACCTTCAACATGGGCTGTACCGAAGAGCAGGGTGAAGAATGTTACCGGGGCGCCCCTCATGAAGTCACTGTGAGTGATTTTTATATAGGCAGGTATGAGGTGACAGTGGAGGAATGGAAGGCTTTTGTACAAGCAGCCGCTTCAGCGATACCAACAGCAAAAAAAGAGTATTGGAATTTGGCGTATGAGGGTGAAAGCAGTTATCCCATGTCAAATATCTCCTGGGCCGATGCCGCCAGATATTGCAATTGGCTGAGCGAAAAAGCAGGCCTACAGGCCGTATATTCGCTCAGTGGGCCTGCTGATAAAATACAGGTTGCAATAGACCACAGCGCCAACGGCTATCGTTTGCCTACCGAGGCCGAATGGGAATATGCTGCGCGTGGAGGGGCCAAAAGCCAAGGGTATAGGTATAGTGGCTCCAATGATTTAGACCAGGTGGCCTGGTATTCGAAAAATGCGGGTAAAAAAGTACACCCGGTAGGTCAAAAGAAGCCCAATGAGCTGGGGCTGTACGATATGAGTGGCAATGTGGCCGAGTGGTGCCAGGATTATTATCATGAGGCCTACTACGACTTCAGCCCGGCCCAAGATCCAAAAGGCCCGCAAAAAAAGAGTAAATATGAAGGCCGTGTTCAGCGTGGTGGCGATTATTACGGCAAAAAGCACAAGTATCAGGCAAGACAATGCCGTGTGGCCGACCGCTCTTATGGAATGGGCGATGGTTATGACCTCGGCATAATGACAGATGGCTTGCGGGTGGTGCGTACTTTTTGAGTCGGCAGTCAGCAGTCTGGCAGCCGCCACCCCCCTCCCTCACCCCCTCTAAATTCTAAATTCTAAATTCTAAATTCTAAATTCTAAATTCTAAATATTACTCACAGGTATTTTAATTAGGGCAAATAGAGATCCCTGCTAAACTAAAATGATACCGCCAACAGCCTTTGCCATAGTTCCCGCAGCTGGCCAAAAGCATTGGATGTTTTTACTGACAACGCGGGCCTAAAATACTCATTTATGAGTATTGCATAAAGAGTAGCTGGCGGGTATATTGCCGCTTTGTAAAATATGGAGCAACGCCGAAAATCCTGAAAAAGAGTAGGCATAGATGTAAGACATAGTAAAAAAATGAAAAACGGAGTAGTGATTTACACCATAGCATTGATAATGCTTTTGTCAGGGCTGGCCTATGGCCAACAGGCAACCATTGATCTGCAGGCTTTAAAATTTGAAGATTATAAAAATGCGAAGGTTAAAAACGATCAGGTTTTTCAGGACAAAAGCGGTGACAGCTATAAAATAGCAATAACGGATACCCGTAGAGGGCTGTTTATAAAAAAAGATGGTAAATGGCTGAAGCATGGGGTGTTTTATAGTGTCAGTAGCAGTAGTGGAAAATTGTCCAGTCAGACTACCTACATATTTGACATAAAACATGGTGAATATATTTCATATCATGCCAATGGAAAAGTAAATTTTCTATATAATTATGATAAGGGAAATAAGCATGGAAAATGGTACCAATACCGTGATGATGGTTCTTTAACAACCGAGAAAGAGTTTGAAAATGGGACACAAGTAGGATATCGTATAGAATACCATCGGGGGAGTGAGAATTCAAACGGGCCCGTAAATTTTAAGGTGCCGTATGAGAACGGTAAGATGCATGGAGAAAAATTGCAATTTAACGCTGAAGGTATCCTGGTGTCAAAAACGACCTATCAAAATGGCGAAAAAATAGGTAAAACTGAGTGGTTTCACTAGGTTTTGGAATTTTCTTTATCAATAAAATATAATAATAATTCTTGTTTTTGTTTCTGCTGGAAGTGCTTATTCACAGTCACCTATTGATATTGTGAGGGTATCCAATCTTTATGAACAGGCCCTGTCTATGTATAAAAGCCATTCACACTCCACTGCCTATGAATTATTGCTTAAATCCGAAGATAACTTAAAAAGGTAAGTCAAATTACGATCCTGAGTTTTCAAAAATAATGCTTAATAAAATGTTTGATATTAAAAACGGAATAAAATTATTATTGGTCATGTTGGCGGGTATGGCATTTTCGTGGCCTGAAAAAGGAGAAGCCTGGAACAATAGGCCTGCTGATGAAAAAGAGGAAGACTTTGAAATGGTGCGGGTAGAGGGCAGTGTTTTTCTGATGGGCTGTACCGATGAAAAAAGGAGTGTTCATAGTATGAAAAACCTGTTCATCAGGTAAGTATAAACAGCTTTTTTAAAGGCAGCATATCACAACTGATTAGTTAAAAAAAAATATACTCATAAATGAGTATTGACGGGAACACTTGCTTCAGATACCTTGCAATGTTGCTTTTAAACCTTTTAATATGAAAAATTACCCACAGCCAAAGTACCTTGTTTTATTATTTGTTTTTACATGCCTGCTCGTTCAGTCGTGTGTTCCGAAATATTCATATCGCTTTAGCTCCCATGCCAAAAGACCAGTAAGTGCTGTGCTTCAGCAAAAGAAAGAAACGATACCTATAGCTGACAACCTTGTAGTTTCGGCTGTTTCACCGGTGGGGGAATCGGAAATGTTGGAATATGATAAAGACAGACTGACAGAACTAGCACAAACCCATGGGGCACGTATTTCATTTACTCAAGACAGCACTGTTGTTTATACCAGTGTAGATACACTGTTAAAAGAAAAAGACCAGTTGTTTCACAAGCTGAGTGAAATAGAATATAGCGACAAAGAGAAAATAGAAAAAGCAGCTTCAAGGTATGACTTGTCTTTGACTTTGATACTGTTGAGCCTTTTTAGTGTCATTCTTTCCATATTATTACCAGTGACAATACCATTTTTTATAAGAGCATCAGAAGCCAGAAAGCGGTCAGATGCCTATTACTCCAACCTCAAAGACCCGGAATTTGTTGCCCAGCGAAGAAAAAAGAGAATTCGTCGTGTTGTATTGGGGACAATAGGGATATTGGTAATTATGGTTGCAGCAATCGCTCTGTTGGTTTATGCCATGGGGTACCGTGGTTGATTTATTCATGTGGGCCACTCAAACCTTCAGTCTGGTTTATGACTTCAATGATTCAGAAATCTGATTCATCGAACCACCAATCCGAGTACAGGAGAAACCTCCCAGCTCCTACCCCCAATTCCCCAATTAGACAATTCCACAGCCCTCCTTCCTTTCCCGGTTGACATTCCACCTTTTTCGGAATAAAACTGAAAAAATTGGAGTAATGAAAAAATATAAAAACGGACAGGAAATGAAATCACTTACCCGGTATTTTCCCAAAAGCATATCATGGACAGGTATATTGTTTTTTTGCATGCTGTCTGTGGAGGCCGCAGCACAAGCCATTGGCACAGGCCCAATATTGACAAAGCTGCCCGATATGGTTCGGGTAGAAGGGGGTGCCTTCACCATGGGCTGTACGGACAGGAAAAACGATTGTGAAAAAAATGAATACCCGGCCCATGAAGTTACACTCGACGGCTTTCTGATCGGAAAGTATGAAGTGACCCAGGCCGAATATGAGGCCGTGATGGGATTTAATATCAGCTATTTTGGCGACTGTCCGGATTGCCCGGTCGAAAACATCAATTGGTACGAGGTACAGATGTTTATTGAAAAACTCAATGAAAAAACAGGCCGGAACTACCGCCTGCCTACCGAGGCGGAGTGGGAATATGCAGCGCGGGGCGGTGAAAAAAGCATCGGACATATGTATAGTGGAGGGGATGGACTTGACGAGGTGGCCTGGCATAAAACAAATACAGAAAAGAGACCAAAAAGGGTAGGGCAGAAAAGGCCCAATGAGTTGGGAATATACGATATGACGGGCAATGTGTGGGAATGGTGCCACGATAGTTACGATAAAAACTACTTTCAGAGTGGCCCGGTGTTTAATCCACAAGGCCCTGAAGAGGGAAGAACACGGGTAGTACGTGGGGGTAGTTGGCTCAACGATGAAAAATCGTGCCGTGTGTCCGCACGTTACTATACCAAAGCAAAAGACTTCCGCAATGGTATTGGCTTCCGTCTGGCCCACGATCTTTGATAAAAGCAGGTATTACAGAAAACATAAAAATACTCAAAAATGAGTATTGGAAAACAGGGTTTGAATGACCTTCTTGCAGGGTTGTTATTGCCACGCTACAGCATGAAGACTAAACAGTAGATAAACGAATATATCAGAGAGACTTCACGATAGATTATAGAAAGTGACCCTTTCGCTGTGTATACGATAAGAGGCGGTAGTTATAAAGATGTAGAAAGTGCTTTGCGTGTAAGCAACCGGAAGGCCTATTCTTCAAAGATAAATGACTTTGCTTTAGGAGTACGCCTGGTTCATGATAATCCGATGCAAGAGGATATTCAATAGAAGAGGATGAGTTAAAGTTGAAAAAAGCATACAAATAACACGTAAAAGAGTCGCTCGAATAAAAGAGGCGCTGATAATGAAGTCCTCCGGACTCACAGACCAACAGTCTCACCATCTTTTTTCACTATGGGCAGTGAACAGCAAAATAAAATCATTTGCTCCGGTTTGGGAAATCGTAGATGAGGTAAAGGCGTATTTTGAGAGGTATCAGGACGAAATAGATGAAATTTTACAACCCCTGCTTTACACCGGCGATAAAAAGGAAGAAGTCCACATCGTTGAATCAAATTTGGAGGCTTTGTTGAAGAGAAATGAGACCAATGAGCAATTAATCAAATACGTGATAATATATGCTGTAAATGCCTGGTCATACCCCCGGTTTGAGGGGGAGATGGTCAGGTTGTTGAAGGAGAAGGCAAGTGATGGTGCCATAGAAAAACTGAATGTGGGGGATTATTGGGATTACCATGAGGACGAAGAGTTTATATGGAGCACAATTGAATGTACTGTGATCACAAAAAACCAAAAAGAATTAAAAAAAGAGGGAATAAGTGTAAGACGAGAATATAGTACGGGGGACCAAATTGGACTTGGTTGTGGTTTGATTATTATTATCGTAATAATATCATTTCTTATAACTATATATTTTCCTGTGGCATAAAACAGGTCTGTAAAACACTTGTAAGTGTATGTGGAATGTGTGTTTCGGGGATTGAAATGTAATATGATTTTGCGAAATTAAAAAATAGAGACCGAATAATATGGCCATATCAGAACAACTGGAAAAGCGGATCAAAGAGATATTGATCATGAAATCTTGTGGGCTTTCAAATTTGCAGATCATAGGCACGTTTCGGCCCTCGCAAATGGGGGAAAATGGCCTCGAAATGAAAAACCTGCTTCAAATGGCGAAAGAGTGTGATGAGTACTTTGTGGCATTCAAAAATGAGACAGATACAATTGTAAATGATGTTTCTGTAGAAAATACGAATGAGGTTTTAAAGCTTCTGGAAGTGTTTTACAGGAATAATGGAGTCCCTGAATATAGGGGTACCCTATGTGGCCTTTTTCGCTATCAACGCCCATACTTTTCCAGGGTATGAAAATGAGCTCATCAGTGGGGCCCAGGATGATATAAATGCAACTGCCTTGGAAAAACGGGTGCCCTGGAAACACCCTGAACACCATTTTACCACTACAGAAGCCATTTTACGGGCAGTAAAAATCAAGCATATTGATAAGGTTGATAAGGAAGCGGGCCCTGAAAAGCCAAAATGGTTTGGGTGTGCAATTGCCATAGTACTTTGGTTGCTTTTCATGTTTTTGTTGTTGATTTGGATAGGTAATCTGGATGAGGACGGATGGTTGTGGAAGATTTTAACCAGTTAATTGGGTTGACATACTGGTGGAATAGCAATTAACAGACAGTACAAGGTTTAATCACCACGATAAGATGTTACCAAAAAAAATAATTTACCTCTTGTGTTTGCTTTCGTTTTCAAATGTTGGTGCTACTGACTATCGCGAAGTGTGGGGCCGGGAATACCGGCAGGCAGAGGTTTTTATACAAGGGCATGAAGTTGCTTTTGAACACCTTACCGGTCTTTTTGGTGTGGATGCCCGGCAGGCCATGGCCGTGGTGTTTCCGGAATTACTGCGCTATTCGCTGTTGAAAGACTTTTTTGAAACAGAAGCAGTGGAGTGGGGCTATGTGAATTTTGGTTTGGGGTATGGCGATTTTTCTATCGGGCAGTTTCAGATGAAACCTTCTTTTATTGAAGACCTGGAAGAAATAGTATGCCGGGATGACCGCTTTCAAATGTTTTTGCCCTTGTTTTCCTATGATGCTATATCTGAAAAAGAAATCAGGCAGGAACGCGTTGTGCGTTTACAACAGGTGGGTTATCAAATTAAATATCTTTCATGTTTCATTACTCTGGCCAGGGCCGTTTACCCTGCGCTGGCCAGCCTAACGCCCGTAGAAACCATTGAGTTTTTAGCTGTAATGTATAATGCCGGCCTGGGCAAATCCATAGACACTTACAAGGCCCTGGCTCGCCGTCCTTCTTTTCCTTATGGTGCCGGTTATACGGGTAAGCAGTATTGTTATGCGGCAATTGCAAAGGACTATTATTTGACCATTACGAAACACAATGAGGGAAAATAAACCGGATGTAAAAAAAGACGGTGTAATGTATATGGGATG
>Ga0224506_10002787_pt1 | contig 11786 bp, 11 predicted proteins | sample SF_Jan12_sed_USG_2_FD_169108 | JGI IMG/M metagenome (GOLD analysis project Ga0224506, IMG submission 169108) | Sediment microbial communities from San Francisco Bay, California, United States - SF_Jan12_sed_USGS_8_1 | ecosystem: Environmental > Aquatic > Marine > Sediment | place: USA...
GTTGGCGCGCAAAGGTTATCGTGTCGCCCCCTTTAAGCCACAAAACATGGCACTGAATAGCGCAGTGACTGCCGAGGGCGGTGAGATAGGTCGTGCCCAGGCGGTACAGGCTCAGGCCTGTGGCATCGCCACGCATGTAGATATGAATCCGGTGTTGTTAAAGCCCAACTCCGATACCGGTTCACAGGTGATTATTCACGGTCAGTCCATCGGCAACATGGATGCGGTGGGGTATCACGGCTACAAGCAAACCGCCAAACAGGCAGTGATGGACTCCTTTGCCCGTCTGCAACAGCAGTACGATGTGGTGGTAATCGAAGGTGCCGGCAGTCCGGCAGAGATCAATCTGCGAGACAATGACATTGCCAACATGGGTTTTGCAGAAGCTGCCGACGTGCCCGTGCTACTGGTGGGCGACATCGACCGCGGCGGTGTCTTCGCCCAACTGGTAGGCACCCTGGCGCTGCTCAGTGAGAGTGAGCGCCAACGTACCCATGGCTTTATCATCAACCGCTTTCGTGGTGATGTGACCCTATTACAACCAGGACTGGATTGGTTGGAAGAGGAGACCACTAAACCTGTATTCGGAGTGATGCCATACCTACAAGGATTGCACATCGAGGCAGAGGACAGTGTTAGTGCCTTCCAGCCCAATAAAAACACACAGGCGGCGCTGAATATTATCGTGCCACGACTGCCTCGTATCAGTAACCACACTGACTTCGATGCCCTGAGACACCACCCACAGGTAAACCTACAGTATGTTGCTGAAGATGATCCACTGCCTGCAGCGGATCTTGTGATCCTTCCCGGCAGTAAAAGTGTGCGTGATGATCTGGACTGGTTACGTCGACAAGGCTGGGGAGAATATTTGCAAAGACACCTGCGCTACGGAGGTAAGTTATTGGGCGTATGCGGTGGCTTCCAGATGCTGGGCAGCGCAATCCATGATCCAGATGGATTGGAAAGTGCTGCAGGCAGCAGTCCAGGACTGGGATACTTGCGTCTGGACACCACCTTGCAGGGTGACAAACAACTGTGTCAGGTAAGCGGTACTCTTAGCTTTAACAATGCTCGCATCGAAGGCTACGAGATCCACCTGGGCCGCAGTCAGGGTGATGCCATGGACCAGCCTTTGCTGCAACTGGATGATGGTAGAAAAGAGGGCGCTCTCTCCATAGACGGGCAGATAGCCGGAACCTACCTGCATGGCCTGTTTGACCATCCCGAGGCCCGCAGTGAGCTATTACAATGGGCTGGGCTCTCTTCACAACAAGCCATCAGCCAGGACTACCGCCAGCTACACGAACAACATATCGATCGCCTGGCGGATGCCATGGAGGCAGGACTGGATCTGAAGGCCATTTGGCAGCTGATGGGATTAATGCCCTAGGGGTATTTACACCTTAAAGCGAGCCACCAAGCCATCCAATTCGCGCGCTACTGCAGCCAGTTCGTGACTGCTGGCCGCCACCTCGTTGGAGCTGGCGACGTTTTCCCCCACCAGCATGGTGATGTTAATGACACTGTTATTGATCTCACCGGCGACGACACTCTCTTCTTCTGCTGCGGTGGCAATCTGCGTATTCATATCCTTGATCTGCGCCACGGCTCCGGCAATTGTCGCCAGAGATTCACCGGCCTTCTCTGCGTTATCTACGGATTGTTCTGCCCACTGCTGACTCTCCTTCATTACTTTCACAGCGTTACTGGTACCTTGCTGCAATTTTTCGATAATGGAACGGATCTCCCCGGTAGACTCCTGGGTACGGCTGGCCAGACTACGTACTTCATCGGCGACGACGGCAAAACCTCGGCCCTGCTCACCGGCTCGGGCCGCCTCGATGGCTGCGTTCAGGGCCAATAGGTTGGTCTGTTCGGCGATGTCGGTGATAACGTTAATCACCGAACCGATGCTGTTGGTATCCTGTTCAAGAGCAAGTATGGCCTTGGCAGATTGCTCTATCTCTGAGGCCAGTCTATCGATACTGCCGATGGCATCCACCACCACGACCTTGCCGTTTTCCGCATGCTCATCGGCCTCGGTAGTTGAGACTGCCGCCAGTTCTGCGCTCTTCGCCACCCCTCGTACCGTCTCCGATAACTGCGTTATGGCCGAGGCCACCTGGGCCGTATCGAACTGCTGTTTCTCCAAACGCTGGGCAGTATCATCACTATGCTGCATCAGAGTATCTGCAGAAGTGGATAGGCGTTGCGCCTGGGAAACGATCTGGCGAATCAAATCACTCAGTCCAACCTGTACCTGTTGGGCACTCATGGCTATCTGACCTATCTCATCCTTGGTTGAGGCCTGTATGGATTGACTGAAGTCTCCCGCAGCAAAGCGCTGTAGGTCAGAAACAAGCTCACGTGCGGGCCTGACTATGCCCTTGTTTATAAAATAACTAAACCAGATAAAAGCCAATACCACAGCGATACCCAGCATCGGTACCGCCAGATTTACCACTGTCTGCGTGTGAGCATTCACATCATCACTGGACTGTTGAATCTTGTTACCAATAGCGCGACTGATCTCATCCAGCTGAATCATCAATTGATTGCCCAAACGGTTGATCTGTTCATCGGCCTCAACACGAGTCATCTGAGCTTGTTGAAATTGCCCGATAATGAGGCTCAATCTTTCGGATGCTTTTGAGTAGGAATCCAGAAACTGGCGAAGCATGCTGGCATGCTCGGCCGACATTCTGTGCAACAGATTTTGTACCTGTGTACGGCTCTCGCCAATCTTGCCCTGCATTGCAGACAGCAAGACTTCGCGCTCCTCTTGCTCGCTCACATAAACCAGCTTTTGTGCCATGACGATTTGATCATTTAGTGCATCATGAAACTGTAGTACATCATGCTGAAGCACCACATCCTGTTCGATTATCTGGCGATAATCCTGTGTTGCCAGGAAAAGCTGTGTATTAGCAGTGAGCATCACAGCAAGAACGATCAAGGTACTACTACCGGTAATCAGATAGAGCTTCATTCTCAGGTTGAGCACACCGCCACGTAGCCATTTCATTTGCATTTTTCCCGTCATTTTTTCAGCGCGTATTATTACTGATCGACAGATAGAGTTATGTTATTTCGGGTACAATCTTGATCTAGATCAACTAAGTGGCAGAAAAATGAACACGATACCCTTTTGGCAAACAACGAAATTAACCGAAATGACCTCGCAACAATGGGAATCACTGTGTGATGGTTGTGGACGTTGTTGTCTGATCAAACTACAGGATGAAGATACCGAAGATATCTGCACCACCAATGTAGTGTGTCGTTATCTGGATCTTAATAACTGTCACTGCATTGAATATAAAGAGCGCACCGTACTGGTCCCGGAATGTGTGCGTCTGACCCCAGACAACCTGCAAGAGCAGTTCCACTACATGCCACAAAGCTGTAGCTACAGAGTATTGTATGAGAGCGGAGATCTGCCGGAGTGGCATCCACTGTTAACGGGCTCGCATGAAGCAATGGAGGAGGCCGGCATTAGCATCAAGATGATGGCCGTATCAGAAAATGAAATAGAAGACGAAGAGCAGCTGTTTTCCCACATCATTGACTGTGACGAGGAAGAGTTATGAACAACAAACTTATTCCCATAGGCGCCATACTGGCCATGTTGGCCGTGGCCTTTGGTGCCTTTGGTGCCCATGCACTAAAGGGGCAACTGGATAGTTATTATCTGGAGGTATACAAAACCGGTGTGCTCTATCATCTAATACATTCACTGGGAATAGTATTGATAGGGATCATTGCACAGCAGACAGAAAAAGAAAGGATGATAGTCGTCAGTGGTTATTTGATGTCAGGCGGAGTTATGGTGTTTTCAGGTAGCCTATATCTTTTAGCGATTAGTGGACAGCGCTGGTTAGGGGCCATCACCCCAATTGGAGGGATATTATTTATTCTGGCTTGGGGACTACTGGCTCTGGCAACAATGACAAAAAGAAACTAGTCTTGCTCAGGCCATCGCGTCTAAAACCGAACCCTTACGACCGGCAGTAGAAACTACCTGTTTAGCACTATTTTGCAAGGCACTGGCCTTTACACTATTCACTTCATTATTCGCGGCCTGTAACTGCTTGCCGGACAATTTAGTAACCTGATTACTGGCCTGCAGTAACTGGTGTGCCGCTTGTGCACCTGGATCGCCACCGATTTGCATACTCTTCTTCCTGTTAGTTTATACAACACCACGCTATACAAACACTTATACACTATGTCGACACCAGAATGGTTAATATTCAGTCATCCATACGTAATAAAGGCAAAATGTGAGCTTGATCACACTTTGCCTTTTCTCAACCTTTTAATTAATTACTTAAAAATCAAGCCATTGTATCGATAACGGTACCTTTACGGCCAACAGAAGAAGAAACCTGCTGAACGGCATTTTGCAGCGCTGAATCCTTGCTGCTTTCAACGTTTTGATTTGCCATTGTCACCTGCTGTACCGCCATACGGGCCACCTGATTGGTAGACTGCATCAACTGTTGTGCGGCCTGTATACCGGGATTACCACCCACTTTCATAGCGATCTCCTATGGTTAAACACCTCTACATGGGCAAAATTATCCAATGATTTAATCAGACTGTAAACCGTGAAGGCTTTCATCTAACAAAATCGAAACATCTTCATGCCTTTACCAGGCTCTTGCTCGCCACCTCGAACACGTCCTTGGAGAGGCCCTCGGTGTCCATGATCCGCTGTAACTGCACCTCTACCAGTTGTTGCCGACCTGGTTCCAGCTTGCGCCACTGACCGATGCTCTTAAGCAGGCGCGCAGCGATCTGCGGGTTGGTTGCATTCAGCGCCAGTACCGTATCTGCCAACAACTGATAACCACGACCATCGCTGCTATGGAAATGATGGGGATTGGCCATACAGAAGGCCCCCAGCAATGAGCGCATGCGGTTGGGATTTTTCAGGGTAAAGGCCGGGTGGTTTTGCAGATTTAATACCCGCTCCAGGGTATCACTGGACTGTGAGGTGGCCTGTACCTGGAACCACTTGTCCACCACCAGATTCTCTCCCTGCCAGCGATCATAAAACATATTCAGGAAACGCTCCCTGGCGGGGGATTCGGTATTCACCATGGCACTTAAGGCGGCAATGGCGTCGGTCATGTTGTTGGACTCTTCGTATTGCAGGGCGCACATCTGTGACACCGCAGGGTCTTCCAGTTCCATCAAATAGCTTAAGGCGACATTGGTAAAGCTGCGTTGCCCCATCGCGGAGGAAGCAAGATTATAATCACCCATCAAACGGTTATTCTGATAGCTCTGTATCCACTCACTACGCAGGGCCTGCGCCAGGCCATGCTTCACAAAACGCCGCGCCTTATGGATGGCTTCTGGGTCCACCTCATCACATAGCTCTGCCAGGTAGGTTTCACTGGGCAGGGTCAAGACCCGAGCTTCCAGCGCCTTGTCATCCGCCGGTTCCAGCAGGACCTTCTTCACCACAGTCTCCAGGGTCTTATCCAATACCATCTTATTGCCATTGAGACTGGCCTTCATGGCCTTAAGGATCACGCCTGCCATCAATTTTTGTCCCGCCTCCCAGCGATTAAAGGGGTCCACATCATGGGCCATAAGGAAAGCCAGCTGTTCATTGCTGTAATCGTACTGCAGCGATACGGGTGCGGAGAAGCCTCGCAACAGTGACGGGATCGGACGCTCGGTAATGTTGCTAAAAATAAAGCTCTGTTCATTTTCGGTCACATCCAGCACCCGACTGGTGACAGTGCTGTCCGACTCAGCTTGTAGTTGCAGACCCATTTCACGGCCATCCTCGGTCAGCAGTCCTATGGCAAGAGGGATATGCAATGGTGAACTGATGTCCTGTCCATTGATCGGCTTGCGTGACTGTTTCACGCTCAGGGTGTAAATCTGGGTATCTGCATCGTAGTGGTCACTCACCTCCAGCTTCGGTGTCCCCGCCTGGCTATACCACAACTTGAACTGGCTAAAGTCTCGTCCATTGGCATCTTCCATCGCCTTAACGAAATCCTCGGTGGTCACCGCCTGGCCGTCATGACGTTTGAAATAGAGATCAGTACCCTTGCGGAACGCCTCTTTACCGAGGAAGTTGTAGATCATACGTACCACCTCGGCACCCTTCTCATACACGGTGGCGGTATAGAAGTTGTTGATCTCCACATAAGACTCGGGACGGATGGGATGAGCCAAAGGGCCTGCATCCTCGGGGAACTGGTGGTTGCGTAAGGTATTCACATCGTCGATGCGCTTGACCGCATGCGAGGTCATGTCGCCGGTAAAGGACTGGTCACGGAAGACTGTAAAGCCTTCCTTCAGACTCAGCTGGAACCAGTCACGACAGGTAACACGATTACCTGACCAATTATGGAAATATTCATGACCGATCACCGCTTCCACGTTGATAAAGTCTGTATCGGTGGCGGTATCGGGACGAGCCAACACGTACTTGGAGTTAAACACGTTTAGGCCCTTGTTCTCCATCGCTCCCATATTGAAATCGTCCACCGCGACGATGTTGTAGAGTTCCAGATCGTATTCGCGGCCATATACCTCTTCGTCCCACTTCATCGAACGCTGCAGCGAACGCATGGCGTGGCCGCACTGGTCGATGTTGTGTGACTCGGTATAGATAGCCAGTTTCACTACTTTGCCACTCATAGTGGTAAAGCTGTCTTCGATGTGTGCCAGGTCGCCGGCCACCAGGGCAAACAGATAGGCGGGTTTTTTATGTGGGTCGTGCCAGACGGCGTAGTGACAATTGTCTGCCAGCTCACCTGACTCCTGCAGGTTGCCATTGGATAGCAAGATCGGGAAAGCGGATTTATTGGCCTCCATACGCACGGTAAACACACTCATCACATCGGGACGATCAGGGTAGTAGGTGATCTTGCGAAAGCCTTCGGCCTCACACTGGGTGCAGTAGTTGCCGCTGGACTGATACAGACCTTCCAGTGAGGTGTTCTTCTCCGGTTGGGTACGGGTTTCAATCGCAAGAACAAAACGTGCGGGAACCTGATGGATGGTGAGCGACTCTTCAGCGATCTCGTATTCGTTCTCTGCCAACAGGCGCCCATCGATAGAAATTGAAATCAGTTCCAAATCCTGTCCATCCAGGGTCATCGACTCACCCACCGTAGTGGATTCTGGATTTCGCTGCATACGGATCTGTGAGCTTACCGTCGTTGCCTCGGGTTGCAGCACAAAGGTCAGATGTACCGATTCCGGCAGGTACTCGGGTACCTGATAATCCTTTAATAAGATGGTTTTTGGTTGAGTAGAAGCAGTGCCGTCTTTCATGCAGAAAACCTTTTTATTTGTCCGCGATTATGACCCTCATTAGATAAGGGACAGAGAGAGGATAGTAACGTGGAACGTCTATACATTCAGCAACAGTAGTGTCAGTAGCAGGATCGTTTCCACCACCTCGATGGCCGCGCCCACCATGTCACCAGTGAGACCACCAAAGCGACTGATATAGAGGTATCTCAATATCAACATCACGGCCAGCATAGACAATAGTAACCATAGTGCCGTCAGGCCGAGCAGGTAACAGGCCAAAAGCATTAACAATAGCCAGGACAACATGACTGACCAGCGCGGCAGATGCTCTGCCAGAGCCTTACCCAAACCCACCGTGCGCAGATAGGGCATGCTCATAAACAACAACGGCACCTGGGCTCGGGCCAGGGCCGGGATCAAGATTAGCGCCATGATGTCGGTGCCCAAGAGTTGTTGTAACAGGGCAACCTTAAGCAACAACAATAATACCAGCGCCGTCACCCCCATGGGGCCAGAGACCGGGTCTTTCATGATATTCAGGGCGCGTTCGCGATCCCCTTGCCCACCCACCCAGGCATCGGCAATGTCCGCCAACCCATCCAGGTGCAAGGCTCCGCTAACCGCCACCCACATCAGTAGTAACAGTGCCGCACTCACGACCTGCGATAATGCGGTGTGTTGTAGTAACAAAGCCAGACCGTACATCAGACCGCCGATAATCAGTCCCACCAGTGGGTAATAGATCTGACTATGACCGATCTCTTTTTCACTCACCTGTTGATATACCGGCGCAGGAAGACGGGTAAGAAACTGCCAGGCCAACCAGAAGGATTTCATCTATAGCTGGCCGGCATGAAAGACCAGTTGCGGCAGAGCGGTATCACCCTCACCATCGATGCGTATACGAGTAATACCCGCATTGGGCACAGAGAGACGGAACATGCGCTCTAACGGCATATCCAGCACGTGACGAATGATCATGCGCATCATACCGGCGTGGCCAACGATCAACAGATGTTTGCCCGCGTGTTGAGTCAGTACATCGTTCCAGCCAGCGATAATCCGATCTCGAAAATCTGTCAGTGCCTCAGCCCCCTCGGGACGATAGTTCACTGGGTCAGACCAAAAATTCTTTAGGGTCTCGGCATCATTTTCCATCAGCTCTTCAGCGGTTCGCCCTTCCCAACTACCAAAGCCGATCTCCATCAGGCGCTCATCCAGTTGCAGTGGCAGGTCATGACGCTGTGCCACCTCTTCGGCAAATTCAGAACAGCGTGACAGACTGGAGCTGATGATCTGATCCCAGGGATGGTGATCCGCCACCGCATTGCGCATCTGCTGCCAGCCCTTGTCGCTCAGGGGATCATCGATCTGACCGCGATAACGCCTGCCACCCACTGGCTCACCATGGCGAATAAGATCGATGGTGGTCACCAGACTCATGCCGAATCTTCCTCGGATTCACTGGCCTCGGAGACCCCGGCCTCGGCAAAGGTCGCCATGTTATTGTGCAGGGCAATAGCCGAACGCAACAGCGTTACCGCAACGGCGGCACCGCTGCCCTCACCCAGACGCATCCCCATATTCAACAAAGGCGTCTGGCCGATGGCTTCGACCATCTTCTGATGGCCCGGCTCCGCCGAGGCGTGAGCGAGGAACATCCACTCGATCAGTTCTGGTTTTAGCTGCAGGGCCAGCATCGCTGCCGCTGAGCTGATAAATCCATCCACCAAAATAGCCACTCGATTTTGCGCTGCGGCGATGTAGGCACCACACAATGCGGCGATCTCGAAACCACCCACGTGCTGCAGGATAGACAGGGGATCGTTCAACTGCCCTGCATGTAGCTTTAGCGCACGATTAATCACCTCAGCCTTATGTTTCACACCTGAGGCATCCAGCCCGGTGCCGGGGCCGGCAAGCTCCTCAGCATCACACTTCAGCAGTGCTGCGGCAATCGCCGTGGCGGGACTGGTATTGCCGATGCCCATCTCACCACCAATAAACAATTGCATACCTTCGGCCAGACCGCGCTCGACGGCCTCTCGTCCAGCATTCAGCGCAGCACTCAGTTGTGCTTCGCTCATGGCTGGCTGCTGGCAGAAATTGGCGGTACCGGCCGCAGCCTTTTGCACCACCACGCCAGGTAGGGCATCCAGTTCACCGGCCGAACCTACATCGACAACTTCAAGACTGGCGTCCAGCTGTTTGGCCATCACACTGATGGCTGCACCCCCGCGGGCAAAGTTCTTGATCATCTCCAGGGTTACCACCTGCGGAAAGGCAGAGACCCCTTCATCGACCACCCCGTGGTCACCGGCAAAGACAACAATACGCACCTTGTCCAGTGCAGGTTTCAACTCACCCTGCATGGCAGCCAGAGACACGGCGATCTCTTCCAGCCGACCCAGTGATCCGGGCGGCTTGGTAAGCATGCCCTGACGTTCCAGCGCAGACTCTCTCATCTCTTTATTCAGCGCGGGGACCGGCTTATTGAGCCATTCACTATTCAAGGGGTTCTCCTTTTAAAACTTGGGGTATACCGGCCACAACCAGGGTGACTCGGTGACAAATTTGGGCTAAATCCTGATGCAGCCTCCCGGCCTCATCGACAAAACGACGCGTTAGTTCTCCCATCGGGACGACGCCCATACCAACTTCATTACTGACCAACAAAATTCGGCCGGGCAAAGAGGGCAGACATTGCAGAAGCGCTGCACGTTGTTGTTGAAACAGGGGTTCTGACTCAGTGGCCAATAGATTACTCAGCCATAGGGTTAAGCAGTCCACCAGGATAGTGGTGTTCTCTGTCGCATGTGTCTGTAGGGTGGTAGCAAGTTCGACAGGTTCTTCCAATAATGGCCAGTGTGAAGGACGACGTTGCTGATGCTGGCGGATACGTTCAGACATCTCACCATCGCCAGCCGTTGCCGTCGCCAGATAGATTACATCCATCGCCGATGCCAGAGCCAAACGCTCAGCCAGGGCACTCTTGCCAGAGCGGGCGCCACCGAGGATCAATTCATTCATAGAGTCACTACAACAATCCGATGGATTTACAACAGCAGACCGTAGAGGGTCATCAATGCCAATACACCCAAACCGAATTTCAAGGTGCGCTTTACCATCGCCATGGCCCCACGGATCAGGCGCATCTCCTCTTCCAAATTATCGGGGATATCGTCCAACACCAAACCACCGTGCTCGTCCTTATGTACGCTGCGCTGCAAGGCAGCATAGCCACCAGTAATCAATAATTCTGCATTATCGGCAAGGAACTGGCGTTTGTTTGCCTGCCAAAAATCCACAAAGCTGCCACTGATGCCCAGACCCAGAGCAATAACACGAACCACTGGCCAGTCCAGCCAATACTTCACTTTCTTTATTGCCAGATAGAAACCAGATTCAAAACTTTCTCCCGCCTCTTTATCTGGCGTTGACCAGGATTGCATCAAGCAGGCTAAACGAATAAGTATCGCCCCCACAGGGCCCAGCACAATAAACCAAAAGAACACAGAAAAATAACGTTCCATGGACTGATGAAAAATTCCCTTTATCACTTCGGGGGTCATGTTATCGCTGTTCTGCAGGCCACCGTTTAAGGTGATCACCTGTGCATGATAGACCGCACCTTGTTCATCACCCTGTTCACGACTGGCAAGAAAGGCTTTTACCTGTGCATCCAGATTCATGGGTCCTAGAGAGAGGATTAATATTAATAGGGCAAACAAAAAACCCAGAGGAGCGAATAAGGCATAGAGGGCCAAATAGATCACCACCACCAGCAGCAAAGGCGGCAGTAGCATCAACATCACACCGACATAGCCGTGCCAAAAGCGGCGCTGACCATTTAGCCCTTGCATAAAATCAAAATAACGCGACAGCCAGGACAACTGGCGCAGATCCTGCCAGGGTACGATGTAACGCTCTGCTACCAGCGCTAGAATAATAAAGATCAGCTTCATATGATGTTCGCTTCTGTCATCTAAATACTGCGGCCTTGCAGTAGATCAAAATAGTGTGACCAGTCAAACACCGGACCTGGATCAGTTTTACGTCCCGGTGCGATATCGCAGTGCCCCACTATCCGCTCTTTTGTTATGTGTGGATATTCTAGCATTATTTCCCGGCTGACTTCCGCCAGTCGCTGATACTGGATCGGCTCGTAGGGAGTATCGTCGGTACCTTCCAGCTCAATGCCAATGGAGTAGTCATTACAGCGCTCGCGGCCGGAAAACTCGGATACCCCGGCATGCCAGGCGCGTTGATCAAAAGGCACATACTGCACCACCTCACCATCGCGGCGAATCAGCAGATGGCTGGAGACCCTGAGTTCATGGATCTCGGCAAAGTACGGGTCCTCGTCAGGCTCCAGCTTATTGGTAAACAACTGGTCGATATAGGCTCCACCGAATCTGCCCGGTGGCAGACTGATGCCATGCACCACCAACAGAGTGATGTCTGCTTCATCTGCACGCTCATCGCAATTGGGT
>Ga0224506_10002788_pt1 | contig 11783 bp, 4 predicted proteins | sample SF_Jan12_sed_USG_2_FD_169108 | JGI IMG/M metagenome (GOLD analysis project Ga0224506, IMG submission 169108) | Sediment microbial communities from San Francisco Bay, California, United States - SF_Jan12_sed_USGS_8_1 | ecosystem: Environmental > Aquatic > Marine > Sediment | place: USA...
CCTATTCACTGGGACTTGATATTGGCAATTTAAAGAAATTCTATGATTTAGGAGGCAGGTATATGAGTTTGGCTCATAACGGACATTCACAATTTAGTGACAGTAATACAGGTGAGAAAGATGGAGTGTGGCTTCATAATGGACTTAGTGATTTAGGGAAGCAGGTAATTGCCGAGATGAATAAATTAGGCATGCTGGTTGATATTTCCCATCCTTCCAAGGAAGCTAATAAGCAGGCTATAGTGTTGTCTAAAGCTCCTGTTATTGCCTCCCACTCCTCATCACGGGCATTGTGCGATCATAGTAGAAACCTGGACGATGAGATGTTAGAGTTGATAAAACAAAATGGGGGAGTGGTACAAGCCGTTGCCTTGGATACATATCTTAATAAAGAAAAAAGTGAAGCATACACCAAAGCAAGCAGGAATTTGTTGGCAGCAATTGCTTTAAAAGACGGTTGGAACTTAAAGGAAAGAGCAGATATCCGGGATATGAGTGATTCAGAGAGGGAAATTTATTTTGAAAAATACAGAACCCTTCAGGAACAAGCCAAGCCTCAATTGGATTCACTTAAAGAAAAGGTGGAGCCTGTAAGTGTTTCCGATTTAGTGGATCATATTGATTATTTGGTTGAAAAAATGGGTATAGATCACGTAGGCATTAGTTCAGATTTTGATGGAGGAGGGGGAATTGAAGGTTGGAATGATTCTTCAGAAACCTTCAACGTTACCCTTGAATTAGTGCGAAGAGGTTATACCGAAGAAGAAATAGCTAAAATTTGGAGTGGGAATTTATTGAGGGCATTGGATGATGCACAGAGAGTGGCAAGTGGGTTGTAGGGGTTACTCCACATTAAAAATCAACCGCAAGAAACACTTCCTAAGCTTTCGAAGAACGCTTTTAATTTACGCCCTAACAGCTTAGTGTTCCTTGCGTGTTGGTTTTTTCACTTGATTTTAGGATACGGAGAATCATTCTGCATTGTTCGTCCTGATTGTTACCAAGCCTTTAAATTACTTCCACCCTTGAATTTCCAACATCTTATCAAATATCCCTGTATTTTCATAAATACCTTGAAATTTTTCGGAACCTGGACCGTAAGTGAAAACCGGGATTAAGGTTGCAGAATGACCTCCTGTTGAAAATGTTCCTGTAATCTCATTGTAGTCACTGTATGGCAAACCATTCTCACCTGTTTTAGGAGTAGAAGAAAGTGTATAACCGCCTGTTTCATGGTCTGCAGTAACAATTACCAGGGTATTGCCATTTTTTTCAGCGAAATCCAGTGCTATATTGATAGCGTTATTAAAATCCAATAATTCGGTTTTTAAGTATTCAGCATTGTTTCCATGTCCGCCCCAGTCAATTTGTGATCCCTCTACCATGAGGAAGAAACCTTGTTCGTTTTGAGAAAGATAATCGATGGCTTGTTTTGTGGCATTAGGAAGGAAATCTCCTCTACCATCCAACATTCGTGGCATACCCGTTGAGTCAAGCAGATATGCATATTTTTTGGAAATGTCATGTTGACTTCCCAACGATGTTGTGTCTAGTTCGTATCCTGCATCAATTAGGCCGGGAAGCAAACTGGTTTGGTCAGATCGGTGATGAAAAAATTTTAATCCTCCACCTGCGAAAAAATCGACACCTGAACCCGCCATTGCTTTGGCTATTTCCTCTTCCATACTTCGTCTTTCAACATGTGCAAAGAAAGAGGCCGGGGTAGCATGTGTAATTGAAGATGTAGCTACAAGGCCAGTTTTTTGTAGTTTCTTTTCGGCCATTTCCAATACTGTTTCTACGGGTTTAATATTATCGTCAACCCCAATCGCTCCGTTGTAGGTCTTTATACCGGCCGAGAAGGCTGTTGCTCCCGCGGCTGAGTCGGTAATTTTTTCCCTGGAGGAAGAAGTCTTTATCAGACTGACATGCGGAAACCGTTGGAAAGCATTTTGATTTTCTCCCCAAAAAAATGAGGCTGTTACCTGGCTCAGTCCCATTCCATCACCAATAAGCAGTATAATGTTTAAGGGTTTGGTTTCAGCCGATTGAGCTATTTGTTCTGGTTCGTTTTTATTAACTGTAGTTGTACAACCAGTAAATAGGACTACTGATAATATTGACAATAATGTTTTAATCAAATTCATAGTATTAAATTTAGATTGCAATCTAAATTTAATTTATGGTATTATAAATTCCGTTTAAAAAATAGTGATTTAAAAACAGGGTGAAAAACACTCTATTGAGGACTATATTTAACGTTACGGAGAAAAATTTTGGATCTTTTTTATTCTCGCTTAAGCATTAACAGCTTTCTGAGATTCCATTTTTTCCACATACTCATCGTAAGTACCAAGAAAATCATTGTAACCGTCAGGTCGGATGTCTATGATTCTATTGGCCACAGTTTGGGTAAAAGTGTGGTCATGAGATGTAAATAACACCGTGCCCGGGAAATTTTGTAGTGCAGTATTAAATGCCATGATTGATTCCAGGTCAAGGTGATTAGTTGGCTCATCTAAAATGAGAAGATTGGCTCCCTGAAGCATAATTCTGGATACCATACAACGCACTTTCTCTCCACCTGAGAGTACATTGGCCTTTTTAAGTGACTCTTGTCCTGTGAAAAGCATCTTACCCAAAAAGCCCCTGATATACACCTCGTCCTTTTCGCCGGGTGCATATTGTCTAAGCCAGTCGATAAGATTAAGATCAGTTTTGAAATACTCTTCATTATTGTTTGGCAAAAAGCCCACAGTTACGGTTTGCCCTAATTTAAACTCTCCGCTATCTTGCTGCTCTTCACCCATTATTATTCTAAAAAGGCTGGTAATAGCCATGCTGTCTTCTGCTAAAAAGGCAATTTTATCTCCCTTGTTAACGAAAATATCCAAATTGGTAAAAAGTGTTTTTCCAGCATTGGTTTTTGACATCCGGCTCATTTCCAATATTTGGTTACCCGCATCTCTATTTTGTTGAAAGATAATCGCTGGATATTTTCTATTGGAAGGTTGAATTTCTTCCACATTAATTTTTTCCAATAATTTCTTTCTACTGGTAGCCTGCTTTGATTTTGAAGCATTGGCACTAAATCGGGCAATAAATTCTTGTAATTCTTTTTTCTTTTCTTCGGCTTTTTTGTTGGATGAAGATCGCTGTGAAAGTGCCAATTGGCTGGATTCATACCAGAAGGAGTAGTTACCAGTATATATTTTTATAGCTCCGAAATCTATATCGGCCACATGGGTACACACAGTGTCCAAAAAGTGTCTATCGTGAGAAACTACTATTACTATATTGTTAAAATCGAGAAGATAATTTTCCAACCAAGCGATGGTGTGAAGGTCCAAATCGTTAGTAGGTTCATCGAGGATAAGTATGTCGGGGTTACCGAACAAGGCCTGAGCCAGCAAGATTCTTACTTTTTGATGACCATTGAGTTCTTTCATCAATTTGTAATGGTCTTCTTCCTTAATTCCCAAACCACTTAACATAGAAGCTGCATCCGATTCTGCATTCCAACCGTCCATATCAGCAAATTCGGCTTCCAATTCCGATGCTCTCATTCCGTCGGCTTCCGAAAAATCAGGATTTGCATAGATCGCATCTTTTTCCTGAATGATTTCCCAGAGTCTTTTGTGTCCCATCAAAACCGTATTGAGTACCACTTCTTCGTCGAAAGCAAAGTGATTTTGGCTTAAAACAGCCATACGTTTACCGGGTTGAATATGTACAGACCCAGAATTTGGAGTTACCTCATCGGAGAGTATTTTAAGAAAAGTAGATTTACCGGCACCATTTGCGCCAATTATTCCATAACAATTTCCTTGTGTAAACTTTACATTTACATCTTCAAATAGAACACGTTTTCCGTAAGAGAGGCTAATATTTTGGACTGTAAGCATATTTTTAAAAATTTAAGGCCGCAAAGGTACGGTTTTTTAATGGATATTTGATAATGGAGAATGGATAATTAGAGATAACTACTTAGTAAAGCCTTTTCCACCTTCTATAAAAAGGACAAACCTAAGTAGGATAAGGGTGCTTGAAAGATGGTAATGGATTTTCTTTTAATTAAATTTGAACCAATACCCAGCTTGCTATAAGTTTAGATTAAAAGGTTTTTTCTGTTCGTAAAGCTTGCATACACAATTATTTTATGATGACTAAGGCAAAATATTTATTCATATTAATTTTACTTACTTCTTGTGGTTCACATACAGATAGGAAATACTTTAATCACGATTATGAGAAGTACTGGGATATGTATTCTAATCAACAACTTATGGATACTCTATTTTCAGACACATTAGCAGTAGGACCCGACATAGATGGAGGTTGGACATCAAGGGAGTTTTACGTAAACAGAACCAATGAACTGCTTGCTGATCTTAAAGATGATACAAACAAAATTGACAGTTTGTATCCAATGGTTTCATTTGATGAAATTACAATTAAGAAACTCCCACTAGGTTTTAAAAAGACATTTACGGTTGAACAGAGCAAGAATGGGTAAGTGTGAAAAAATCATTGGAATATGGGTTGGCTTATTAAAATTCATACTGAACACTCTTACTTAGCGACATTTGCAATAATTCCCTTTACCCAATGTTTGTACTCATTTGTATAATATAGGTACGTTGAGCTCGAAACGCCAGTGTATTGGCCGGGTACTTCTGCTTTTAAATCCAATTGTATGTTTTTCGTTTCATTAGGACCCATTTCTCTGTAATAGATTACTAGCTTACCATCCAATATTTCATAATAATCGAAAACTTTCTTCTCCTGTAGTTCCTTTAATTGCCATGGTTGCAAACTTAATCCTCCGGGTATTCCTATTTCTGCTATGGTAGAGGGTAATCCATCGTTAGTTTTGTTCTTTATTTGTATGTTCAACCGTAAGAACTCATTTACAGAAAGTTGCTCTGATGAATACTTCAGATTCAGCGCCACTTTACATTCAGTATTGCTTGGTGGTGTTTTGGTGAAATAGCTAACATTCAAGGAATTGGAAACAGGCGATTCAGTTTCTAAAAAACGGATATTAACACTGTTTTCATTTGTTTTTAGATCTTTTTGAAAACTTGTCATCGTAAGTCTTTCCATATTACCATTGCTGTATTGCCCTTCTTCAGAGAGGGTACCATTGGTTGTTATGGCTATTTTACCCTGTAAACTACTACTAACATATTGTGAATAGAGAGTAAGTGATTTCAAAGCCAGAGCGGTAGCCTGGGTAGAACCAAATCCTCCGTGTTTCCTGTATTTTACCAACTCACTAATACAAGTATTGATATAGGGAAGGTTGTTTTGGGCATCTTTCAGGAGTGCTAGTGTCCATAACGACAATATCTCTGCATTAAATGAGTTTCCATAACTTCTTACAATGCTGTGATCAGCCCGGATGTTTTTAAAACTTTTTTGTTCAATAAATTCTCTGAAATAATCAATAATAAGCCTGTATCCTTGCTTTTTATCGAGATTATAGGAAGCCATAGCCAATAAAGGCAGCCTGTAATGGTCTTTGCTACTCATAGCCTCTTGATATGCTTTAGCATATTCTTTATCCAGATTTTCTTGTTTATATTCTGACAAAGCATAAATGAGATATGCATTATTTACAATATCAGACGCCGATGAAAAACCGTATTTTCCCTGATTTTGATGAAAACTACCGTTACCATTTTTACGACTCATAATCCACTGATAGGTGCGTTCAAGCATTTTTTCATCTACCAGATTACTTACCTTCTTCATTTCCATAAATTGCAACAAACCGTAGGCACTTAATCCTTCGTGAGCTGGAGGATCACCATACCATTCAAACCCACCTCCTTTGATTTCGTAGGCAATGAGTTTTTTGTAACCCGAAGTAAGATAACGCATGGCATTTGTTTCAATGGATTTATTACTTTCTCCCGACTGTTTTAAAAGTTGCATGGCCAGAATATTGGGGTAATTACTGGAAGAAACCTGCTCAAAACAGCCATAAGGTTCCCTGAAAATGGACTCAACGCCGTCCATTAAATCTGAAAATATATTCAAATAAGCAGTGAATTCAGCTTTTAGGGTGCCTTTTTCCATATCGTTGATTGAAAAATGGAAGGTCGTGTCGTCTGACATTGAACTAAAACTGTATTTAATGGGAAAACCAATATTTTTAACTTTCAATTGTCGGGTCATTTTATCTTGAAAATGTACAGATTTCACCTCAATGTCAATGGGAAACTCACCGGTTTGACCCGAGGATTTTAATGTGAACCAGGCTGTTTTACTTTCCCCGGAAGGGATATCAACTGAATAATTTTCAGGGCCGTTTAATGTTATGCCTCTTGGAACTGTTATTTCTACTGTGGCAGATTGTTGTTCTTCAGATTCATTGGTAATTCTGACGGGTACATAGGCTATATCTTCCATACCTATAAATTCAGGCACACGAATATCAGCTGCGAGGGGCATTGAAGTGTGATAATTAATTTCGCTTCTCCCTATTTCACCGAACGGGGTAATACCCTCAGTTACAATGCGAAATGAACTTACGGCGTCATTGTTGTAAAATACCAATTCTGCGTTTCCATCTTCATCTGTTACCACCTCATTCTCCCAAAAAACGGTGGTTCTGAAGTCATTTCTTTCTACCACTTCAAATGGGGCAGGAGGAGGGGTGTAAAATTCTCTGGTTTGCGAAAATTGTCTTCGTCCAACGGTCACTCCGGTGAAACGAGGCCACGCCTTACTATAATAACTATTGCTCAATCCGTCTTTTGTAGAAATTACAACTACACCATTGGCCGCTGCATTACCATACAACAATATAGCTTCTGCTGAATTAAGTACCGATATACTATTTATATCTTCAGGGTTAATAAGATTGCCAATATTAAAATTAGAATTATTGGAAAAATTTATAGGGTGGCCATCTATTACATACAAAGGCTCCTGACCATTTGAAAGAGAACTAATGCCCCTTATTCGTATAGTTGAACCTGCTCCAGGTGTCATTTGTTGTTCTATTATAGTGACTCCCGCTACTCTTCCTTGCAATAAATTAGAAATGCTTGGTATAGGATTTCTTGAAATAAGATTGTTTGAAGAGATAGAAGATATTGAACTTGTAAGATTACTTTTCTCTGCTACCCCATATCCTGTAACTATTATTTCACTTAATTGTGTTACATCATTTGATAATGAAACATTTACTTGTGAGGATACGGGTTCACCTTCAGACTCTTCATCTGTATTAACAATTTCTACTGTATTTGAATTACTAAAAATTTCATCGTTATAATACGAATATCCGGCACCATAAAAGGGATATTGAGAAGTTGAATTGGGTATTATATTTCCTTCTTTCACTTCAATTTTTAGATGTTTCTTGACCAATAATAAAGCTGAAACCCTTGGATCAATATTTTTGACTACAAAAAAACCGTCACTCCTGCTATTCAGTTTAATGATCCTTTTACTTCCTCCCAATTCAATAAAAGAGACTTCTGTCGAGATGGGTTTTCCATTTTTAGTGGTTGTTATGCCTGTTATTTGGGAAATTTTTTCTGGAATATGGGTTATTTGCACTTTAGGATTCAGTACCTCTTCCCATGTAAATCGTCTCCATCCCTGAGTCATAAGTAAGTGATCCAGATCTTCATATCTTGTTTCTTCTTCAGGATCGAAATAGTAAGAAGGTTCCTGGATCTCACCTTTTATTTCTGAAGATAGTAGCATGGAAGACAGTATATTGTCTTGTTTATCGTCAGCGAAAGTTAAAAGTTGTTCATCTACAACTGAAAGTGAAAGTTTTGTGGGTACATTATTGCCCTTCCCATCAAGTGTTTTGATTTTAAGATGAACTTCTTCTCTGGGTAAGTATTTCTCTTTATCTGTTTCAATTTTGATTATCAGCCCTTTATTTTCATTTATAAATACCAAGCGCTCACATTGACCTGTGCCCTGGTTGTCGAATAAGGTGAAAACACCAATACCGCGGGGAAACTTTTCTATACCTATTTTAATTTCGTTTAATCCCGGTTTTAAATCCAACTCTTCGCCATAAATAAACTCACCGTGAATATGGCCGACCAAACTCACTTTAGATGTTTTCGGAGCATGTATGGAAAAAATAATATTCTTTTTATCCTGAGTGGTTAAATTCAATGTAAATCCATCTTTAAGAGGCTCTGGCAATTCCAATGTTTCGCTGTTATGAAAAGGTTTTTCAACAATCGCATGGTATTTTTTTCCTTTTACAGGTGTAAATTCAAAGGAACCCATACCCATGTGGGAGCTTTTAAATGTGGTAATAATTTCGTCCCTATTCCCCAAAATTTTCCCTTCTACATCGGCCCCTTTCCCGTATTCATTGAGAGCTTTGAAGGCCATACGTGTTTTTACTCCTTCAACATATTGCCCGCCTTCCGGGAAAAACTGCATGGTTATATTATTAAGGGAAATGGGTACAGTTCTACTAATTGACTCTTCAGTACCCTTATTGTTGACTATGACTTGTAAAAACACATCTGTAGTTTTCAATGTGTCTGGAAGTATAAATTCAAGTGTAGTGATGCCTGAATTATGGGTTGTCATCTCTTTTTTAAGGTATTCTTGTCCTTTTACTTTTAAAGTATAATTGATTTGAGCATTTACTAAAGGATTGTTTTGTAAATCTTTTGTTTGTAATTCTACTTGTACATCGCTGCCAACTCCGTACGATTCTTTGACAAAATCTAGAGTGAGAAGTAAGCGAGGAGTGGAGATTTTTTGAATAGTAAGTTTTTTGGAAAAAGTATTTTCCAGACCAAAATTCTTGTTCCATTGGGTATAAGCCTTGATTTCATAGATTCCTCCGGGGTCTGATGAGTCAATATGAAAATCGCCATTTGAGGTACCATTATTTATATACAAATCGAGTTTCTTCTTAATTTGCCCATTGGGTGCGATAAGTTCTACATAGAGTACATCGCTAATACGGGTAGGACGGTGCGTGTTACTATTTAGAACAAAACCGTTGAACCAGATACTTTCCCCAGGTAAATAGTAAGACTTATCGGTTTGTATGTAAATCTTTTCTTCCGGGAATTTCTGTTTATGTTGCTCCAGTTTTAGTTTAAGTTTATTTATGAATTCAGATTCATTTATCCACGAGAAAGCCAGTATAGGCAACAATGAAATAATCAGAATTTTTGATATTTTACCTGTAACCATAGCTTTAAAATTTAAGAGTTAATGTTAGGGAATACCTTCTTGTTCCAGGTTGATTGAATAGATCCAATGCACTGCCATTCATATAACCATACAGACTTGAAGTAGGTATAACGCCTTTGTATGGAGAAAATGTTAAAAGATTATAGGCAGATGCAGATATTTTTATCATTTTGAAACGACTATCGAAAAAATTATTCCAGTTGTGTGAAATGGAAACCTCGCTTAATCTACTCCATGTAGATTTTTCTATATATTCCTCACCAACTCCGTCCCATCCATATCGGGTCCACCTGTTTTGATCTACAGGAAGGGATGGATCTGAAAATGAAACTGATTTTAAATTAGGAGACCCTGTGAGATCAACCCCTTCATAAATATAATTCGATGTGTTTCTCATGTCTGCTGTTTCCTGCGTTCTTCCCAGGTAATCTAGCATTGCCCGGGTTCCGTTCCACATATCACCGCCTTGTTTGTGTTCAAAAAGAAGATCAAAATTCCATTTCTTGTAAGAAAGTGTAGCGGTAAATGATCCTATCCAATCCGGAGTAGGATCTCCAATAAGTTGAAGTGTGGCATCTTCAATGGGAAAACCGTCATTGTCTATTACGATGTCATTTCCAGCGTTTCGTAGGTAGCTAGTTCCATATATGGCACCATAGGTTTGACCAGGAGCCATGACCGTTTGTACTGTGTTGAAACCAGCAAGAGGTATGGGGCTTGGTTGGCCATAAATTTCTTTCACCAGTGACCTGCTTTTTGTCCAATTGAGCTGCAAACTTGAAAGTATTTCCCAATAGGGGTTATATATTATTGTAATAGCACTTCCTCGATTTTGAATTTTTGCTGCATTTTCTAATTCAAAAACACCTCCGTTAATTACAGGAGCTATAAAATCTGAAGTAACATGGTCAAAATAGGTAAAGTCTAAATGTATATAATAAAAAAGTTCCATTTCCAGCCCTGTTTCAAATTTACGCTCGGTTTCAGGGCTTAATGTATTATTGGTGAACAATTCCGATGACTCATAAAAACGATCGTAATTTTCTAAGGGCAAATTCGTTGAAAGATATGCCCAATCGGAATAAATTAATGGAGTTTCTCTTATACTCTTTCCAATGGACATATAGGTTTTAAGTTCTCCTATTCCATAAAAGTCGAATAGTCTGCCAGGATTAATACTTAAACTAAACGCAGGATAAAAATTGGGGGAAGATCTAACGATAGTATTGGAAAAGTAGCTTTTGGCAGACAAATTGGTTTTAATAAAATAGTCGTAATTATAATTGACATTGATAAGCGTTTCGTGGGAAGTCCTGCTTAATGTTTGAATTAATGAATTGGAAAAAGCAGCGTTTTTTCCTTCTTCAAAATTAGCGAAGCTAAATCCTGTTCCGTCGTTTCTCTCTAAAAATACTTTTTGAAAGTTAGTCTGAAAGGAAGAAGAAATTTCAAGTATCCAATCATAATTAGATGGATGTTTTACGTATTTTCCACCCAAGGTGCTATTGAGGAATGTGGAATTTATATTCTTGTCAGTAAGTCTGCCAAAAGCTATAGAGGAATAACCGGGAGCCATACCATAGTTGATTTGACTCCATTGATTATCCAATGTTCCCCTGAATACAAGTTCAATATTTTTAATTCCCGAATAATCCATTCCTAAAGTACCAATTAAGCGTTTGGAGGTCTCATTATCTGGTATAGTATTAACGAGTCCATAGGGATTGTCGGCAAAATTAGGTGCGTGAGATCGCACACTATTATCATTTAATAAGTAACTATCGGGGTTGTTTAGTGCTGATGACCTTGATAAACCATTTGCATTATCAAAAGTAGGAGGAGTGCGATAAACAGACCCAAGTATTTGTGCATAATTTGCTCCCCGAGGCAAAATATTACCTGAGGAATTGTTGAATCGAACAGAGGGATTTATTTTAAGATTTTTGAGCCATTTGTAATCTTTAAGGGAAAGGGCAATATTTTGGAAGTTATATGAAGTTGACGGTAACACCCCAGACCTTTGTGCGTATTCTCCATCAATGGTAAAATACCTAAAACGAGTGCCTGGGATACTGATTACCAGTTCATTGTTGGTAATAAATCCAGTTCTAAAAAATGAATTTGGGTCGTAAACAATGGCTTTTTTACCATTTCCATTGCCTAAATCCACGAGCCTTCCGTTAAGATCGAAATTGTAATTGGAACCATCAAATTCCAGATTTTTAATGGAGGGCCCCCATGAAAATATTTCCTGTTGGTCGGCTCCAAACCATTCAAAATTACCTCCCGAAGGCCTGCCTTGTGCATAATCAGATTGTAAAGAGGGAAGCTTATTAATATTTTCAAAAGCCACAGTTGATTTGAACAAATAGTTTGTGCTTTGGCTCAATGGTTTAATGAAATAATGATTACCTACTTTTTTAATGGACTTTATTTCCTTTGGGTTATATATAATGGGGTTTCCTTTATAGGTTAGGGTCTTATCAGTTAAAACGGCAATTCCTTTTTTATTCTCTTCTATTTGAATACTGTCAGAATAAAATGCTGGAGAAATAGAATTTTTAGAGGTTTTATACTTCTTC
>Ga0224506_10002789_pt1 | contig 11781 bp, 7 predicted proteins | sample SF_Jan12_sed_USG_2_FD_169108 | JGI IMG/M metagenome (GOLD analysis project Ga0224506, IMG submission 169108) | Sediment microbial communities from San Francisco Bay, California, United States - SF_Jan12_sed_USGS_8_1 | ecosystem: Environmental > Aquatic > Marine > Sediment | place: USA...
TGATAAAGAAAGTAGGCAAAGAAATCAAGCCTGCCTGCACGTAGCCGTTACGGCAAAGGTAGGACTGTGAGAAAATAGGTTAAAATTTGCTTTAAACCCACATTATGCAATACAAAATCTATTACATAATCTGGGTTTTAAAGCTGTAGTTTTAAATATATCATTGCATTAAGCCCCATTTCATCGGCATAATAACGCATCAAATTTGTGTAACTTCTATAGTTGATATTAAATAGGTTTTTAATTTTCAAACCAAAAACAAATGAGTTTAATGTAGTTTCAGCTTTTATATCTACTAACCAATATCCTTTTGGCGCATCTAGAAAGTCGAAATTAGAATCGTCTGTAGCAAATAAATTGATTCCCGCAGCTTTTGCATCAATAAATTCTTGAGGGATAATAATTCGCTGTGGGTTGTTTTTTTGTTCAAAAGTATAGGAAGGTATTAGAGCAATTTCTATGTCATCAAAAAACCATTTTTGTTTACTGAAAGAAAGTTCATACCCTATTTTATTGGCAGGTATCCCCAAAAGAAAGTCATTATTTTCAATATCTTTCGCAAATAAATAGGTTCCTGATAGTTTCGATTTCCACACATTATTATGGTTAACTATTATTGTAGCATCAACACCTGTAAAAAGCATATTGGTTTGTTGATAAACAAAATAGGGAAATGCACCTCTTGAAGAAGTAGTGATTCCAGAAGGCTTTTTATAAAAATAATTTGAAATATAATTGATGTAAGGGACTAGTTCTGCCCTTAATTTATTTGCATTATATGCATAAATACCTACCAATTTATATCCTAATTCATTTTCTATTAATTTCTCATCATTGGTAAATACTTGAGTGTAAAAATCACCGTTATTATCAAAATCACCTCTTAAAATACCGTATTGTAATACTGTGCCGTGCTTTCCAAAGCTGTATAGTTCTGCAACGTTTGGTGCTCTCCATGCTGTAGATGCATTTACTCGTAGTGTTGATTTATCATTTAATGATCTGTTAACTCCTATAATACCGCTTAAACTATTATAGTTAGATTCATTGATAAAAACACTTCCATCAATATCTCGCCCACGAGCGGAAGTATATTGATAATCATACCTTACTCCTACTTCTAGAGTAGTTTTTTCAAATGACTTCTCTTCAATGGCAAACAAGGCTAATCTTGTAGTATTAAAGTTTGGAATAAACGATATTGTTTGAGTTCCAGCTATATTATTATTGTCTTGATATAACCATTGTGTACCAATGCTACCTTCCCAATTTTTAACTTTAGAATGAAACCATTCTACATCAAACGTATGTGTATTCAATTTTAAATTTATTGAAGGAGAATCATTGGCAGTTCCTCTTCTCACATCAAATTCTTGACGTTTGTTTTGCTGAAAAGCATACTTAAACTGCAAAAAACTATTATGCATATTGTAGTTACCCTGAAGTTTCATCATATTATGCCCAACCACTTGCCTAGGATTGTTTATAGAATACGTAAAAGGAGTGGTGTATTCAGGAGTACCATCACCTATGGCATCTGCCAAATCAATCAGACTCCCCACAACAGATCCTCTAAGAATCCCCAGTTCCTGATTTACGCTACTTAGATACACATTCATATCAAGATGCTGACGATGATACCTTGCTCCTATTACTGCACTATACTCTCGCATCCCTGTATTTGAAAGGTTATAATCTAGAGTTTGTACATCGCCCTGCAACCTGCCTGAAGCTTGTGTCATAAACACAAAGTGATCATACCCTTTTTGTAAGGAAAAATTGCCATCCAAAGCATTGCCATTACTTTCACCTCTCATTTCTACCTCACCATGTAAATGTGAGTTTAATTCTAAATTTGGTGGGTCAATAACGATAACTCCTCCAAGTGCATTGGGGCCATATTTTACAGATGATGCACCTTTTACCAATGTAATTCTTTTGGCCAATGAAGGGTCTACTTCTGGAGCATGTTCCTGTCCCCACTCCTGCCCTTCATGCCTCACCCCGTTATTAATAATTAACACCCTATTACTATGCAATCCATGAATAATGGGTTTCACAACATTTTGACCATTTTTTAATGTAGACACCCCTGTAATATTGCTTAGTACATCTCCTAACGATTCATTTTTTACACTTGATAAATCTTTAGCAGTAAGCGTGGAAACCACAGAAGAATTAAGTTCAGTATCCTCTCTATCTCCTTGAATAACAACGCTTTCTAAAAACAGTTCTTCCTGAGCCAGATGTACTATATCTTCTTCATGGTAATTATCATGATGGTGTTCTAATGTTTTATATCCCACAGAAGAAATAATAATATCAAACTCCTCTTCACATATATGTTGAAGTAAAAAAATACCATTTTCATCTGCTACAGCACCAATATTTGTCCCCTTCACCTGTACGGTAGCATATGGCAGTGGTTCTTCCGTTTTAGCATCTAATATTTGTCCTTTGGCAATACAACTACAATCATCAGAACAATGCTTCACTTGAGCAAGCAAAATGGTTTGAGTTAAAAAAAATATAGTAAATAGAATTTTTTGCATCTGTTTATTCATATCATTCACCATTATATACATTGAGGACACATACCTTTAATTATCATATCTACCTCCATTACTTCATAGTGAGGTAATTTAATCTCAGGTATTTGATCTTCTGCAAGACACTCAATTTTACCACAGCAGTTGCATTGAAAATGCATATGGTTATGATTATGACTTTGAGGTGAACAAGTGGTAGAACATACTCCGTATGTAACAACCCCTGTATCACTAGGTATTTTATGAAATACACCATTTTCAGTAAAAGAATTTAACGTCCGATAAAGAGTAACTCTATCATATTTTTCGAATTCATCTTCTAAGTTTTTAAATGAAAAAGCCTGATTATTTTTGATAAAATACTCTAGCACATCCATTCTACAATCTGTAACTCTAAGATTGTGCTGCTTTAGAATATTTTTTAGCTCACTATATTTAATCATGTTGCAATTATATTATTAATGCAACAATATTGCAATTATATTTTGACAAAATGACACAAAAAAATGATTGAGTGTTACAGGGTATATATTTATTAATCTATTAATTTTGTCGGCTTATTTAATTATCTATTTATGAGTTCTTTTTTCCGGGTTGTTTTTATACTTTTTTGGACAGCATTAATGATAACTAGTGCACTAGTTATTATGTTACTTACATTTAATAGAAAAATAGCTTTGGTTATGGCTCGAACCATGCATGGACCAGGAGTACTATGGGGTGCTGGCATTAAGCTTAAAGTTGAGGGAAAAGAAAATTTTCCTCGTGACCAACCTTTTATTTTCGCTTCAAATCATCAATCACATTTAGATATTCCTTGTTTATTTACAGCAATACCAGTAAACCTTCACTTTATAGCAAAAAAAGAATTGAAATGGGTACCATTTATAGGTTGGTTTTTAGCAGCTACTGGTATGATTTTTCTTGATAGAAGCAATAAAAAGAAAGCTGTTGAAAGTCTTGATAAAGCTGGAGTAATCATAAAAAAAGGAAAAAACGTAATTGTATTTCCTGAAGGAACAAGACAAATAAGTGGCAAGCTTGGTGTCTTTAAAAAGGGATCGTTTATGTTGTCTATGAAAGCCGACATACCTATTGTTCCAGTATCTATTAGTGGTACAGAAAAAGTACTTCCACCTAATACTTTAAAGGTAATACCTCAAGAAGTTACCGTTAGAATTGGAAAGCCCATAGCAGCTGTTACAAAAAAGGAAGATATTCACCAATTTATAAAAGAAGTAAGAAGTACTGTTGAGCAAATGAAGGAATAGGTTATTGATAATCTTTTCCTGATTCACGTACTTATTTATACAGTTTCAGCTATATATTAGGGAGTACTTGATAATTAATTTTGACACTTTTAGCCCTTTTTCTTCCTACTTTCTTTCTTGATAAAGAAAGTAGGCAAAGAAATCAAGCCTGCCTGCACGTAGCCGTTACGGCAAAGGTAGGACTGTGAGAAAATAGGTTAAAGAACGTAAACCCCAATTTTGTTGAAAATCATTGAATTTTGAGGTTTTGGCTCTTGTTATTTTACATGTCAAACTATCTTTACACGCTATTGAAGGATATTTTACTAGAAAATAATTTTCAAGGATAGCATACATTACCAGCATCAACAAAAGAAAAGAGCCATAGTAAAAATCCATGGCTCTTTTCAATAATGATATTATCTAAGAATCAACTTATATATCTACTCTAGCATATTTTGCATGTTTTTCAATAAACTCTCTTCGAGGAGCTACTTCATCTCCCATAAGCATAGAAAACAGGTGATCTGCTTCAGCAGCAGATTCAATGGTAACTAGTTTTAAACTACGTTTTTCAGGATCCATTGTAGTAGTCCATAATTGTTCAGGGTTCATTTCTCCCAAACCTTTATAGCGCTGTACTCCAACTGAATCTTCTTTTCCATCTTTCGCTAATTCTTTTATTGTTCTCTCCCGATCTTCTTCACTCCAACAGTATCTTTCTTGTTTTCCTTTTTTCAACAAGTACAGTGGAGGCAGTGCGATATATAAATAACCACTCTCAATGAGTGATTTCATATACCTAAAAAAGAAGGTCAATATCAAGGTACGAATATGGCTACCATCCACATCCGCATCGGTCATAATAATAACCTTATGATAACGTAATTTAATCATATTCAAAGCCTTTGGATCTTCTTCTGTACCGAAGCTTACACCAAGGGCAGTAATCATATTTTTAATTTCTTCATTTTCATAAATACGATGTTCCTGTGCCTTCTCTACGTTCAATATCTTACCTCTCAAAGGTAATATAGCTTGGAAATTACGATCCCTACCTTGTTTTGCTGATCCTCCAGCCGAATCACCTTCTACTAAATATAATTCACAAGCTACTGGATCGTTATTTGAACAATCGGCAAGTTTACCAGGGAGTCCTGTTCCTGACAATACATTTTTACGCTGCACCATCTCACGTGCCTTGCGAGCTGCATGACGTGCCTGTGCTGCCAATACTACTTTACTGACAATCAAGCGTGCCTCTTTTGGGTTTTCTTCCAAATATTCATTCAACATGTCACTTACACATGTATCTACGGCACCCATTACCTCTGAATTACCAAGCTTAGTTTTGGTTTGTCCCTCGAACTGTGGTTCTTGTACTTTTACAGAAATAACTGCAGTTAACCCTTCCCTAAAATCATCACCAGCAATTTCCACTTTTGCTTTTTCAAGTAGTCCTGATTTTTCAGCATATGACTTCAATGTTCTTGTTAAAGCTCTTCTGAATCCTGACACATGAGTACCTCCTTCAATGGTATTAATATTATTCACATAGGAGACAACATTTTCAGAATACGATGTGTTATAACTCAAGGCTACCTGTACAGGAATATCTCCTTTTTCACCATCCATGTAGATTGGCTCTGGAATTAACTTTTCTCTTGTAGAGTCCAAAAAAGCCACAAATTCTTGCAGCCCACCTTCTGAATGAAATTTTTCTTCTAAAAATTCTCCGTTTTCATCCTTATCCCTTAAATCCTTGAGAAGGATAGTAATACCAGCATTCAAATAAGACAATTCGCGTAAGCGAGAAGCTACAGTATCATAATTATATACTGACTGCGTGAATATATTTTTATCTGGCAAAAATGTTACAGTAGTTCCAGTAATATCAGTTTTCCCAATTTCTTTAACATCAAATTGTGGAACACCTATTTTATATTCTTGCTCATATATTTTTCCGCCTCTGTGAACCGTTACTTTTAAATCCTCGGAAAGTGCATTAACACATGACACACCCACACCATGTAACCCACCAGATACCTTGTAGGTATCCTTATCAAACTTACCACCTGCATGGAGTACTGTCATCACCACCTCTAAAGCAGATCGTTTTTCTTTGTGGTGCATATCGGTAGGTATGCCTCTACCATTATCACTCACAGTTACAGAGTTATCCTCATTAATAGTAACATTAATGGTGTCACAATGTCCAGCCAGCGCCTCATCAATAGAGTTATCTACAACTTCCCATACCAAATGGTGCAACCCTTTCACACCAACATCTCCAATGTACATTGCAGGTCGTTTCCTTACGGCTTCTAAACCTTCTAGAACCTGAATGTTATCCGCAGAATAATCTTGCTTTTTATTATCTTTATTATCGCTCATATCTTCTTTACAAAACCACACAAAACTAACACATTTCTCTAATAATTCTAACGTATTTCACTTGTATATTAACTAAATAATTAGTTGATTTATAATATGGTTAATAAGATTTTAATATATAGTACATTTTTCTGGTTGACATTTCATTTTGTTCAAGCACAAAAAATTGAAATGCCATTTCAAAAAGATATGTCAAAAGAGCAAATAGATTCTATTTTTAGTGTTTTTCGAGAAAAGAAAAAGCTTAAAGATATTGAGATTGCACAGCATAGAATAAAAAAATATGAACGAAATGATCGTAAGGATACCTTAACTCACCTCGACTTTAGAAATGGACAGCTTAATAAACTACCTGAAAATATATCAGTATATAAAAATGTGAAAAGTATCGACTTAAGTAATAATAAGATTACTCATATCTCAAAAAAATTAAACCTATTAGATTCCCTTGAGCAAATTAGTCTTTCAAAAAACAATGTAAATGGAAGAAAAATAAAAGTAGCTAAAAACCGAAACATTAAAGTACTCTACTTATATGAAAATAATTTGAACCAAATACCTCGGTTTGTCCGAAAATTTAAAGCACTTGAAGAAATTAGCATCAGCAGAAATAATTTTATGCAAATCCCTACAAAGCTGAAGAAAAACAAACACCTAAAAATTTTAAAAATCAATGAAAACCCTCTAACAAAACTAAACCAGCAAACTAACCTAAGAAAATTAAAAAAACTTGAAAGTATTAGAATGAGCAAATGTAAACTTGGTTATTTCCCTGAAAATTTACTCAAAATAACACAGTTAAAAGATTTACAATTATCAGAAAATGGGATCAGTGTAGTCCCTCACTCTATTGGGCAATTAAAAAATTTGGAATCTTTATTACTGTACAACAACAAAATTCATGAATTACCCAATGAACTTTATACACTAAAACACCTAAATACTATAGATTTATATCACAATAATATAGAGCGAATATCTGCTTCAATTGGCAGTCTGAAAAATCTTAAAATTTTGTACTTATCCAACAACAAGCTTTTTTCATTGCCAGAGGAGCTTGGTCTTATGAATAATCTAGAGGGGTTATATTTGCATCACAATCGTTTAAGTTCACTTCCTAATAGCATTGCTAATCTTAAAAAGATTAAAATATTACAAATTAATAACAACTATTTTTCAACTTTACCTGAAGTTATTTTAGAGATTCATAGTTTACAGGATTTAGATATTTCAAATAATCAAATTACTGAACTTCCAACAGGTTTTGATAAAATGGATCAATTAAAGCTGCTGTTTTTACAACAAAATAAAATTGATTTTAGCACTGCTGAAAATAAAAGATCACTAAATCAACTTAGGTCATTAAAAGAAAAAGGAATTGTAGTGAATATTGGCTATGAACAAGAAAGCACTAGTAATTAATTTTTGTATGGTATTTCTACTACAAATGTTGATCCTTCATTTAACACACTTCTTAAAGTAACTCCTCCCTTTAGTTTCTCAACAGCATTTTTTAAGATATAGAGTCCTAGACCTGAACCAATGGCTTGAGTACTTGCTCTAAAAAACATATCAAAAATTTTATTCTGAATACTTTTTTCTATCCCAATTCCATTGTCTTCAACAATAATAAATAAAGAATTTTTCCTCAAGAAAATTTTAATGTCAACAAATGGTTTAACATCGCTTCTAGAATACTTTATTGCGTTTTCTATTAAATTTTGAATGATGGTAGTAATCAAACTTTTATCACTATAAATATTAGTATCCAACTTGATATTAATATTAAATTGAATATCATCAAATCCTTGTGAATGAGTGAAATAAGATATACTACCCTGTACTATATCTTCAATATTAACCGTTTCATTTTTGATCTTCTGTTCTTTAATTTTGGTTAATTCAATTAATGCAATTATGGTTTCGTTTAACCTTAGTATTTGGTTATTGTACATATCAAAGAACGATAAAGCTGTGGCATCACTCACTTCATGTTTTGCAACATTATATAAGCCCAATAATGAAGCTATTGGCCCTCTTAAATCATGAGATGCTCTATAAACAAATGTATCTAGTTCTTTGTTTTTATCTATAAGATCGTTTTCTATTTGTTTTTGCTTCGATAAATTTCTAAAAGTAATAGAATAACAATTAATTTCATTTAAATAATTTTTATGTACCAGAATTACTTCCGATACGGGAACAATAGTTTTGTCATACTTTCTGATTTTGCTTTCTCCTATCCAATGTTCGCCTTTATCAACTTGTTTAAAAATAGCATATAACCTCCTACTATTAACAACTGAATATAAGGTAGTAATAGAAATATTAGACAATTCTTCGTTATCAGCAAAACCAAAGAACACCTTCCCTGCTTTATTAATGTAAGTAATATTTTTTTCAACATTTGCCATTATAACAATATCAGAGGTGGCCTCAATAATGGATATTAGCTTATCTTTTTCATTCTTACTTTCTTCCAAATAGGTTACATCCTGAATAGTACCAAATAACTGATAAGGAGTATTGTTTTCATCAAAATTAACCTTCACGGTAATGTTCATATTCTGCACAATCTTTTCAGAATTATACATCCTAATATTCATGATGTCATTGTACTCTTTGTCAGTGGCTCTCATTGCCTTTTCAATACCATCATGAAAAAATTTGAAATCATCTGGATGAATGGACTTAACAAAAGATTCCAACTTTAGTTTATTACCATTTCCAAATCTCTCTTTTTCCAATTTATTATCCAGTATTCCTGAAAAGGTTAGAGTTTCGGTATTAATATCGAACTGCCAGGTTGATAGCTTAGCCAAATCAAGAGCATCTTGAAGTTTATTCTCACTTTGCTGTAGTTCAAATGTTCTCTGTTCAACTATATCTTCCAAATGTAGTTTATGAGCTGCTAATTCCTCCTCTGTTTTCTTAATTGTAGTAATATCTTGAAAAGTACCATACGCTGTAATCGCATTTCCATGTTTATCGAATCCAAATCTCACTGTGGTTCTAATCCAAAGTACACCTCCCTTTGTATTAATTATTCTGTAATTAAAAATATCCTGATATGATTCACTCCTTAAGCGATCAGCATTTTCCAGCTTATTGATAAAATATACTTTGTCATCGGGATGTACAAAATTGTTGATATAATCTTTATTTGTTATATATGGGTCATCTTCATTGTATGGTATCCCTAATAAATTACTAAGCACATCATTAAGTATGATGCTGTATTTATCCAAATCCATTTCCCATGAGGTTATTCTGGCTAATTGAAAAGCATCAGAAAAGCGGTTTTGGTTATCAATAAGTTTTTTCTCGGAGTTGCGAATTTGGGTAATATCTCTGGATGTAGTTAATATAGTATTAAAATGACCATCCTTATCTATTTCTGGTGTCATTAACCAATCTATTACTACACCATTAGGAAGTTCAAATTCTATTCGGTTTGATTTTCCTGTGTCAAAAACATGGTTTATTGCATTTTCCCAAAGTGTGCATAAATCTTTAGGAAAACCTAATTCCTCGTGAGTCTTCCCTATAAAGTCATCTCTTAATATTCCTGTCAACTCTTCAGCGGCTTTGTTTACATATAGATGCCTATGTTGCTTGTCAAAACGCATAATCACGTCTTGAAAAGACTCAACAATAGCCTTAAAATGAATTTCTGAAGAACCTCCTAACTCCATACACACTTGCTTATACTAACGTAAGCATATATATATTGAATTTCAGCGAAATAAAGAAATAAATAAAGATATATTTATAATTATTATATAAAAAGCAACTTCTTAAAGGTCAAAATAATCAGTTATTATGTGACTCGTAGTTATCAAGAAAATCTTCGATTTTTGACGAGTCTGGAAATTTTTTAGCTATTATTTTTTTCTTTTCATCTAGAATATAAATACTTGGCGTTGTATTGGCATCATACATGGTTTGATAATGTGGTGTTACGGTTCGAGGGCCATTAGCTGAAATCCACTCTAAACCATAATCTTTAATATAGTTTCTCATCTTAACCATTGAGGTATCTGCACTCACTGCGAATACCTCTACATCATATTTAGTTGTTTTATAAAAATCATTCAACTTTGGTGTCTCCTTTTTACAATGACCACAATCAGGATCAAAAAAATAGATAATAGTATATTTACTTTTGATATCGTATAAAGATACACGTTGCAATTTATCATCAAGTAAAATCATATTGGAAGCCAATTTTCCTACCATACTTTTACGCAATTGGTCTGCACGTTCTTTTAAGTTATTTTTTAAGCTTTCATTTGCCCAATAATCCATTTCGCCAGTAGCGAAAAACTGATCGTACAAATACACAAAAACTGCATCTAGCCCCATTATTTTGGGAGTTTGGTATTTAAGACATAAATTCCAAACAGTATATCTATAGGTTTCCTGATTTCGTTTTGCCTTTTTAACTATTTTATCAATCGCTCCAATAAGAGAATCAGGAATTTGCATATTCAGATTATCCATATAATCATCCATTTTTTTTCTATACAGACCTTCTGGAATTCTCAATAGCATATCATTTCCCAAGTCAAAATCATCCCAAAAATGATTTCTATAATAAGCAAACCTTTGATTTTGATCACCCTTTAACTCATTAGGTATTTCAATTTTTCTTTGTGATTTTAATATAGTTGCTACTGTAGATGTACTGTTTGATTCTATAATTTCATCATGATATGTTTTTACTTCATTGCCGATAATGGTTAAATTGTTCCTGGCTTTAATCTTTGCTTGTTCCGTTGAAGTAGAATCTTTTAATATGGAAATAAATTCTTGCGCACGTTTATTTCTTTCTCCTATGAAGCGAATATTATCAAAGAATATTTGGTTATCAATATCTCCTTCAACATTTAGGTTCTTAACGTAATTCGAATCGTCCGTTGTAATTGAAAAATATTGATCCTCCCCTATTAGTAATTCAAATACTTTGGTAGTATTCACTACTAAAAAATACACCCCTTTTGGCAATTGGGCATCGCCCTCAAAAGTAAATACTCCATTATCATTTACAGAAGCAGTATCTTTTATATATGTACTTTCCCCATAATAATAACCTAGATATACAGTAGTATCTGCCCATCCTGTAATTTTAAAATCTAACTTATAAGCACTATCCTGCCCATTACTAATAATAGGTGCTACGAAAACCGACAGTAGAATTGAAACAAAAAATATTTTCATTGAAATCATTAATTTATATATCTGCTAAATAAACAATAAAACAACAATCAAACCACTTTAAAAAAAATATTTCGCTAAACGAAACATTTATCGTAATATTGCGATTTAATAAATTATGGGAACAACTAAAAGTGATAAATTTACAGAACAACAGAATGAATTAGCATATTTATTCAAGGCTTTAGGTCATCCTGCTCGAATTGCAATAATTCAAACACTTTTAAAAAGACAGGCATGTGTGTGTGGCGATATCGTTGAAGATTTACCTCTTTCACAATCTACTATATCACAACATTTAGCAGAACTAAAAAAAGTAGGCTTAATAAAAGGAACTATTACAGGACCTAGCGTATGCTACTGCATTAATG
>Ga0224506_10002790_pt1 | contig 11781 bp, 8 predicted proteins | sample SF_Jan12_sed_USG_2_FD_169108 | JGI IMG/M metagenome (GOLD analysis project Ga0224506, IMG submission 169108) | Sediment microbial communities from San Francisco Bay, California, United States - SF_Jan12_sed_USGS_8_1 | ecosystem: Environmental > Aquatic > Marine > Sediment | place: USA...
CTGGCCAAAGAATTCACCAGACACTCCCTTAAAGCTATAGGCATGCATTTTGGCGGTCGTGACCACAGTACGGTTATTCACTCTATTCAGGCGGTTGATGACCTGATGGACACCAACGCCACGTTCAAAGCTACAGTTCAGGATTTAAAAAAGAGGATAAAATTAAAATCGGTTTAGGGGTATATACGCGCCCATTTACGCGTTTTTTTTATTTTTTTTGATCATTTGTCCTTTGATGCATGGTATATCGTTAAATACTTTTTTCATCCTGATTTATTATTCTTTGTTTTGCAACCTGAAATATATAATGCATGGAGTTTAAACTGGAGAGTAAGGATGGGGCTTCCAAAGCCCGGGCCGGAATACTGACTACTGACCACGGAGTGATAGAAACGCCGATGTTTATGCCGGTCGGAACAGCAGGAACGGTTAAGGCTGTGCATCAACGGGAGCTGACACATGATATCGGGGCACAGATTATTCTCGGAAACACCTATCATTTGTTTTTGCGGCCCGGACTGGATATCATTGAGAAGGCAGGGGGACTTCATAAATTTAACGGTTGGACAAAACCTATTCTTACTGATAGTGGAGGATATCAGGTATATTCCCTCGCTGAAAACAGGAAAATAAAGGAGGAAGGGGTGAAATTCCAGTCACATATTGACGGGAACCGGCATTTTTTCACCCCGGAAGGTGTGATGGATCAGCAACGAATCATCGGTGCCGATATTATTATGGCTTTTGATGAGTGTACGCCATATCCTTGCGATTATGACTACGCGAAAAAATCAATGGAGCTGACGCACCGGTGGCTTGGTCGTTGTGTGAAACATTTTGATGCGGGGAGTGGTAAATATGGATATTCCCAAAGTCTTTTTCCTATCGTACAGGGGAGTACATATAAGGACTTGCGAATGCAGTCTGCTGAAACCATAGCCTCATTTCAGCGGGAAGGAAATGCCATAGGTGGGCTTTCGGTAGGGGAACCCCATGATTCGATGTATGAAATGACCGATGTGGTATGTGCTATTTTACCTGAAGATAAACCCCGTTATCTGATGGGTGTAGGCACTCCGGAGAATATACTGGAGTGCATTGCACTGGGTGTTGACATGTTTGATTGTGTTATGCCAACGCGAAATGGAAGAAATGGCATGATATTTACTACAGAAGGTATTATTAACATTCGGAATGAAAAATGGAAAGAAGACTTTTCTGTTGTTGATCCGGGGCTGGAGGGGTATGTGAGTCAGCAATACAGTAAGGCCTATCTCCGGCATTTAATATTAAGTAAAGAAATTTTAGGAGCGCAAATAGCCAGTATTCAAAATTTAAGCTTTTATATTTGGATGGTTAAAGAAGCCAGAAATAAAATAAAGGAAGGGACTTTTGTCCCGTGGAAAACGCAAATGATTAAAAAAATCTCGCAAAGATTGTAATATATGACCATACTAGACAGATACATACTAAAGAGGCTGCTGGTTACATTTTTTTTCGTGGTATTTATACTCATGACCATTATTACTGTAATTGATATTACAGAAAAAATGGAAAAGTTTGTTCATCATGAACTGGGCTTTGCAGAAGTATTGGGCTATTACCTGGATTTTATACCATTTATTGCCAGCCTGATTACTCCGCTTACGGTATTTATTGCTACCGTATATATTACAGCCCGTATGGCAGGCCACACTGAAATAATAGCCATGCTAAGTAGTGGATTGAGTTTCAAACGGATGATGTTACCCTATGTTTTTGGTGCAATCATTATTGGGGGCCTGAACTTTTACCTGACAGGTTGGGTTATCCCCGACTCGAACAAGACCAAGCTTGACTTTGAAATAAAATACCTGAATAAACCATATGTTTACAGTGAACAGGATGTGCATATACAGGTAGGACCCGATGAATTTTTGTACCTGAGGAGATACAACAACAATATCAATAGGGGTAACCAGTTCACTCTTGAAAAAATCATTGATATTGAGCTGAAAGAAAAACTGTCGGCAAAAACGATCAACTGGATAGACAGTACGCAGAAGTGGCGGCTCAACGATTGGAAACACTGGACGATGGAGGGAGAGAAAGAAGTGGTGACTACCGGAAAGCACATGGACACCGTATTGGCTATCAATCCAAAAGAGTTTAGCAACGACTACCGGCGTTATGATGGGATGACCATCCCTGAGCTGGAGGAGTATATCGGTGTGCTTAAAGGCCGGGGCGCCAGTAATATCGAGGTTTATGAAGTGGAGAAATATGTGCGGTTCACGTCCCCCTTCGCGGTGCTTATTCTCACTTTTATGGGGGTGATTGTTTCCTCCAAGAAATCGAGGGGCGGGGCGGGCTTCCGTATCGCCCTGGGCTTCCTGCTTTCCTTTATTTTTATTTTGTTATTTATTCTCACCAAATCGGTAGCTGAGGTTGGCGATATCAATCCGGCCTATTCGGTATGGATACCCAACATGATCTTTGGTACGCTGGCTTTGATTATGTATAAGACGGTGCCTAAATAGATATTAGACATTAGAACGTGTAAGGAGTTGTGCAATGAGTTATGTGTTCGGTAATTGAAGGACATGAGAATATTTTCGCGGTAAATATGTATAAAAAGGTTCTTCACCTGAAGGACGAAGCAGGATAAATAACGGGCGCTTAGCTCATGAAAACCTTCAAACCAGTTTCAAATAATATACCTTAACGGCCATAGATTAAGCCGATGAATGAGCAACATTTTAAAGACAACCTGAAACTTCACTTTCTCGTGCTTATCTGGGGATTTACAGCTATTCTGGGTAAGCTGATTAGTATCCCTTCTGTGGAAATTGTGTTTTACAGAACATTGCTTTCGGCCATTGGTTTAGGGCTGTTACTAGTTTGGAAAAGGCATCGTTTTGGTCTGCGATGGCAGGAGAATCTGAGGATATTAGGCATTGGTGCACTGATCGGTGTTCATTGGGTGTTGTTCTTTGCTTCGGCCAAAGTGTCCAATGTGTCTGTTTGTCTGGTGGGTATGGCCACTACATCACTTTGGACCAGCATGGTGGAGCCTTTGTTTAACCGCCGTCGACTGAGGAAGCACGAATTGTTTCTGGGGAGCGCCGTGCTCGTGGGCTTGTACATTGTTTTTCGTGCAGAGTTGAGCGATCAATATATTCTGGGGCTGTTATTGGCGGTGGTTTCGGCCTTGTTGGCGGCTTTGTTTTCGGTATTAAACGCGAAAATCACCAGTCAGTACAATCATCACTTTATTACCTTCTGGGAAATGGTAGGTGCATTTCTGATTGTTGTGGTTTTTATGCCCATATATGGTTTGTTTTTTACGGGTGGTGTCATTCAACTTATACCACAATCGATAGACTGGTTTTATTTGATCCTGCTGGCCTGGGGGTGTACGGTCTTTCCCTGGTCGGCTATGATCGAAATGCTGCGGCGAATGACTGCTTTTGCTGTGAACATGACCATAAACCTGGAGCCGGTGTATGGAATCGCGCTCGCGTTCATTATCTTTGGGGAAAGCGAAAAAATGAATTTGGGGTTTTATCTGGGCACGGCCATTATTCTGGCAGCTGTTTTTATTTATCCAGTGTATTCGCGGCGTAAAGCAAAAAATGCAATATGAAATACTTCAAGAATATTTTTGTGCTGGTACTGGCCCTTTTTTTAGTAACAGGGGGTGTTTGGCTGGGCCTGAGCAACAAAGGTGATATGGTGCTGTGGTTTAACAGCCACCGCAGTGTACCGTTGGACTTTTTTTTCAAATACAGTACCCATCTGGGTGACGGACTGGTGTTGATACCCCTTTTTATAGGACTTTTGCTCTATCGTTATTATTATGGTATTGTGGCCGTGTTTACCAGCCTCACAATTCTGATCTTGAGCCAGGGGTTAAAGAAAACAATTTTTAGTGGCTGGCCCCGCCCAACGGCCTATTTTAGTCCGGATATTCAATGGAATTATGTAGAAGGTGTCAGCGTGGCAATGCGCAATACTTTTCCATCCGGACATACGATTTCTGCCTGGGCTGTTTTCTTTTTACTGGCGCTGGTGGTGAACAGGCGCTGGGCATATATACTCTTTCCGTTCCTCGCTATCGCGGTGGGCCTTTCGCGGGTGTATCTGCTTCAACATTTCTTTGTTGATACCTATTTTGGGGCAGTACTGGGCGTACTGGCAACCTATGCGGCCTTTTTGATCACCGACCGAGTGCTGGGGCAGGATAGGAAAATGAAGTTGCTGAGCAAGTCACCGATGGCGCCCTCTTAAGTGAAGCAGTGCTAGTCCCCTGTTGCGGGAGAAGTAAACAGTCGGCAGTATGCTTTATGGTAAAACCTCAATGCTTTTCCACAGGGTAAAGTCTTACTACTTACTACTTACTACTTACCGCTTATTACTTACTACTTATTACTTACTACTTACTACTTACTACTTATTACTTACCCAACTTGATAAATGTCATAGGAAATAAGGGATACGGAAGATTATCTTTATTAGGGTATTTATTGTTCCTTAATCCGTCTGCATTATGAAAATCTTATCACCTCGTAATCTACTGTCGTTTTATGTGTTTTTATTATTTACAGCTTTTTCTTGTCGAGAAAGTGTTGTAACAACAAGGCCTGAAGTATTAAATCTGGAAAAGGACTGGCACCTCCGATCCTCAGCTAATATTGAAGGAGATGGCTCAACCATTTCCACCCTGTCTTTTAATGCTGAAAACTGGCAACAGACAAGTGTACCTTCCACCGTGCTGGCCGCATTGGTTAGAAATGAGGTATACCAGGATGTCTTTATGGGTGATAATTTTGATAAAATACCGAAGGAGCAGTTTAAAGTGCCCTGGTGGTACCGCACCGTATTTGCCATTGACGACCTACCTGAGAACACTTTCTATAACCTGGTTTTCGAGGGAATCAACTACCGGGCCAATGTCTGGCTGAATGGCAGACTGGTGGCCTCTGCTGATACGGTGGAACAGCCCTTTCAAATGTTTGATTTTTCAGTGGACGGATTTTTAAAAAAAGGAAAAAATGTACTGGCTGTGGAGATTATACCTCCCCTGGACAATGACCTGACCATAGGCTGGGTGGACTGGAATCCCTGGCCTGCCGACAACAACATGGGCATCTGGCGTCCCGTAAAACTGATAAAAACGGGGGCGGTGTCTGCGAAAAACATTTTTGTTAAACCACAGCTCAATGTGGAGACTTTGAACGAAGCCCAACTCACTATTTCAGCCGATCTGGAAAACCATTCCGGTGAAATAAAGGAAGGCATGGTCACCTGTACTATTGGAGAAATCAAAATTTCACAGGCCTATACCCTCCAGCCGCATGAAAAGAAAAAGACCGTTTTTGACGATGCCGGTTTTCCCGAATTGCTAATCCAAAACCCAAGAGTCTGGTGGCCTAATCATCTGGGTAGCCCGGAATTGTATGATATGGCCATCAGTGTATCGGTCAATGATCAGGTTTCCGATGATCATACGGTACGCTTTGGGATAAGGGATGTGAAAGACTATATTAATGATGAGGGCCACCGCGGTTATATGATCAATGGCAAAAAAGTGCTGATCAAAGGAGCCGGCTGGGTAGATGATGTGTTGCTCGACGATTCAGACGAAAAAGTGCTGGCGCAGATACAGTATGTGAAACACATGAATATGAATACCATCCGTCTGGAAGGTTTTTGGGGAAAGAATAAGAAAATATATGAGTACGCTGACGAAAATGGTATCCTCGTGATGATCGGATGGAGTTGCCAATGGGAGTGGGAAGGCTATTGTGGCAGACCGGAAGATGAGTACCTGGCCATTCGCACACCCGAAGAAATTGAGCTGCATGCCAATGCCTATATGGATCAGGTGTACTGGTTGCGAAACCACCCCAGTGTCTTTCTTTGGGTTTATGGCAGTGATAAAGTATTGGTGCCCGAATTGGAAACCAAATTGAACAACCTACTTGAAGCGGAAGACGCTACCCGTCCGGTCTTAACGAGTTGCGGTTCAGCAACCAGTGAAGTTAGTGGCCCCAGCCGGGTGAAAATGAACGGGCCCTATGCCTACGTTACGCCCAACTACTGGTATGTGGACGATAAACGAGGAGGTGCTTTTGGCTTTAATACCGAAACCGGGCCCGGGCTACAACCCCCACCCATAGAAAGTATTAAAAAAATGATTCCCAAGAATCATTTATGGCCATTGGATCACATCTGGGACTACCATACGGGCAGGAACGAATTTGCCACCTTTAAAAATTGGATTACCCCTTTTAACAACCGTTACGGTGAGTCAGAAAATGTGGAAGAGTTTGCCTTTCAGGCGCAGATGTCTAATTATGAAGCCATCCGACCCATGTTTGAAGCCTTTGCCGTAAATAAGCCCAAAACGACCGGGGTAATTCAATGGATGCTGAGCTCTTCGCAGCCCGGGATGCTTTGGCAACTATACGACTGGTACCTGATGCCCACTGCGGCCTTTTATGGTACACGGGCAGCGTGCCGTCCACTAAACATTGTCTATAACTATAAGGACAAAAATATTTATATCACCAATGATTATTACCAATCCATGCAAGGATTGCTGGCAGAAATCCGGATTTTGGACATAGACAGTAAAGAGATTTTTTCTAAATCACTAGAGGTCAGTGTTGGTGAAAATGCTTCTGCCCTGGTGCTGGAGATGCCCGTATTGAAAAATTTGACTACAACATATTTTGTTAGTTTGAAATTGAAAAATGCTGATGGACAACGGGTAGCGGATAATTTTTACTGGCTGTCAACCAAAGCGGATGTGCTGGATCTTGAGCATTCGGAGTGGTTTGTGACCCGGAACACGGCCTATGCAGATTTCAAAGGGCTCAAAGCAATGACAAAGACAACAATTGATGTCGCCCATGAATTCAAAGATTTAGGGGAGAAGAAAGAAGTGCAGGTGATACTTGAAAACCCAACAGGCCAACTGGCCTTTTTTATAGAGCTGACGGTCAAAGGAGAGAAAAGCGGAAATACTATTTTGCCGGTCTTCTGGGATGATAACTACGTTTCCCTGCTGCCAGGTGAAAAGAAAGAGGTGACCGGTTATTTCTATTCCAAAGATGTAAGGGACGACCAGCCTGTTTTCAGTTATAAAGGGTGGAATGTTGGAGAGGAGGAGTGAAAATTACCCTGGCTTTGTGTTGTTATTTATTCGTAGTTTCAAATGTTGTAGGCTTAGTAGCCCACAAAAGTGTGATGTCCTTTCTAAAACATCCATCCGATGGATTTTCAATTAAACGATTCCACAGCTCCCCGATTCCACAATTTCTACCACCCCTTTTCAAACACATGATAATAAACCTCATTAGACCGCAACAGGTCTTTAAACTCACGTAAACGTGTATTTTGATCTATCACAACGAGCTCAATACCTGCAATATCAGCCAGGTCTTCAATAAATTCGGTGTTAACGGACTGGCTGTAAACGGTATGGTGTGCTCCACCGGCCAGTATCCATGCAGAAGCCGCAATTTCAAGGCTGGGTTGTGGTTTCCACATTACCCGGGCCACCGGCAGTTTGGGCAGATCCTGCTCCGGTTGGCGGGCATCCACTTCATTGACCAGCAGCCTGAAACGGTTGCCCATATCAATCAATGATACATTGATGGCCGGTCCTGCTGGAGAGCCGAATACCAGTCTTACGGGGTCAGCTTTGCCCCCGATGCCCAGCGGGTGGATCTCGCATTTGGGTTTTTCCGCTGCAATGGAAGGACATATTTCCAGCATGTGGGCACCCAGTACCAGTGATTCTTTTTTGCCAAAGTGATAGGTGTAGTCTTCCATGAAAGAGGTACCACCATCCAGGCCGGTACCCATCACCTTCATAGCCCTGAGCAGGGCGGCCGTTTTCCAGTCGCCCTCCGCTCCAAAGCCATAGCCTTTGGCCATCAGCCGCTGTACAGCTATCCCGGGCAGTTGAGCCAGATCTCCCAAACCTTCAAAAGTGTCCGTAAATCCTTTGAAATTACCGTTTTTCAGAAATTTTTCCAGCCCGATTTCAATCCTTGCAGCTTCCTGAAGAGCGGCACGGGCTCCACCTCCGGTTTTTAATTGACTGGCCATGAGGTAGGAGGCTTCATATTCTTCAATCAGGTGATTAATTTCTTTATCAGAAACCCCATTGATCCACTGCATCAGGTCAGGTACTTCATAGCCGTTGACAGCCATGCCCAGTTTCATTTGTGCTGCTACCTTGTCGCCCTCCGTGACGGCCACTTCGCGCATATTGTCACCGATGCGGGCAATCTTCATCCCCTGCAAATCGTCCCAGCCCAGGGCTACGCGGGCCCAGGTGCCCAGTTTTTCACGAGCGGCTTCACTTTTCCAGTGACCGGTAATCACTTTCCGGTTTTTACGCATCCGTGTGAGCATAAATCCAAACTCCCGGCCCCCATGTGCTGATTGGTTCAGGTTCATGAAGTCCATGTCAATTTCGCCCCAGGGTATTTCTTCGTTGAACTGGGTATGTAAATGGGCCAGTGGCTTGGATAAGATACTCAGTCCCCTGATCCACATTTTGGCGGGTGAAAAAGTATGCATCCAGGCAATCAGGCCTATACAGTTTTCTGCCGCATTGGCTTCCATCAGGGCCTGGTATATTTCATCGGGTGTGGTGAGCACCCCTTTATGTTTTATACTTACCGGGATTGTACTGTCTTCATCCAGTGAGTTGGCTATGACACGGCTGTTGACGGCCACTTGTTTTAGTGTTTCTTCACCGTACAGGTGCTGACTTCCGGTGATAAACCAAATTTCTTTTGATGCTGTATCTTTCATATAATAATGTCACCCCTTTCGGGGTTCAATGGTTATTGTTTATTGATCTAATATAATGTCCCCCATAAGGGATTTATATCACTTTCTGTTTACTACTTTTAGCCGGAGGGGGTCTTCGAACTTCCTGGCATATTCAACTCCATACTCCCTTAATTCTTCACCTCCTTTTTCCGGATCACAAACTCCGGATTGTTTTTCAGGGGGGCCAAGACTTCTTTACCTCCCTACCTCTCTACTTTCTTTACCTCCCTACCTCCTTGCCGCTTTACTGCTGTCCGTAATATGCATTCTTACCGTGCTTCCGTTCATAATGTTTTTTGATCAACGCCTCTTTAAGTCTTGGTGCTTCGGGGTTGATACTCAACGTTAAGTGGGCCATTTCGGCCAGGGTTTCCAGTACTTTACTGTTATAAACAGCCTTCGCCGCGTTTTTGCCCCAGGTGAATGGCCCATGGTTGCCTATCAGTACCATTTCCACCTCGTGGTGGGAGAGGCCTTTCTCTTTAAAACAGTCGATGATCTGTTGCCCGGTATTGTGCTCATAATTTCCCCGGATGAGTTCATCACGCATGGGTGGGGCACAGGGTATATCAGTAGTCAGGTGATCGGCGTGTGTGGTGCCAAAGATGGGCACATCTCTTTGGGCCTGGGCCCAGGCCACCGAGTATGTAGCATGGGTATGCGCCACACCACCGATGGCCGTCCACTCCCGGTAGAGGAACGAATGGGTCTTGGTGTCGGAAGAGGGCCTTCCGCTACCTTCCACCACGTTATTTTCAAAATCAACGATGATGATGTCTTCAGGCAGGAGGGTTTCATAGGGTACGCCACTGGGTTTGATGGCAAACACACCGTGGTTGCGATCCACAGCACTTACATTACCAAAGGTATAGACCACCAGTCCCAGCTTGGGGAGATCCATATTGGCTTCAAAGCATTCCCTTTTCAGTTCTTTATATTTAGACATACCTTAAGAAACAGATTCGATGAAGTTGCCAAATTTACAGTATTTCTCATAGATCTCCTGATATACCCTGACCATTTCAGGTTCAGGATGGAAGGTTTTTTCAAAGCCGTTGCCCATAGCCGTTTTTGCCTCAGTAACATTTTGATAAATACCCACTGCTACTGCCGCATACATGGCGGCTCCCAGCGCCGGAGCCTGTTCGGAAACAGCAATCTTGATGGGCATATTCAACACATTGGCCAGTGTTTGCATGATAAAGGGCGATTTTTTTGCCACCCCGCCAATACCTACTACTGTGTTGATCTCCACGCCTTCCTCCCTGAATCGCTCTACAATTTTCCTTGATCCGAAGCAGATCGATTCAACCAGAGCCCGGAATATTTGAGGGGCTTTTGATCCCAGGCTCAGTCCCATGATAGCCCCTTTTAGTGCTTGATTAGCATCGGGTGTACGCCGTCCGTTGATCCAATCCAGGGCCACGGGACTATCGGAAGAAGAGGGTATTGACGCTGCCTTTTCAGTAAGGTCTGTGAGCAGGTTAGCTTCCATTTCTTTCACTAACCGCTTCTTCAACTCATCGGACAATATTGCTGACGAGGCAATTCCATCGCTCACGGGTTCCATCAGTACTTCCTTAAACCAGGCCAGCACATCGCCAAAGGCCGATTGCCCGGCCTCCAGACCGATCATGCCGGGGACTACTGAGCCATCCACTTGTCCGCAGATGCCTTTAACCGTGTTGTCGCCAATCACCTTTTCCGGTGCTACAATAATGTCACAGGTAGAGGTGCCCATTACACGCACCAGGGTATTTTCTTCCACTTCCGCCCCAACGGCTCCGGCATGGGCATCGAAGGTGCCTACGGCCACTTGCACATCACTGGACAGGCCGAGTTTGACCGCCCATTCGTGGCACAGGGCGCCGGCAGACAAATCAGATGTGTAGGTATCCCGGTAAAGATTTTCTTTTAATGAAACGAGATAAGGATCCAGCTCCGATAAAAATTTGTCATCGGGGAGGCCTCCCCAACTTTTATGCCACATGGCCTTATGGCCGGCGGCACAACGGCTGCGTTTCAGGTCTTTGATGTCTCCGCCTATCAGTATGTAGGTCATCAGGTCGCAGTGCTCCACCCAGGTATAGGCAGCGGTTTTTATAGCCGGGTCTTCCCGGATAATATGCAGTATCTTGGCCCAGAACCATTCGGAGGAGTATATGCCCCCTTCAAATTTGGTAAAATCTTCTCCACCCCAGGTTCGGGCCAGTTGGTTGATCTCTTCGGCTTCATTGATGGCTGTATGGTCTTTCCACAGCACCATCATGGCGTTGGGGTTGTCCTGGTGTTCAGGCACACAGGCCAGTGGTATGCCTTTATTGTTGACAGGTACCGGTGAAGAACCTGTGGTGTCTATACATATTCCCTTTATTGTGGCCGGATCTACTCCCGATTCTTTCAGAACAGTTTTGATGGTTATTTCCATGCCCTCGGTGTGGTCGGAGGGGTGCTGACGAAAACGGTTGGTGACGGCATCACAGTAGTCGCCATTTTTCCAACGGGCGTACTCATGGACATGGCTGGCCAGCGTTTGTCCATTGGAGGTGTCGACCAGTACGGCGCGGACAGAATCCGTACCAAAGTCGAGTCCTATTACGTATTGTTGTGCCATAGTAAAAGTCTTTATATCGGGGTTGGTTAAGAGCTGCAATATAAGCGTATTTATACGTATAGAATGTTGTGCCAGGTAAAAATTACACCCAACACATGGGCTAATGTACTGTTTTTGAAAGGAATAGGTAGGCTGGGTTTTGGGGTTTGTCTCGGAAATCCGGTGATAAAACATTTTTCACGAATTTATTTATTGTACCATATTTTAGGAATGAAAGTCACCTTTTTGTCACCGGCATGGGAGGATTATTTGTATTGGCAAAAACATGACAAACAGCTATTGAAAAAGATAAACGAATTAATCAAACACTGTTACCGGGATCCTTTTAAAGG
>Ga0224506_10002792_pt1 | contig 11775 bp, 12 predicted proteins | sample SF_Jan12_sed_USG_2_FD_169108 | JGI IMG/M metagenome (GOLD analysis project Ga0224506, IMG submission 169108) | Sediment microbial communities from San Francisco Bay, California, United States - SF_Jan12_sed_USGS_8_1 | ecosystem: Environmental > Aquatic > Marine > Sediment | place: USA...
CAATCAATTTATCAATTAATATATAAAATATACAAAATGAAAAAGCTTAATCAAATTATAGTATTGGTCTTATTGGCAATAGTCACACTTACCTCTTGTAAGGATAATGAGCTACCTAAAGGAGCTTATGAATCAGGTGTACTTGTAGTTAACGAAGGTAACTTTTTAGATGCCGATGGTTCATTATCACATTATAATCCAAATACAGGTGTAGCGGAAACAAATGTTTTTAGTAAAGTAAATAATGGAGCAATATTGGGTGACGTAGTACAGTCTGTAACGGTGAATAATGATGTAGCCTATGTAATCGTTAATAATAGCAATAAAGTGGAAGTAGTAAATGCTCATACACTGAAAAGTATTACTTCTTTTGAATCAATGATACCTCGATATATGACTATAGCCAATGGAAAAGGATATATAACGGAATGGGGAGCAGATTTTGCAACACCAAGAGTGAAAGTGATTGATTTAACTAATCACAATGCACTATCTGAAATCATTGTTGAATCAGGTGCAGAACAAATAGTAACTGCGAATGGAAAAGTGTATGTTGCCAATTCATGGAGTAATACTATTTCTGTAATTGACCCAAGTAGCGATAAGGTAGTAGCTACAATCGCTACAGATTTTTATGGTATTTCGGGGTTATCAGTAGATGTTAATGATAATGTCTGGGGGATATATGTTGGGTTTACTGATTGGTCGACAGGTTCACCAGTGCCTGCCAACGATGGAGCAATAGTAAAGATTAACACAACTGATAATACTATTGCTTCTAGTACAAGTGTAGGCTTAAATATAAGTAGCAAAGTAGCAATGAATAGTACAGGTGATAAGTTGTTATTCATGGCAGGAAATAGTGTTTATGAATTTAACACAGTAGATTTATCTTCAACCGAAATTATTAATGAATCTGCCGCTATTAATTTTTATGGAATTGGGGTAGACCCAGCTACTGATATCATTTATGCTGGAGACGCAAAAGGATTTCAAGGAAATGGCGTGGTTTTTCGATATAATTCTGATGGATCTGCAATTGATTCGTTTAATGTTGGAAGAGGACCAAATGGTTTCGTGTTTAAATAATGAAGCAAGAATCGCTTATAGAAAATATAGATTATTACATTGAAAATGGTATGTGGGTATTTACTGCCCACTACCACTTGAAACGTGGATATTGCTGTGACAACCTATGCCGTCATTGTCCATATGAAGGTGAGAGAAAGAAATGAATAATGCATTTTTCAATTGGAGTGGAGGGAAAGATAGTGCACTGGCACTTTATTATTTATTGAAAGACCCTCAATTCTCTATCAATTGTTTGTTCACTTCTATTAATGAGAAATTCAACAGAATATCTATGCATGGCGTACGAGTTGCTTTGCTGAAAGAGCAAGCTAAGCAAATTGGTATTCCATTAAAAAAGCTTCTTCTTCCTGAACAGCCAACTATGGAAGAATACAGCAGTTTGATGAAAATTGCTATGGACGATTTTAGAATCCAAAATTATACACACTCCATATTTGGAGATATTTTTCTTGAAGACTTAAAAGCCTATCGAGATCAAAAACTAAAAGAAGTTGGTATTATTGGTCACTACCCTTTGTGGAAGAAAAACACTAAAGTGTTAATTCATGAATTTATTGATCTTGGTTTTAAAACAGTTGTGGTTTGCGCTAGTGATCAACTACTAGGAAAAGATTTTGTTGGAAGAATTATTGATCATGAGTTTATCAACGATTTACCACCTAATGTTGATCCTTGTGGTGAAAATGGAGAGTTTCATACGTTTGTATATGATGGGCCAATTTTTAAAAATCCCATACAATTTGAATTAGGGAAAAAGATATTAAAAGAATACCCAAATCCTGATAAATCACAAAACCAGAAACCCGTAGGCTTCTGGTTTTGTGATTTAATATAATACTTATCTCCTTACAATAATATCTGATTCTCTCTCTATTTCTGGTAGACCTAGGGCTTCTGCAACTTCAAAATAATTGCTAGTGTCAAAACGTCCACCATTGTTCCAAAATTCTCCTGGTACTACTACTACTCTTACTATCCATGCATCGGTATCAATGGCAGTAAGCAAATCCAAATTATAATTAGCGTCTAGGAATAAACGAACGTCATATTTGGTAAAATCATAATTGTATTGAAGAATACCATCGGCAGTAAGGATAGTTTGCTGTAGTTTTCTCCAAACATCTACTGTTTCTCCATTAATTACTTCAGTACCCCATAGTAAATAAGTTAGTGCCACATCCGAATCAAATCCATCAAAACCAAAATCGCTATATGGTAATATTACTTCATAATCGGGAGAGGTGAAATTCACACTTTCCCACTCCATCACAAATCCCGACTCCCCTTGAATTCCTTGTATTCCTTGAGGACCCTGTACACCTTGTGGTCCGATAGGGCCTTGTTCCTGAATAGTACAAGCACTAATAATAATTAACAAAGTAAATATTGAAAATAAATTTTTCATAACTATATATGTTTGGTTATAATATCACTCCACCAAACACCGTTCCAATTTTTTTATTCTGGTGAAGTAAGGTCTTTCTCCGATGAATTTTGTCTTTCTTGATATTTTCTTTTTATAGTGATGCCTAAAACTAAAGAAATACCTCCAGTAGTTATAAAAATACCACCAAGACCAGTTGTATTTCCAGACGACATATTTAGTAGTATACCTAGTACACAGAGTAATACTGCAATTATGATATATGCCTTGAATCTATTTTCTAAACTCATAAGTGGTTATCGGTTGATTTAATAAATTTTCTCAATTTATTAAAAATATAAATTTATTTAACACGTTTTTAAAAGCAAAAATAAAATTCAAAAAGCATTAAACTATACAGCTTAATTGTTTTGTATAAGTTACTTTATCCTGTTGATTGGTATTAATCATTATGTTGTGAAATATTTTTTAATGTAAAATTTAACTGTAAGTATGAAAAATAGTAAGCTTTATTTAACCATAATTTTGGTGTCATTAGTAGTATTTAGCTGTAAAGTTGATGAACCTATTAAAGATCAATCAGTTGTATTTCCAGAAACATTTAGAGTTGATATTCCTCCTTCTATTAGTTCTTTAGAAGCTGGTAGTTTAAGTGGAAGAGTTGAAGGTGACGGAGATGGAATTATTGAAGGAAATGAAATTTATCAAAGTTTACGATATTTCATTGCAGTTGGAGAAAAATCGGCAGAAATCCTGGAATTTGTACTAGTAGTAGGGAGAACATTAGAACAACTTAATCTGTCTACTTATTCCTTTACAAGTGATGATGATGGCAGAGAAAAGCGTATTGATATCAATCATGATGTAAATAAGGGTGGAGTAAATTATCAATATGAAATGCTCATGTACGATGTTTTAGATAATAACCTTGGACTTCAGTTACTTTGGAATACAAACCCAGTAAGCGGAATAGCTATACTTAAACCTTATAATATTGATCGTATAAAAAATATTGATGCTACAACAGCTATTATTCAAATTGAGTATAGTGAAGAAAGTGTAGACTATGATGCCACCATGGTTGTGTCTATTGCAGGTCTATTACCAGTAAATAACGGTGACATTGATAATATGAAAATGTTTGCAGGTAAAAAAGGAAACATAGTTGACGTAAGGGGAAATTCTAACCACCCCAATGTTATAATTATTGATCCTACATTTACAGGTGGCAGAAACTATGCATTTGTAGGTCGTGGAGATGATGTGAATAATATTGGTGTTGTTAATCTAGCTCTTCCCCCATCTAGTGTAACCACTAATGACATTTTTGTAGATTACAACCTTTATAATGTGCTTCAAGGTGAAATAAATACTGTAGCTAACCTAGATCAACTTATTATTGATGCAATTTTAATCGAAGCACATTCACCAGCCTATTTTAATAATACTGTTGGGTTTATTACATCGGGTGTTGGAAATGCTCCTACTGGTTTCTCAAATGAATTTATTGATTTGTCAGGACTTAGCACTTATGTTCCTAATGACATTAAAAACCTTAGTATTGATTTTTTAAATTAGAAAATTTAATTCAATGTGTATTTAGAAAAACTTAAAAACTTATCGTTTTTAAGTTTTTCTAAATATTATATATATATGTATATGTATATATGGGTTTTGAAGTGATGAAAAATAAAATAAATATCGAGCACCTGTAAAAATGAAGGATTCAGATTTATAATCTTCTTATTCCTATTCCAGAGCAATCATTTCCTCCAAAAGAAAGTGACAAGTTAATTTCGTTGGTATCAGTACTTAAAGTTCCTGTACCTGTAACATTAGCATCATTAAGGATAAGGTCGTTTTGTGATATTACTGCTTCAATAGTATTGTTCTGATTGAGTAGGTTACGAATGATTATAATAGCATTTAATGAATCTGAATTCCCGATAGGTTTTTCTATAAATATGATATAATTTTCGCTTTGGGGATTGCCAACACAAGTAAGAACAAAATCGTAATTACCAATAAATTTATCCCTATTTAAACTATTGTCATTTTCTTCAAAACAACTGAATAGCATTAAAAATGGCAATATGATAAAGAGTGTTTTTTTCATTTTTAAACCTTGTAATTGATGCAATATAAAAAAAGCCCTTGATATTTAATTACCAAGGGCATCATAATAGCCTTATTACTTATAAGCTTCTGTTTGTATCAAACCTTTCTAAATAGTCAGCTACTCTTCTTACTACCATTCCCCCAAGCGATCCATCCACTACCCTATGATCGTAAGAATGAGATAAAAACATTTTATGACGAATTGCTATAGCATCACCAGTAGGTGTTTCTATTACAGCAGGTTTTTTAACAATCGCACCTAACGCAAGTATTCCTACTTGTGGCTGCATAATTATTGGCGTACCCATTACATTACCAAATGAGCCCACATTTGAAACGGTAAATGTACCACCTGCTAATTCGTCTGGTGTGAGTTTATTTTCTCTTGCACGAACAACTATTTCATTCACCTTATTAGCCAATCCTACTAAGTTATATCGGTCAGCATTTTTTATTACAGGAACAATTAGATTCCCTGTAGGTAGGGCTACTGCCATACCAATGTTAATGTCCTTTTTCTTAATGATATTATCTCCATCTACTGAAACATTGATCATAGGGTAATCCTTGATTGCCATCACTACTGCTTCAATAAATATTGGAGTAAACGTAAGATTTCCTCCTTCAAGTCTTTTATATTCGTTTTTATTTTTATTTCTCCACTGTACTATGTTAGTTACATCAGCTTCAACAAAAGAAGTAACATGTGGTGAAATTCGCTTAGAATCAACCATCCGAGTTGCAATCATCTTTCGCATTCTATCCATCTCAATTATTTCATCACCAGCACTAACCGAGACAGGCATATTTTGAGATGGAATAGCAGTAGAAGTAATAGGAGCTTCAGGGGCAACAACCATAGGTTGACTACTTCTATTACTCACATAGCTTAAAATATCTTTTTTAGTTACACGTCCTTCTTTTCCAGTTCCTGTAACTGTTTCTAATTCAGCCATTGGAATATTTTCTTCACGAGCAATATTTAATACAAGTGGAGAATAAAATCTATTTGTATCAGGCTTAGCTAATGTTTTTATAGCACCATTAGAATTTGATGCATGAGTTACTTCTTTTATTTCTTCAGTAACTGGAACTTCAGTAGTAGTTTCAACAACTGTTGAGGAAGGGGTAGAAGAATCGTCTTCGCCAGTACTTAATATTGCAATCGGCTTACCAACTTCTATCACTTCCCCATCTTTGGCTAATATTTTTTTCAACACACCAGCGTGTGTTGAAGGCACTTCGGTATCTACTTTATCCGTAGCTACTTCAAGTACAGATTCATCCTGTTCTATTACATCACCTTCTGTTTTTAGCCATGAAAGCACAGTGGCTTCCATTATACTTTCGCCCATCTTAGGCATCAATAATTCTACTAGTGCCATTTATTTCTTTTAGTTGTTTGTTGCTTGTTTTAATTGGCTGCGAAATTAATACTTTTTGTGGGCTTACTCAATTGTTTTCTAGTAATCTTCTTCTCATAAGATTTAATAATGCTATTGCAGTAGTCTTAATATTCATATCACGGTCTTTCCACAACTGTAATAATTTTGTCTTCGTTTTTTTACCATCTGCAATGGCAATCCATATCATTCCTACTGGCTTTTCTGGAGTTGCTCCAGAAGGACCTGCAATACCACTAGTAGCTAAGCCAAAGTCAGTATGATATAATTTTCGGACGTTTTCAGCCATTTCGGTTACCGTTTCTTCACTTACTGCTCCATGCTCAAATATAGTTTCAGAATTTACATGCAACATGTTTATTTTAATATCATTTTGATAAGGAGTGATTCCTCCTCTAAAATATGCAGAACTACCAGGTATAGAGGTAATAAGATGTGAAATATACCCTCCTGTACAGCTCTCTGCAACTGCAATATTTTGATTTGTTGATTTTAACATTTGACCAACTATTTCTGCCAATTCATCTTTATCATAACCATATATAAATTTTCCAGCTATAGGTTTAAGAAGATTTATTTGATTATCTACTTCCTTTATTAAGGAGTTTTTGTCCTTACCAAAAGAAGTTAATCGTAATTTTACTTGTGCAAGACTAGGTAAATAAGCTAGTTTAATGTGTTCAGGAAGATTTTTCTCCCACTTTTTGATTAATGTGGCTAAGTCTGACTCTCCAATACCAACTGTTTTTACCAATTTATGATAAATGAAAGGAGTTTTATACTTTTTACGAAGTAATGGAACAATCTCTGAAGTCATCATTGTTTTCATTTCATAAGGCACACCTGGCATAGAAACAAAAGTACTATTGCCCTTATCAAACCACATCCCTGAAGCTGATCCTACTTTATTAGGAATCATCTTACAACTTTCAGGGAGTTCGGCTTGTTTACGGTTAAGATCAGTAATATCCTTTCCTAGTGTATCGTATATAGATTGTAGGTTGGCTAATGCATCAGCATTCATTACTAGCTTTGTGTTAAAATATTTGGTAAGTACAGGTTTAGTAAGGTCATCATTTGTAGGACCCAACCCACCAGTTATTAATATTATCTCTACACGTTTTTCTGCTTCTTTTAAAGCACCTATAATTTCTTCTTCAGTATCGCCAACTGTAGTTTTACGCAACACCTTAATACCTGCTTTATCCAATTCGGCACTTATCCACTTAGAATTAGTATCTACAATCTGACCATATAATATTTCATCTCCTATGGTAATAATTTCTGCTAAAATATTTATCATTATATATTATATTTAAATAACTGTAACTAGTGTTACAAATAAAACTGATTCATATCAATCTACCTGCTTATTCCCATCATCAATTTACAATTTTTTAACTTCTATATTTACACCATAAATTAAAAGCCCAAAATCATGAGAAATATTTTAATACTCGGAGCAGGAACATCAGGAACAATGATGGCCAACCATTTAAACAATAGTTTATCACAAAAAGAATGGAAAATAACAATTGTGGATCAAGAAGAGACACATTATTATCAACCAGGATTTTTATTTTTACCATTTGATCTTTATAAGTCCAAGCAAGTAAAAAAATCTATCAAAAAATTTATTCCTAAAGGAGTTGATCTTGTTAATGAAAAAATTGATAGAATTGATAAAGAGAATGACAAAGTACTTTTACAAAATGGAGCAGAAATTAATTATGACATTTTAATTATAGCCACAGGAACTGATATAGCCCCTCAGGAAACAGAAGGAATGTTGGGAGATCACTGGCACAAATCAGTATTCGATTTCTATACTTTTAAAGGTGCTAAAAATCTCCGCAATAAATTACGAGAGTGGAAAGGCGGCAAATTAGTGGTTCATATTACTGAAATGCCAATTAAATGTCCTGTGGCACCGTTAGAGTTTTCCTTTCTTGCTGATTCTTTTTTTATAAATAAAGGAATAAGAGATAAAGTTGAAATTAGCTTTGTAACCCCAATGTCAGGAGCATTTACCAAGCCAACAGCAACAAAAGAACTTACCTATCTTTTAGAGAAAAAGAACATCAATATTATCCCTGATTTTAATATTGAGAGGGTTGATGGCGAAAACAAAAAAATAATTGATTACGGAGGGAAAGAGGTTGATTATGACTTGTTGGTAACGATACCTACTAATATGGGAGATGAACTTATTGAACGCTCTGGCTTTGGTGATGAATTAAATTATGTGCCTACTAATAAAGCTACTTTACAAACAACTGTTAAAGAAAATATTTTCGCCATTGGTGATGCTACTAATGTGCCAGCTTCTAAAGCAGGGTCAGTAGCCCACTTTGAAGCTGAGATTCTTACTGAAAATATATTACGATATATTGATGGTAAAGCTCTAAAGGATAAGTTTGATGGGCATGCTAATTGTTTTATAGAAACGGGTCATGGCAAAGCTTTGTTAATAGACTTTAATTATACACAAGAGCCTGTTACAGGGACTTTCCCCTTTCCTGCAATTGGTCCACTTAGTTTACTGAAAGAAACACACATGAACCACATGGGGAAACTTGCTTTTAAATGGATTTATTGGAACATGCTTATCACAGGTAAACACATTCCATTTGTATCAGCCACAATGAGTGAAGAAGGCAAAAACATAAACAAGAAAAAAGAATTAGTATAATAATTTAAACTTAGTAATAATGGAAAAAACATATGCAGAAGTATCAGTAAGTGTAAATGAAGAAGGATACTTAACTGATTTGTCTCAATGGACGAAGGAAGTTGGAAATGAAATTGCCAAAGAAGAAGGCATAGAAATGACTGATAAACATTGGGAAGTGATTAACTACTTACAAGAACAATACCGAAACGAGGTGCCACTAAACATACGTAAAGTTGGAAAAAGTGGAGTCGTTTCAATTAAAGAGTTTTATGCGCTATTCCCAAACGGGCCACTTAAAATCTCTAGTAGAATTTCTGGTATTCCTAAACCAATAAGTTGTATTTAACAATAAATGAAACATTAAAAACGTACTAAAATGGACACTAATAATAACAAACCCGTAAAGAAGATGATGTTAATATTATCTAAAGCAACAATAGATAATGTTTACGCTTGTTTTATCTTGGCTAATGGAGCAAGAATGGAAGGAATAGAGTCAGAGATATTCTTTACGTTTTTTGGACTGGAAGCAATTAATAAAGAAAAGTTGGATCATTTACACGTAGCTACAGTTGGTAATCCTGCGATGCATATGCCTACAATGTTAGGGGGCTTACCAGGAATGGAGGCTCTTGCTACCAAAATGATGAAAAACGAAATGGAAAAATTAGATATTCCACCAATAGATGAATTTTTAGAAATCCTTTCTGCTTCTGGCACAAAACTATGGGCTTGTAAATTAGCCATGGATATGTTCCATTTAGGTAAAGAAAGCTTGATTGATGATCTTGATGGGGTCTTAACTGTTGGCGATTTTTATAAACGAGCAGAAGGAGAAGGAACTCATTTGTTATTTATATAAATCCATAATGGGATCACTATTCAAACAATAATATTTATACGTTCATTATTTTGTTTTAGTTGATAAGGTGTATGTCCTCTTTCAAAAATTACCTATATTTATTTTATAGTATTGAAAGAGGACATTTTTATTTAATCATATCTATGAAAACTATTAAAATAGTATCATTTGTGTTTTTGTTATTTGGCTGTACAGCTACACAAATAAACCAAACTATTGGTACGGTTAATGACATACTCAACGAAAATTCCAGCACCTCATTAACATCCTCTCAAGTGGCTTCTGGTCTGAAAGAAGCTCTAACAAAGGGTGTAACTAAAGGTGCTGCCAATGTATCTAAACCAGATGGATATCTAAAAAATTTAAATATTAAAATTCCTTTTCCTCCTGAAGTAAAAAAAGTAGAAGATAAATTGCGCCAAATAGGAATGGGTAAGCAAGTAGATAATTTTGTAACCACGTTAAATAGAGGAGCTGAAGATGCTGCCAAAAGTGCAAAACCAATTTTTGTGAATGCTATTACAGCTATGACTATTCAGGATGCATGGGGTATTTTGAAAGGTGCAGACAATGCTGCTACTGAGTATTTGAAACGAGTGACTACCAGCCAACTCACGGCTAAGTTTAAACCTGTTATTCAAACTTCACTAAATAAAGTAAATGCTACAAAATACTATGGTGATATAATCAACACTTATAATAAAATTCCTTTTGTGGAAAAAGTAAATCCTAACTTGGATGATTATGCTACTCAAAAAGCTATTGATGGTTTATTTTTCATGATTGCTAAAGAAGAAAAATTAATTCGAAAAGATCCTATTGCTCGCACAACTGAATTACTAAAAAAAGTATTCAGTCAACAGGGTTGATTTTCATTTTTTTTCAAAATTTATTTAGCCATCTTTCTTAAAGCTATTGCTCTTTTGTTTCCTTTTTTACAAGGGTTTCTTATTGCATGTCTTATCACCCATTTTAATTCACTAGAAGCACCATCTAACCATTTTTCACATAAATTTAAGGCTAAATCTATGTGATCCTTAGCAATATCTCCAACATTATTAGCTACACTTCTTCTTACATATAATTCTGGATCATTTTTTAATTCTTCTAAAATAGGCAATACAGGACTTGGATCTTCTGCAATAGTGGTCAATTTTACAGCCCATGGCAATCGTGACCTTGTACCTTCTGAACATAACCTTCTTACATGCGGATTTGAATCCTTCATCCATTTATACAATACTTGAAAAGTTCTATTTTGATCATTAACGATAAATGATCGAATTGAAAATTCGCAACTAAACCTTTTGGTTAATTCATATTGTGCATTCATAGATACATCAAAGGGGTCGACACCTTTATTAAATTTTGAATCTACACCATATGCAGCCACATAACTATTATGTGGCATATAAAACAAAACTGCTAAGCCATTATTATCAGTATTTTTTAGAGGTGGTGTCAAAGATTTTAATACGATATCAATAGCATCAGAATAGACTTCAGGTAAATGTTTTCTCATTACCCTAGCAATGTGTTCAGCTCTTTCTTTGATGCCATAAGGTTCAATATCTTCTAAAGCCTCTTTAATAAATGCTCCTTTATCAAAACTGATATCAACAATACTTAAATTTTCACCTAATTGATGTACCGCTTCACTGCCTAGAATAAGCTTTAGAGGTATTCCTTTTTGAATAGAATTGGGAGCATCAGGTATTCTAATAACTGTCATGTTTACAATAAAATACAACGATTAGTATGTGCCAGAGTACAAAAAATGGAAATCATAAAGCACTATGCTATACATTATAACACTTTGGTTATTAGATGACAAACATTGAACTATTTTCTACTCATATAAGTCAATATGAGTAGCAATTCTGCAGAACCATCTAGTGTAGGTTCATTAGTACTATAATCCATCCAATCGTCTCTATATCTAATATGCAGAGGTTGTAAATGCTCATATTCATCTGGTTCAGTGAGTCCAAGAGCCAACATTTTATCGTGAATTGTAGCCCAAATAGGCCCATCTACTAAACTTCCTTTAATCGATTTTTTATAAATTCTCCAAAAAGGCATATGTACATCAACAGGAGTATCTGCATTTTCCGGAATTTCTGTTATCATACTCGTACTCCAAGGGTTTAAACCCAATAACCAATTGACATGGTTTTGCATAAGTGAACGATATTTTTGTGACCCTGTCATTTCTTCGTATAGCACAGCCTGAGTAGCAACT
>Ga0224506_10002793_pt1 | contig 11774 bp, 11 predicted proteins | sample SF_Jan12_sed_USG_2_FD_169108 | JGI IMG/M metagenome (GOLD analysis project Ga0224506, IMG submission 169108) | Sediment microbial communities from San Francisco Bay, California, United States - SF_Jan12_sed_USGS_8_1 | ecosystem: Environmental > Aquatic > Marine > Sediment | place: USA...
TGTCGCTTAAGAAATATCTGAAGATTTTGAAGGCGATGTTAGCGGGTTTTTCGTTCAGTCCAAACATGTGCGCTTCGATGCCTTCTTTTAATAGTTCTTCGAAGGGTTTAATCCTGCTTACGAAAAGGGGTTTTCTCGCTACTCCCGCCTCCAAAACTGGCAAGCCGAAACCCTCTTCTTTACTTGTGATTAGAACTAAGTCAGCTAGTGCATAAGCGTCAGCGATTCCCCATTTTACTATTTCGTTGTTTTCGTATAGTCTTCTGAACGATATCAGGTCGTGAATTAACAAGACGTTGTCTTCAATGTTCAGTTTTTTCTTCATCTTGTCCAAGTAATCAACGTATCTTTGTGAATGTGCCCGCGCTTGAGGATCTGGCGGACCAGTTATTACAAGTCTTACGCGTCGTTCTCCCACAAGCTTCTTCAGTTCATAAATAATTTTTAATCCTAATTCGATGTTTTTTCTCGGAAGGACTCTTATCGGCATCAGAATCACATAGTCTTCCCATCTTAAGCTCAACTTTTCCCTGAGCTTTATGGTTGTTTCATCAAGCCTTTCGTATTCTCCCACGTTGATGCCGTTTGGGATAACCTCAACATCCCTTAATCTGTAATGTTTATCTCGTATCTGTGAAAGTTGTTGCGCCCTAAACTCAGTGATAGTTACATAGGAGACATTTGGATGTTGATAATGGAGTTCTGTGAAAGGCCAAACTTTCAAAAATTTCTTCCATTCCTGACGCAAGACAACGGAGTCATGGATCCAGAAAACAAATTTACTTCCGCTTTCCCCTGTCAACTCGTTCAGTGCAACCGTTGCTGGAAAATTAAATACCATTGATGGGATATTGTGAACTATAACGACATCTAATCCTCTAATAGCATCTCGAATCTTTGTCTTCAAGTTCTCTTTAATCCCGACGAACTCTTTTCTAGTCGACTCATCTGGTTTTCTGCTGAGTATTTTCCCTTGGAGTTTCGAGATTTCAGGATGATCTGGGTTCAGTTCCTCAATGTAGATTTCTCTAACTCCTTCAAGGCCACCACCCTTACCGTAAATAATCGTGATCTTATTTCCAAGATTTGTCAAATGAATCGCGTGGTTTCTAATGACTGTTGTTACTCCACTTTTTTCGGTTTCAGGACATGTGTAATGGATCATGCCGATCTTGATTTTTATCACCTCTTCCCATTATCTGGGGATACACATTATTCGCGCTGTGCGTCTGCCTCTAATTTTCTAGCAAACAATTATCAAACTTATGAAGTAAGAATCCAATATCGGATCCAGAGTCCATAAGCAACGATTCTTATAAAGGTTATCTGTCTAGAGTTTGCGGTCGTTTTATGAGACCACATTCTTTCAATCGAGACCACGTACTCTGATTGCTCCTCCTCCTGAGCATTTCCCTAAGAACAAAGTAGTTCCCCGTTTTCGCCCTTATTGTGTCCCAAGAAGGAAGCGAGATAATTCTCTCTTTTGCTTTTTCGCTCAGAATATTTTCTAGTACTTTGAGGAAGCACTGAAGACGTTTTTCATCTTCTTCCCTAGAATAAACCAGCTTCTTGGGAACCCTAAGTTCTGTGGACTTTCGAAGTCGAGAAATCCACTTTTCAGATTTCTTAATCATTTGATTTGCATTTTCTTTATATGAACGAAGAATCTGCTTACTCTCTTTGTCGGTAAGGGATTTCTTTCTCTTCTCAGTGACTCTTCCTACAATGCAGGTCCCAACCTGATGGGCTAAGCTCTCCAGCTTCAGGAATTTCTGACCGATGTGGTTATAAACCTGCAAATCAACCTGAGCCATTGATGCGCTCCCAACTAGATCAAGCAACTGAAATAACAAATACATTTCAACAGAGTATGTCGACGATAGGTCTAATCTTTCAATGGTATCCCTCGAAACCGCGAACTCTCCGGCGAGCGGGTACCTGATCATTCTCAAAGGGCCGTATAGATCTAGAGAACTTGTGACTGATTGTATAAGAGGAAGCGCAAATAGGCGACAAACTCGTCCTCCTAGAATGGCTTCTTCGGAAGAGAGGTCGGGAGTTTTGGTTAACCTCGTGTAGTATGCTTTGACAAATTTTGTTGCTGCCTTCCTAAGATTCCACGAATAGACGATTGGATGGCACAAGGCAGTGACAAATTCCTTCTTGAAGTTCAGGATGTCTGAATCGACAAAACATAAAATATCTCCCCCAGCGATAGGGACTGAAAGCCACAATCCCGCTCCTTTGCCGTAGGGAACACCAAATACTCCCGTGACTCCGAAGACTCCAAATTTTGCTAAGACCTTTGGAATGTTATCGTCAAATTGATGTATAACTTTGACGAAAAAGTCGGTTAAGCCTCGTTTTCCCTTCTCATTTTCGCTACCATACTTGTTGAGTAGATGAACTTGCTCTCTAAAAAGTCCAACTTCCTCATAGGCTACTTTTACAACGTTTTGAAGCACACGAAAGTCACGTTTGCCATTTTTATCTCTTGTAGCATCTATCACTAAGATTTCATCAAGGTAGCCAACATCAACCAGTTCGCTGCACTCAGAAAGTATCTTCTTTAATGTTTCCCGTTCAATCTCACGTCCTTCTTCACTTCCAAATCGTGTTGGAACAATTAGGGAAATGGCCAACGGTGAAGAGAGGCCACCTTCATCTAAAACCATGGTTTCCGTCTTATCCTTAAGACATCTCTGCAAATCAAAAGAGGTGTAATCGCCTAGATCAAGTATCTTCTCAGAACTTGGACTCATTCTAACTCGAACTACTCTACTGGAAACAATCTAAAAAGGGTTTCAGTTTGTCCATAAGCTCAAAAAAATCTTCGTAAACCACTAAATCTGCAATTTTGATGATCGCGAAGTCTTTAGGTCTAAAAGCGACACCTATCGCAGCTCTTTCAATAATGCAAAAGTCACTCTTGGAATCTCCGATTGCTAGGGTTTTGTCCATTCCGACCTGGTTTTTCTGTGCAAGTTTATACATCGCATGTAACTTGCAAACTGCCTTTTTCTGGCACTTTTTCTGCTTTTCCCAACCCAGCGGCATAGTTATTCTTCCAGTTATCACGCCGTCAACTATCTCCAACTTGTTTCCCCAAACTATGTCAACTACAAGTTTTTCTGCCAATCTTGACGCTAGAAAAGTGTATGAATCGGTAACTATTGCAGTTAAGAATTTCTTTTTTCTTAGAAAATAAATGAATTCCTTCGCTCCATTAACTACTTTGATGCTATCGAAAGCCCTTTCCAGATCTGAGGCCTTCATCCCTCCAAACAATTGTGCAACGATCTCACTCACTTTATAACCCTCTGGTAAATCAGATCTCCTGTCTATCTCTCCGAGTTCTGTTTCCAACCCAAATTTCCGGCATAGGACATCGATGCTACGGGATTCTAGCAGCGTCCCGTCCATATCCAAAGTCGCCAGTGCCCGCACATCTTTGCGTTCCTGCAGTTCTATCACTCACAAAACCTCTTCGTATACTTTGAGCGTCTTTTCCACCATGTTACGCCAAGAAAATAGCCGGGAAATTCTATTCCTAGCCTCTTGCCCCATTTTTTTGCGCATTCTCTCATCCTCCAGCATGGCGATGACCGCTTCTGCTAGTTGGGTATGATCTGGTTCAACGAGGAAACCCGTCGATTCATTTTCAACTATTTCCGGAATAGCACACATCCGGAACGCTACAACTGGTTTACCGGTTGCCCCTGCTTCCGCCACCGGCAATCCAAATCCTTCCCATAGGCTAGGATAACAGAAAATATCGCAAGAAGCGTAGAATTTTGGAACTAGTCTGTCCGGGACGAATCCTGTGAAGATTACAGATTCTTTAACGCCTAGAGATTCCGCCATTCTTGGAAGGTTTAACATGTCGTAACGTCTTGAGCCTGCTATGAGAAACTTTGCTTCTGGTCTTACTCGCAGGATCAGAGGTATAGCTCTAATCAGGTAGTGGACCCCTTTATAGGGCGCTAGTCTACCTAAGTATAAAATGGTAGGGGCATCACTCAAGCCGTATTTTCGCCTGATCTCATCACCTTCAACTTTAGGGTTAAACCTCTCCGTGTTTATGCAATTATAGATCACATGAATCGTTTCTTCATCGACCTTGTATGAATCTAACAACTGCCTCTTCAAATATCGGCTAACCGTTATTATTCTATCGACGCCGAAGCGAAGAGCAAAAAATGTTCCGATTCGATGGTCCATCATCTTTATTTGCTGTCTAGGGTTCCTCCAAATCCCAATGGGAGCAAAACCGTGATAAGTAAATACATGCGGTTTCCCCAACATTTTTTTGGCTAAGTTGCCCGCGAAGATGGCGGGATGATACTGAGAATGTACAATGTCAAATTTTTCAAAGGAAGGTAAACATCTGAAAGGGAAAACGAGATTTCTGACAAAGGGAACGCGGTCTCCTTTGAAGCCGAGTTCTTGGACGGGTATCTTTACATCCTCTATTTCAACTTCTCTAGAAAAAACAACGACATTGTGACCTAGACTTCGCAGACCCCTCGCAAGCTCAGATATATGGATAACTTGGCCTGATCCTTTATGGAGAGTACAACGCAGAATTGCGATTTGCAAGGGGCGCACCAACTGATTAGAGCTCAAGATGCCTCTTTAACTTTAAGGTTGAAACTCACTCTATTTTCCAGTAGAAAAGCCGGCTGACATCACCCACTAATACACGCCAAGCAGATATGGTTTAAGTTCTTCAAAAACATCTGCCTCTTTCTCTATTTTCTTTTCTGCCTCTCCTGTATCGAATTCAACAGTTTCAAATATAAAACTAGCCAATTTACCTCTCCAAAGAATTCTAAGAGCCTCCAGTAGGTTGTTCCGTTTTTTAGAATTCTTCTCCTCCCTGAAGGCAGCTGCAAAGGAATAAACGCATTTAGCCCAATACTCGTTTGGAAACTCAAAAAATCCCTCTTTCAAGTGGAGGATCTCGAGATCGTGTAATAGCTCAGGATCCAGCACTTTCTTGTAGGTGTGCCTAAACATTTGAAAACCCGCTCTGTATCCTTGAAGTAGCTTCTTGAGATCCACTTGAACCTCTTCCGGCGCAATTGTAGGAAAATGTCGTTTTATTATTTCTGTTGATTTGCTTCCTTGGATGTTACGCCACATGTTTTCATAAACCTCTGTACAAGAGAACATTGCACCTGCCACCTCTTGAAACATAGAGGCCAATTGTTCAGATGGATCCTTGGTCTCGTGAACTTTGGAACCTAGAAAAGCCTGCTTGACCTCAAAGCCTTCGCCTAGAGCTGTGTGGGTTTCAAAAACGTCTATTCCGAAACGCGGAACATAGGGAGTATTCCATAGACTGGAACTTAACAGCTTCTCTACCAATCTCCTTGAAAGCCCAAAATCTCCACCTATAGGCTGCCTAATCCTTTTGCCATAGAGAGCTCTTGTAAACGGATAACACAGAAAGTTTGTTATCGTGCCATCATATTTATGTCGTGTGTAGAGAGGAGTCACGAGTCCAGTTCCTTTTAGTGTCGGTGAAACAAGGAGTTCTACCCATTGGGGCACAATGCTTCTTAGATCCGAGTCTACCACCATTACTGCTTCAGCATGAAGATAGATCATAGCTTCAAAGATCGCTCTCAGCGCCGTTCCTTTTCCAGAAATGCCAACGTATTGCGCAGGAACAATTTTTGTCTGCCAAGGTACTCTCATTGCTTTCACAACATCCAATGTTCCGTCTGACGAACCTCCATCAGAAATAATGATTACGGCATTTCTGTCTGGGAAAGATTCTGCTAATCCCCTCGCAGTTTGATATACTACATAATTGATGGTTTGTGCGCAATTGTACGAAGGGATTCCAATAACGATATCAACACTTTCTAACGATTCTAATCTTCTCCAAACGCTGTCGGACAAGGCCGAACCTTTTTGCCTTCTCAAACATTTTGCCTCCTTCACAAAAATTGTTTGGAACCCTTTTCCCTATCCTTAAGCAAAGAAATGTAAAAACCTATCTAAGTATATAGAGTGATAATGGTTACAGAAGTCACTGATGGTCACTGGAAGAATTAAGCGTGAAAACTACTTTAGTAATACCCACCTACTGGACGGTTGCACCTCATCAGCTTTCCTTAAAACAAAAACCAATCGCCGTATACGACCACCCTACTTTCATGACTGAGTCGGGAACGTTGCCAAGGTTACTAAGAAGCCTTGAGAAACTATGTATCAGAGGTGTAGATGTCCCAAGCATCGTTGTTTTGGTGGCAGTAACGCATCAAGAGTTGGAGAGGGAAGCGAAGGAAAGAACAGAATCTATTCTAAGAGAACATAAGCACAGATTGAACATCGTCTCCATCTCTTCCTCTGATTTAGACTTCCTTGTTTCTCGCCTCAAAAAAAGGGCTTTGTCAAAATTTGCAGTTTTCCTAAACTTAATAGGCTATTCTAATGTAAGAAACATCGGACTAGTGATTAGTCAAATCTTGGGATCAGAAGCCGTCATCTTTTTGGATGACGATGAGGTGGTTACGGACGAAGAGTTCTTCAAGAAATGCACAGAGTTTGTGGGCAAAAAATACAAAGGAAAAATCATTGGAGGAGTTACAGGATTCTACATAGGTTCTTCAGGTTCTTATTGGCTAAAGGATGATGCCCGAGAATGGTGGAAGACGGGGTGGCGGAAAAGGAGAAAGATGAATGAGGCGTTCAAAATTATTGAAGGGGGTGCTAGATTAAAAGAAACACCTTTTGCCTTTGGCGGAAATATGGTGCTTCATAAAAGATTGTTTGAGAAGGTTCCATTTGATCCTTACATACTTAGAGGAGAAGATATGGATATGTTGGTGAATGCTATAATGTATGATTTTGCGTTCTTGTTAGACAACCAGTTGTGGGTGCTGCATTTTCCAGAATATTTAGCAAGACATTGGTCGGAAATGCGACAGGACGTGTACAGATTTGCGTATATGCAAAGGAAATTGCAGTATCAAAAACATAAAAACGGAGTAACTCCACTTCAAACAAAGTCTTTAGAACCATATCCAGGATATTTTCTGAGACGAAACATAATATTCAAGTTCGTTGTTTCAGGTTTTCTTTCAGCTATTTATTCAGCATTGAAATCCCGTATTAAAGATTCCATGGAATACCTGAAGAACATCAAATTGTCTTTGTCGGACGTTCATCATTACGTCGAAAAACATTACAAAGATTACTTCGATTTCCAGGAGCGTTGGGCAAAGACAATGCCACTAATAAGGAAAGACAAGCTCTCAAAAGATTACTTGGAAAAGAACAGAAGAAACTGAAGGAAACTCATTCCGTGCTAGCTAGTAATCTATTATGTCGCTAATGGTGTAGTGATTATTCATGAAAGTAACTGCTATCGTGATCACCAGAGACAGACCTCTGCAAGTAGAGCGGTTAATAGATTCAATTTTTCGCTCAGAAATACCGTCATTGTCACTCGTTTTGATCGATGATAGTTCAGCTGAAAACTTCGAGAGTATAGAGAACATCCTTCTTTCTTATGGAGATATCTGTGAACATAAGAGCTCTTTGGAGGCAAGGAGGGAAGTAGAGAGCGTTCTGAAAAAAATTGATTTGGCCAGAGCCCAGAGATCATTCGTAGAGACTTGTGTTGGACTAAAGTCTCCTTTTGTCGAGTTTGCGGAATCCCTTTCTAAAATAGTTTTATTCAGAGAGAGTTTATATGCTATCCTCTCGCAATCTTTCAGCCCTTATTCAACAGCGCGCAACCTCGGAATCTACTGTGCATGCAGAGCTTTTGACCCCGAAAAAATAGTTTTTCTAGATGATGACTGCTACATGAAAAGCCCTGAAAGGTTGACAGCTGCTCTTCAGCTTATAGGAAAAAAAATAGATGGAAAAGAGATAGTTGCCGTTTCTGGGCTTTATGAAGATTTGTCTCTTTATATACGAAAGAGAAGACACCACTACGAAGAGCTTGCGCCAACTTCTATCTTAACTGGTATGAACTCGTTTCTTAAGCGTTCGTTTCTCACTGATCAACAACAAAGATTTGTTCTAATGCCGTATCATACCTTAGGCGGCGCATTAATATTAAGTAAAAGGGTTTTTGTATCGCTTCCTTTTGATCCATTTATTCCAAGAGGAGAAGATCATGCCTACTGTGTAGACCTTAAGTATCGATATGGCAGAGATTTTGCGATTGTGCGTGACAATCTCTTCGTTGTTCAACATGATAAACACCTAGAAACATCTAGAAACCTCCAGGAGATAAATACTCTGCGAGACATTTTTAGATTTGTTTATCTCCGCTTCAAAGTTGGTCAATATTTCATTCCTTATTTCGCCATGCGATGGGCTTTAAATGCTATAATCCATATGTTTCTAGAAACTCCGAAAAGCAAACAGCGGATTCTCGAGCTATGGGCTCTACTTTTCCTAGCAAGAAACTATGCCAAGAGAAACGCTGATAAATATTCTGAAATTATGGAAGCATGGGAATCTTTTCTCAAAAGAATCGTTATATGAGTTTTCAATGAGTTGCATGTACCTGCATTCACTTAAAACGACTGAGAACGAGAGTGTAGTTAGTTTTGGTCGATGGTCTTCGGGATTATAGCCATGATGAAGAGTTTAAATCTCTTCCATTTTGTAAGTATCCCAGCTGTTTGCTATGTTTTGCATGAGCTCTGGTTGGATGTCGTAGAAGGCGTCTATCTTTCCCTCTGGAAAGAACATTCTGATCAGAAAGGCTCTTTCAAGTCTGTCAAATTTAAACATACTCATCTCTGGCTTCTTTGGAAGGATGCCCTCGTATTTGTTGTAAAACTTATCAATGGCTGGCATGATGCATTCTTCAATTAACTTTTTGTTTGTTATTTTTTCTAGATGAGGGAAGCCCATTTGGAAGGAATAGTCGATTATGTTTCTTTTTCCAGAATAGTTGAGGATGGTGCTGTCTAAGACTTTCCTGTTCGGTATCTCCGTGATGTTGTAGGTGGGTGTGTATATCTTTGTGTAGTTGATAGTTATCTCTCGCACCTCTCCTTCTACGTCTCCTATCTTCACATAATCTTTGACCATAAACGGCCTCGATATCATGATATAGAGGCCAGCCAAGAAGTTCCCCACAGTCTGGGTGGAAGCAAAACCAATAGCCGCTCCAGTTAAAGCAGAAACTCCAATAAACCAATCTGCACCCACGCCGAAGAGGGATAGAAGAGCAGCCATGCCGACTGCAGCGATAACGATTCTAGCGGTTAATTTGAAAATGTTCTCGACGTGGGGCTCTAATTTCAACCGTTTTGAGTATCTGGAGATTGCTCTACGAACCAACCTGTCGGCGATGAGCACCGCGATTAGAATTGCTAAACCCGTTGCAATAAGCAGAAGGTTTTCACTTGTTAAGAACTCAGAAAACATCTGATCATCCACGCCCATGCGGAAATTGGGTCAAAGACGTTACCAGAAGATTTTTCCCACTTCTCCTCTGTCGCAACTTCTTTGAAGTATGTTTTCCTGTTCGAGGATGCTGCTCGCTTTTTTCATATTTTTTCAATGGAACTCTCAGCAGCGTCGCCCACCTCTTTTTTCCAAATCTCTTGGAACGGTTCATAAACCCTCAGCGCAGATAACACTATGTCAACCCTCGTTTTGTAGAGCCCGCTCTCAACAAGTCGGTCTAAAACCTCCACCACCTTTCTGTTAAGCCTAAAGTTCACCAACACGATGCTTTTCTCCTTTTCAGGGCTATTCTTCAACAGTTCTCACCTTAGTTGTCTATCTGTTGTATAGAAGTCGGGGAGGACTTATATATATGCTTCACCTATAAGAACCAAAAGAGTAAAAAGGTGATTTTATGGCAGAGGCAAAGCCACCCGGTAAGAGGGAAGAAAAAGCTCCTCCAAAGGGATACTATGAGAAGGTAAACAAAGAATCCAGAGAGGCTCTCGTAGGCGCTGTTCCATCTATAACGGTGGGGGTAATAGCTGCGATACTTCTGTGGCTTTTCGGTAATCTAATATTCATACCGATATCCGAAGGCATCGAGTGGTTTGGATATCCCCTTCCACAAATCCTGACCTTCATAATATTGGTTGGGTTGGCAGTATTCGTTTTAAGAATACTCGTGGATGTCCGTCGGGCTGTTGATGCCTTAGCTGGTCTTGCTGCCTGCGAAATAGGCGCTCCGTACGATGTGACTCCAGCAGAGGTTGACCATTACAAAACAGCGTTAAGAGGTATACTCTATGTGATAATTGTGTCCTTGGCCTTCCTGCTGTTCTCGGATTACCTAGCACGCATACATCCAGCGCTTTCAGGAGTGGTGTTGGTAGCAATCGTCGTTTGGGGAATCTTTGAGATTTGGAGGGCTGTTAAGGCGATTTCAGAGGAGATCAGACGCTACTCTGCTGAGTGGGCTGGAAAGGCATTAAAGTAGGGCGAAGAAAGAGACGGTGCAGTTCTAATGAGACTTTCAATCAAGATAGCGGTGCTAACAGCTATACTCGCCGCCGACCTCTCATTCTTCCTATTTTTTAGAACACATTTCCCCCAACATTATGAAATGATTTTTCAGAAAATGCCGTGGCCAGACGATCTTGAAAAAACGTTTGCATTAATAATAGGCCTTGTAACCGCCCTCCTCACGTCTTTCTCAATAGCTCATATAGTGTTAAACAGCCTCCTAAAATCGATGCAGCGAGGATAGAAAATGGGTGAGAGAGAAGCTCGAGATAAGTTAATTTCCATCGCGAGAGAGCATTTGCCAAGCACCCTGATCAACTTTTCCACAGCGGTGCTCATATGGCTTTTCGGCGCGCTAGTCTTTCTACCCGCTGCCTACCGGATAGAGCCCGTGGGAACTCCTCTTATCTGCAGCCTAATCATCCTCACAGGGTTTTCCATCTTCGTTTTCAAGGCGTTCGGTGGGCTTCGGCTCCTGCTGAAATCTACATCAGACGTTTTGGCCTACGAGTACATACAAAGGAGGAAGGCAAAGATCCCTGTAGAACGGTTAAAAATAGTGGTTAGATGTTTAATCTATGTTGTGGCCGCCTTGATTTTATACGCGCTGTATTCGCCTTTTCTTGCGGCAATACACCCCTCGCTAAGTGGCTTGGTGCTCATAACAGTAGTTCTATGGATTTTCTGGATGTTATTTAAAGCTGTAAACGCGGTGCTCCTTGACCGATATCAGAGACGTTTGCTCGAGTAACGGTTGACTGGTCTGAACAACAATTCGAAGGTTCAATTTCATTGACTAAAAATTTTGTGTCACTTGCAGTGACTTAACATGATCTTTGACGCAATAGTTGCAATCCTGGTTCCAATTTTGGCTCTAATCGCAGGGTTGGCACTTTTGGCTTTTTCAAGCGACACGGCGGTTGAGCACTCAGTAAGTATCGCTTCTGCATTGGGAGCTTCTCCGCTTATGATTGGTCTCGTACTGGTGTCCATAGGCACGGATTTGCCAGAGGTTGCTAACTCGATCATCGCATCCAGTGTAGGTCACGGGGACATAAACGTAGGGGATTCCCTCGGATCTGTCTTGGCCCAGATCACTTTGGTGTTAGGGCTTCTTCCTTTTCTGGTCGGAACGTTCAAAGTGAAGAGAAAAGAGGTGTTGGTCATCGGGGCCTGCGAGGTATTGGCGCTCATAATTGCGGTGTCAATGGCTGAGAAGGGGTATATTACGAGAATGAACGCGCTCCTTTTGGTTGCCAGTTGGTTGATCTTTATGTTAATAGTTAGAAACGTTACAGGAAACAAGGGTACGGAAGAGAGGC
>Ga0224506_10002794_pt1 | contig 11769 bp, 11 predicted proteins | sample SF_Jan12_sed_USG_2_FD_169108 | JGI IMG/M metagenome (GOLD analysis project Ga0224506, IMG submission 169108) | Sediment microbial communities from San Francisco Bay, California, United States - SF_Jan12_sed_USGS_8_1 | ecosystem: Environmental > Aquatic > Marine > Sediment | place: USA...
CCTGGTACAACCGCCTGATTTCTTCTAAAACAGGCGAAAATCCCCAGCACCAGGAACACATAGGATCGGCAACATAAATGAGAGTTGGTGACATCATTTTTGATTGTGGGCTAACCCAAGCATGGCATCACCTATACTCTCAGCAATGAGTGAGGAAGCATAAATAACTTGCGTTAAATATTACCGGCCAATCGTAAAATTATTCCTTCCAAAACACCGCCAGCCAGATGGTAGCGTGATTCGGCTCGGTCCAGGCCACTCGGTGTTTCGTGTGGGCGGGTAAATGATAGGTATCCCCTGGATTTAAAGTAACCGATTGCGCTAGCCCGTCAATTTGGAGTTCCGCCTTCCCAGCGAGCACCGCCACCCATTCATGTTCATCTTGGTCGTACCAAAACCCAGTCGGGGAATGCTGCCCACGAGAGACGATGCGCTCTATACGGAATGAATCCTGTTCGATCAATTTCTCGATGGATTCTTGATTGAGGGCGACAGGAAGATTTTGAAAAAGATTGCGGGGCGGTGGCTTCATTGAGTGTCCTACTGCACCCCTTCTCGTTGATAACATTCCAGGGCGTCCACAAACGCGTGATTCGCAAGATTGGCTGCCGTGGAGACGAGGTATTGATCCACGGCATAACAATACGCCCCTTCTTTCCCATGACGACAAGGCATAAGTTCTTGAGAAGGATCTTCAAGCCCTTCTCTCGCAACTTTTTCTGCATGGGAGCGCTCTTGTTCTTGTTTGGCAATCTCTTGCTTGAGCCAAGCGATGTGCTGGGCGAGGCCATCGGTTTGGGTAATGGCTTGAGGAATCGACGCTTGCAATGAAGCGAGCATCGTGTCTCTGAAGGTGGAAGATTTAATAAATTGCACCGCGTCTTTCATCTTTGGCTGAAGGGAAGAGAGATCCGTGGGGCAATGCTTGGCCGCCAACGCAAGCTTTTCTGCTTGGTTGGTGGATGAAGAAGAATCTCCTGCAAAGGTCTCGCTGACTCCCTGTCCACCCCCACACACCAGCACAAGACTGATTCCCAGAACACAACTCACTTTCTGCCTATTCATCTTCATTACTGTTTCCCGCAAACTGACAAGTGAACGAATCAAACCCATGAGCTCCTCAAGACCCACCCACTCCTCCACCTACATAATCAACTCGGCCAACCCGTAGGCGTGGTAATCTTGTCCATTGTAATGAACCACTCCCTGAATCACTCCCATCGCAAACCCGCCAATGACCCAATTGCCCATCGTCTTGAGGTCGTAAATTTCTAATTGCGCACGGCCCGCTCCAGATTGATTGACCCAATTCAGACCCCAGGCGCTGGGCCATCGATACAATCCCCAAGCTTGCCGATGATCTAATAGCGATACTTGCAGGACTTGAAACGGAGTGGTTTCCCCTTGAACCGCTAAAAATCCGCTCACCGTGCCGACCAAGGGGGCCATCATGTCACTTTCTTGCGAATGCACATAGAGGTCACCCAGCCCTTCAACGACCAGATAGAGTCCTTGAAAATGTTTCCACAAGCCCCAGTAGGTTCGTGAGAGACGATTAAATTCTGGCATCATGAAATATTCATAGATCACTCGACCTTGCAACGTTCGCCCTTTCCACTGCAATTCTGCCGCCGCCGACCCCAACCAATACCGGCCACCGTCATGTTCACGCGCAAGTCGAACCGTAATCGGTTGGATCGAGAGGCTCAGATGATTCGGCGTGCTCTTAATCAACAGGCCTGTTTGGGGCATGCCTTCGATGTGAAAAAAAGAGGAAGGGGGAATGGTTTGCAATTCATGGGTCGAATTTTCGTACGATCCTGAGCCTTTCAGGGAAACCCACCCCTGCCGCTCATCATGCAAGACGACAAAATGTTCAGCCTGCCAGGCTTCCCCATCTCGGCCACGATTATTGTCTAGCGCAAACGCCACTCGACCTTGGGCGTCTTCACCCACAAACGACACATAATCCGACACGTATAACAGTGAAGTATCAGGGAGGGAAGGAATGTCGGAGGAGAATGGAACGGGCTCCATCCCCTGGCCTCGAGCGGGGGTTAGCCCCCAACTCAGCCCACACAGGATGGCAAGAGATAGACCACCGAAAACAAAAAGTTTATTCAGAAATATCCCTTACAAGAGTTGCACGCACCCCGATAGGTGCGTGCCCTTACCTGAGATCGCCAGACAATTTCAGAAGAGTCCGACTATTTGATGACAAAATGCCCTCGCCGATTTTCTTGCCAGCATTCTTCCGTTTGTTCCTGACAAAAGGGCTTGTCTTTTCCGTAACTCACCACTTGAAGGTTCTCACTCGAAATGCCCAAATCCTCTAAAAAGGCTTTGACCGCCTTAGCTCTGGCTTCTCCCAAAACCATATTGTAACTCTGGGTTCCGCGTTCGTCACAATGCCCTTCAATCACAATTTTTTTCTCCGCGAATTCAGCCTTTAATAACTCGGCATTGGATTTTAAGAGCGATGCCGCATCTTCTCGAATCGAAAACCGATCATAATCAAAATAGATATCGCTCAGGGCTTTTTCTAGCGTTTCCGTAATAATCTCAGCTTCGGCTGCCTCTTGGGGCATCACTTTGGCCATCTGTATAGGCTCCGTGGCGGCCGGAGGTACAGGGATCGAAGGCATTTCTGCCTGCGCAGGTTCTTCAGCTGGAGGAATCAAGGCCGCCACTTCCGGCGTTGGAGCAATAGCTATAGGGGTTTCTTGAGAGACAGAAGGACCGTCATCCTGACGAACCCTGGGCAAGGCGGGCATTTCAGGTTCAACAACAATCGGAGGGATACCAACCGCAGGTTGTTGAATGGGCGGTTCTTCTATGGAAGGAAGCAAGGCCACCACCGGCTCTTCCTGAGCCAGGGGAGTCGATTCTCCCTCTAATGGGACAAGCATACTGGATGGCACCTCAGGGGTTTTGGATGTCGCAAAAATCTCTGTTGGCAATGTGCTCCGGATCGCGGGCCTGGCTGGCTCCTCCACCGGAATATCAAAGATGGGCACAGACGGAATACTCGATGCCTGGATAGGCTGGAGGGTCACCTCTTCCACTTCTCTAACAACCACAGGTTCCGGCTCCACCTGAGCCAACTTCACTTTTTGCCCTTCACTCCCAGAAACGATGGTGGTGTGCAACCTTGAGCTACACCCTGCCAGCAAGCCCATCATACAACCCATCACGACCGTCATTTGAAGCACCCGAAGCCCCACACAACTCATTCTTCGCCGTTTCATCTTAACTCCTCCTACCCGCACACAGTTGAGAAAAATCGAACTGACCACGACCAGTGAAAACCATGGCCTACTTCTTAACTGTAAGAAGTCTCTTCTCAAGGAGTCAAGATTGCCTTGATGCTTCCCCCAAATACCGCGCCCTGACGCCCAATTCCATTTTGACCGCAAAGGGTCATACCCCCCCATAGGCTATAGATCTGACCAAAAGGAGAAGTTAGGCAACTGGTTCCTCGAATGCCCTTGAGGGGGAATGCCTGAGAAAATTCGATTAACCGGCGCTGAGCCCGAGACCTGGCTCACAGGGAACGCCGCCCCCAGCTCAAAACCAGCGAACGAATCAGATTTGAGCAAAATACACAGGAGGGTTTTGACGCGAGGAACAGCCGTGACTGCCTGGAAAAAGCGCTAACAAAGCGGGCACAATTTTGGAAAGCCCCCTTTGCTCTCGTCAGGAAGGAATCAATCGAACGTGATCACCCTCTCCAATCGTGCCACCCTGTATCACCGTGGCGTAGACACCCACATTTCCCTGATTACGTTGGAGTGCGGTTCGTAATATTCCAGGGTCTTTAGGAAGATTTCCTTGTGGCAAGGTCGTCATGACACACCGCCCACATGGTCCTATGATACGCAATCGAACCTCGTCTCCAAATGCCAGAGTCTGACCGATCCAAGCTTGTTCCGCAAACCCGGTCGTGCCACTTATTGGGTCGATGACAAGGTTCGGACGAAATCGTTGCACGTCAAAACGTCCTTGAGGATACGCATCATGCAAGGCTTGCAGGGTGGCAGTGGTGAGAAGATGGACCCTGGCCGCATCGAAAAACGTTCCTGTGGGGAGGGCAAAATCAGTCACCGTCTCCTGATGATCTCCGCCCTCAATATCCGGCCAATATTCTTCCGAGCGAGCGGTCCATGAAGGCGGAAGCAAGGATTGCACACCTTTCACCGTTCCTTGCTCAGTCGCAAGCAATTGGACCTCCCTATTGAGCGCTTGGGAAAGGACCTGATTGAGATCCCTGTGCTCGCTGGTGACCGTCGTCCCATCGGGCAACGTGATGCGAACGGGAGGGAAGGTCTTGGAGTCCCCAAGCCTTACATAATTGGCGTGACAAGCAAACAGAGTCGGCCATTTTCGTGGATTTTTGGCCGTGGCCACCTTTCCATCCGATGGGTCGGAAATGGCATAGGATCGATCCCCGACCAACCCGTCGCTTCCAACCTGAGCCTCCGACAATTTTTCTCCTCCCATGGACTTTACCGGGTACCGCCGCAGAGACAGGATCGTTCCGATCTCTGATTGATAGGCATTGGGCATGTATAACCTTCCTTTTCCTTGCGAACAAGATTTAGACTAAAAATTCCTTTACCCTAGTTGATCCGCATTGCCTATTTGCCCCATCGTCTCTCTGCAAAAAGAAAAGGGCTCCAGGAAGGGGAAAAACTCTTCCAAGGAGCCCACCCCTGCCTATGGAAGTTCGACAATATCGGATTTCATCGGCCCCAGTAATCCGAGCAATTCATTCTGCTCAGCTTGCGGAACCTTAAAGCTATCCAATGCCGCAACCAGATCTTCCACTAAGGCTGAAAATTCGGCATTCGTAATGTGCATGCCGGCATGCGTCGTGACCATATCGCGTCCCGTATACGTACAAGGTCCACCCGTCGCGGCACAGACCTGATCAACAAGATGCCCCTTTAATCGAGGAATATCTGTCGTGGCAAAACGCCCATTAATCCGAGCATCGTTGGCCACATTGCCCACAAATTTATCCACGACCGCTGTAATGGCCGCCTTGCCCCCTAACCGCTCGTACAATCCTGTCGAAGCCTGACCGCCCGTGGGCTCCATCGTAGAACAGGCCATCCCAGCCAAAAGCAGACCAAGGACGAATGCAAAATTGGCGTATCGCGCAAAGAACTTCATGTCAACATCTCCTTCTGTATTGTTAAGGACCATAAGAAATCCCAACGCCCTGGATTGTTTCTCCAGGGCGTTGGTCAATGACAAACATACACGCAGAAACCAGGCTCACCGTGCAAGCCAGAACCCGGTGACGACCTAAGAAGCCTTCTTCACATCAGCCATAGATGCCCCAAAATTGATATGAAAGACCTGATTATCCAGCAACAAGGCCGGAACCGATTTGACCCCTGCCGCTTCAGCCTCAGCGACCCGACCGGGGTGTTGGGCAAAATGCACGACTTCAAGGGCATATTGATTTCGGTCAATGGCTTGCGCCACCATCCCCTCGGCTTCGACACAGACTGGACACCCGGCATGATAGAAAATCGCTTTTTTCATGGCTGCTCTCCTTTGAATGAAAATGGTTAATAGTTTCGACTCGATACCTTAATCAGAATCTCATATGGCTTTAAGTTTGTCAAGTCCGTATCGAGGCGATACAATAATCTCATGAGCGTCAGTGCCATGCATGATATTTTGGAACGGTTAGCCAATCTGCAACGGATGGAAATTCGGGCGTTTGGCGTACGGTATGGATTGCAGCCGGTACAAATCGAAGCCTTAACCTATCTGACACAATGCAATCGCTACTCAAATACACCGCAAGCAGTGGGGGAATATTTGGGATTAACGAAAGGCACGGTTTCTCAATCGCTCAAAGTCCTGGAACGAAAAGCCTTATTGCGCAAACAACTCGACAAACAGGACAAACGCATGGTGCATCTCACCCCAACCCCAAAAGGGAAGAAACTGGTGGAGGAATTGATGGCCGCTAAAGGCCTGAAAGCGGCATTGGAATCCACTCAATCCTTGCAAGTGGATGAATTAGCCCATGTGCTTCGGTCGGCCTTGCGCGGGATGCAACACCTTAACGAACGCAAAACCTTCGCGGCCTGTCATACCTGCCGCTTTCACGAACACCAACAAAGAGGCTCTGTATGTGGACTGACGCACGAACCATTGAGTGAACAAGACCGTCAGTTAATCTGCCGTGAGCACCAATATCCAGAATAGATCCCTCGGGGCAATTGCTCCTACCTTTACGTTCACCGCAACCAAGGGCACCATTTCCAGAAATCGACTCGCTCTTCCGAATATCTGGCCTATGATGGGTGAAGATTGACGATGACAACCGACTCAAACATGACGCCTCCGAAAGAACATGTGTGAAATTCAGTTCGAATGACTGAAGTAGACCCGCACCCACAACATGCAAAAAAAATTACAACTTCAGGTGTCCCCACGCACGGCTTCCAATTCGCCATTACTTGCTGAAGCCATCAGAGCGCACCTGTCTCTAAAAAAAGATTCTCCGCTTCAATACAAGATCTTGAAACGCAGTATCGACGCCAGAAGCAGAACCATACGGATCAACCTCGGCGTTCTTGTCGTCATTGACGAAGAACTTCCTATTGATCAATTTGCATTCGATTACCAGGACGTTTCTTCCTCAAAGAAAACATGCCACATTATCGGAGCCGGACCGGGTGGTCTATTCGCAGCGCTGCGGTGTTTGGAACGAGGCATCAAACCCATTGTGATCGAAAGGGGCAAAGATGTACGAGCACGTCGTCGGGATCTCGCAGCCATCCACAAGGAGCATCGAGTTAATCCCGAAAGCAATTACTGTTTTGGCGAAGGTGGCGCAGGCACGTACAGCGACGGCAAACTGTACACGCGATCCAACAAACGAGGAGATATTGACAAGATTCTTAAAACATTGGTCGCTCACGGCGCCAGTCCAGACATTATGGTCGATGCGCATCCGCACATTGGCACCAACAAATTACCCCAACTGATTCAACGTATTCGGGAAACCATTCTGCAACATGGTGGAGAAATCCTTTTCAACACCAAATTGATTGATTTGGGAATACGCGATCAGATGATCGTGTCCATTGTGATCGAACACAAAACTGGCGCAGAGGAAGTTCCGATCACGCATCTCATTCTCGCCACGGGTCATTCAGCCAGAGATATCTATGAGCTGCTCAACACCAAACACATCCTCTTAGAAGCGAAACCGTTTGCGCTTGGCGTCAGAGCCGAACATCCACAGGAACTCATCGATCATATTCAATACCATTGCCGCACCTCGAAAGAGGTGCAAAGCGCACGCGAGTACCTCCCCGCCGCCAGTTACAGCCTGGTTCAGCAGCTAGAGGGCAGAGGCGTCTATTCATTTTGTATGTGTCCGGGTGGCATCATCGCCCCCTGCGCGACGGCACAGCAGGAGGTGGTCGTCAATGGCTGGAGTCCCAGCAAACGAAACAACCCCTTTGCCAACAGTGGAATCGTCGTTGGACTTGAACTCAAAGACTTTCAACCCTACAAAGCACATGGCCCCTTGGCGGGACTGGAATTTCAAAAGACGCTCGAAAAACAGGCCTGGATTCTTGGTGGGCACACCCAAGCCGCCCCGGCCCAACGGTTAACGGATTTCATGACCGGCAAGCTCAGCTCGTCGCTTCCTGCCTGCAGTTATCAACCCGGTCTGCGCTCCATTGATATGCGCCAGGTTCTTGGGCCTATCATCAGCGAAGCCTTACACGGGGGATTTCAATCATTTGGTGGGAAAATGCGCGGCTACCTGAGCCAGGATGCCATCATTGTTGGAGTCGAATCGCGTACCTCCACGCCGGTGCGCATTCCACGCGACAAGGATCATTTGCATCACCCGCAGTTAGTGAACCTTTTTCCGTGCGGAGAGGGTGCCGGATACGCCGGCGGCATCATGAGCGCCGCCATGGATGGAGAACGTTGCGCCAACAGCATGACGTATTAACTCTTCAATGGCGCAAGATTATTCTAGACCGATCGGAAAAACTGCTCTCTTTTTCACCGAGGAACAGGATCATCGGGTATACTGACGGTCAGTAAAGAGGCGCTCAATGTTCTGAGAATGGGGACTGCTTATGTTAATTGCAGAGACTGAAACCGTTGATCTTTCCACCCCGACTGGTCCGATGCGCAGCTATATTGTTCGTCCAGCGGCGAACGGTCGATATCCTGGGGTCGTGTTGTATACGGAGATTTATCAGGTCACAGAACCCGTTCGACGGATCGCGGCCTTTCTGGCCGGGCACAGATTTGTCGTACTGATCCCTGAGGTCTACCATGAGTTGGAGCCACTCGGAACAGTTCTCAACTATGATCAACCTGACACCGACCGAGGCAATCAACACTAAATCACGAAGACGCTCTCCAGTTATCATACTGATGCCCGTACAGCCTTGGACTATCTACACACGTGTTCAAGCCGTACGGATTGCCTAAGTCAGTTTCCAATACGGCCAGGCTAGTCTTCTTGAAGTGCTGGACGCTCAACGCGTCTTATGGCAAACCATCCTAGTATATGGGCAAGCTCAATACGACCTTTCCATTGCCCTCACCCAACTTGCGCGATCGATTGGTGGGGAAATCTAGCGGGAACACCCTCATAAAAATGAAAGTAGTATGTCATGTCTCCTAAACATAGCCTGGGGCCGCTTTGTGGTTTAGGGGCAGCCCTGCTATTCGGACTGACGACACCCCTCATTAAATTGATTCTTCCGGTGTATGATTTGCTCCCTATTGCCGGCCTGTTGTATGTGGGGGCTGGCCTGGGCCTTGGTCTCTGTGAAATCTTTCTGACGTCTACCAAACAACCGGTTTTCTCCCAGCCCGAAACTCCCATTCAGAGGGCCGATATCAGCCCATTACTTGGCATCATTCTAACAGGGGGAATTTTGGGTCCCATTCTCATGCTCTATGGGCTTCAACGGATTTCTGGCGTGGTTGGATCGCTCTTGCTCAACCTGGAAGCACCCCTCACTATACTCCTGGCCGTCACTTTCTTTCATGAGCATCTGGGAAAACGAGAGGTCAGTGCAGCCATGTTCATTTTTGCCGGTGCTGGAATTCTGAGTTATAGCCCTGGAACGCTGGCTGGAGATTGGCTAGGGATTATCAGTATCAGTGGGGCCTGTGTCTGCTGGGCCGTGGATAACAATCTCACCCAGGGCCTTTCCCTTCGAAACCCTCTGGCCGTAGCGAGAATCAAGGGGTTGAGCGCCGGAGGATTTTCCCTAGGCCTTGCATGGATGCTGGGCTATGATATTCCCGATATTACGGCAGTCATCATGGTTTTGTTTTTAGGATTTGTGGGGTATGGAATCAGTGTCGTGCTGGACATTTATGCGTTACGTATACTAGGTGCGGCCCGGGAAGCCGCGTTCTTCGCGACGGCACCTTTTATCGGTGCATTAGCTGCCGTGCCCATTCTCGGGGAACATTGGGGATTTGGGGAGTATCTGGCAGGGGCGACGATGGCCATAGGGCTCGGTGTGCTACTGAGAGAACATCACAGCCACATCCACACTCATCCGGCCATGGAACACGACCATGTCCACACTCATACCGATCCCCATCATCAACACGATCATCAAGAGGAAACCGTAGGGTCTCACGCCCATAGGCATTCGCATCTGCCGTTACAACATGACCATGGGCACGTGTCGGACTTGCATCATCGACATAAGCACTAGAAGGGTAGCAGGCAAAATACTACGAAAATGCACGCTAAGAGGTACGATTCAGACTGCCGTCAAGGGTGTCTTGCCTCGTACCCTAAAAACAAAAAGAGCCGTTCAGGGAAACGTGAATAGCAACGAATTGTTAGAAATGGAAGAACTGGTTAAGTGATAATATTACCCATGACAATTCTGGCAAGTACTCTTCTAAAATTCCTTTAATACTTAGTCCGCTTCTGGCCGAACCGGGCACTCAGAGACGGGTATTCCGCTCAGTGCATCAAATAGTCTGATTGGAATTTTCCCTTCCGATCTCGTACACCTTGCTCAAACACATTAAATGCCACTGTCGACGAAAATGGTTACGTTGCAGAAAGTTTTGATGAATTTAAAGGTAGGAGGGGCTCTCAACACAGGTGGCCTAAGCAAGCAATGATAGATGCGATAATATTTATGACGACGAATAACTGGTACTTTTGTTTGCAATCACAAGATCATACGAAAAACAGGATAGTGCTTAAGAGTCTGCTTGACTTCAAACCTCATGAGAGAAGTGATATTTTCGAAGTCAATGCTTCTTACTTTTTCCCTGAGTCACCTACCTGAATGAGGCCTACGGCCTTTTGAGCATCTAGATCAGCATAAAAATCTTTGCCTTCGTGGTTGATGACGGTGAAGGCAGGGAAGTCTTCGACTTCGATTTTCCATACGGCTTCCATGCCCAGGTCTTCGTATTCCAGAACCTCCACTTTTTTGATGCTGTGTTCCGCCAGACGTGCGGCGGGACCGCCGATGGAACCTAGATAGAACCCGCCATACTTTCCGCAGGCCTCGCGTACCTGTTTGGAGCGATTTCCTTTGGCCAACATCACCATACTGCCGCCTTCAGCTTGAAACTGGTCCACATAGGAGTCCATGCGTCCGGCAGTCGTGGGGCCAAACGAACCGGAGGCATGGCCTTCCGGTTTTTTCGCAGGTCCTGCGTAATAGACGACATGATCTTTCAGATATTGAGGAAGACCCTTCCCCGCATCTAATCGTTCTTTGAGTCGGGCATGGGCAATATCTCGCGCCACGACGATGGGGCCAGTGAGGGAGAGTCGAGTCGCCACAGGGTGCTTGCGCAGTTCGGCTAAGATTTCCGGCATGGGTCGGTTTAAATCAATCTTGACCACATGTCCATCTAAATCTTTTTCTGTGACCTCAGGAAGATATTGCGCCGGATTGGTTTCGAGCTGTTCAAGAAAGACGCCGTCCTTGGTAATTTTTCCAAGAATTTGTCGATCCGCTGAACAGGAGACGCCCAAACCTACTGGGCAGGAGGCCCCATGTCGCGGCAGGCGAATGACTCGCACATCGTGTGCAAAATATTTCCCGCCAAATTGTGCGCCGATTCCGGTCTCCGCACAGAGTTGGAAAATTTGCTTTTCCAGCTCCAGATCTCGAAAGGCACGGCCTTGTGCATTACCTGAAGTGGGAAGATCATCCAGATAATGACAACTGGCCAGCTTGACAGTCTTTAACGTGAACTCTGCCGACATGCCGCCCACGACGAACGCTAAGTGATAGGGCGGGCAGGCCGATGTGCCTAAGGTGCGAATTTTTTCTGCGACAAATGCGAGCAGGGATTTCGGATTCAGGAGGGCTTTGGTCTCTTGATAAAGAAAGGTTTTGTTTGCCGATCCGCCGCCCTTGGCAATAAACAAAAACTTATATTCAGAACCCTTCTCCGCATAAAGGTCGATCTGGGCCGGTAAATTATTGCCAGTATTTTTCTCAGTGTACATATCAAGTGGGGCCATTTGCGAGTACCGCAAATTACGCTGATCGTAGGCTTCAAAGATTCCACGGGAAAGCGTTTCTACATCGTCGCCACTGGTAAACACCTGTTGACCTTTATAGCCCAGAGCGATGGCCGTCCCGGTATCCTGACATCCAGGTAACACTCGACCCGCAGAAATATTCGCATTCTTCAGGAGTTCAATAGCGACAAATCGATCATTATCCGAGGCTTCTGGATCGTCAAGAATTTTGGCCAATTGCT
>Ga0224506_10002795_pt1 | contig 11769 bp, 10 predicted proteins | sample SF_Jan12_sed_USG_2_FD_169108 | JGI IMG/M metagenome (GOLD analysis project Ga0224506, IMG submission 169108) | Sediment microbial communities from San Francisco Bay, California, United States - SF_Jan12_sed_USGS_8_1 | ecosystem: Environmental > Aquatic > Marine > Sediment | place: USA...
AGTAGTAATTTGTACAGACCTGTAATTAATTCTAATAGAATTCAATGTTTAGCATGTGCACACCTGTGCAAGATACAAGATGGGAAAAGGGGGATTTGTTATGTTCGGTACAATGAAAATGGAAAATTAAAGGTTCCTTTTGGATATGTTGGTGCATTTCAATGTGATCCAATTGAAAAAAAACCATTTTTTCATGCATATCCAAATAGTTTGGCATTATCAATTGGTATGCTGGGTTGTGATTTAAAATGCTCATATTGTCAAAACTGGGTGACATCTCAAACCATTAGAGATACAAACGCCGGAGTGCAACCAAGAGATATATCAATTTCAACAATAATAGAAACTGCTAAAAATTTAAATGCAAGAAGTATTGTTTCAACCTATAATGAACCTTTAATTACAAGTGAGTGGTCAAAAAAGATATTTAAAGAAGCCAAACAACATAATTTGGTAACAGGGTTTGTGAGTAATGGTAATGCGACAAAAGAGGTCCTGGATTATCTGCATCCATATCTTGAAATGTATAAAGTAGATCTAAAAACATTTAATGATAGAAACTATCGAAAATTAGGTACCACATTGGATAAAATTCTTAATGGAATCGAAATGATCTATAACAAAGGGATTTGGCTTGAAATCGTTACTTTATTAATTCCCGGTTTTAACAATTCAATTAATGAATTAAAAGAGATGAGTAAATGGATCGCAAATCTTTCTGTCGATATTCCATGGCACATCACTGCATATCATCCAGATTATAAAATGAATGAATTTCCAAGAACATCAGTTGAACATCTACTGGAAGCAGCAAATATTGGAAATAAAGCTGGATTGAATTATATTTATATTGGGAATGTGCATGGTCAAATTAAAGGTTTTGAAAATACTTCATGTCCACAATGTGATAGTATTTTAGTTGAAAGAAATGGATTTAAGGTCATTAATTATAATATTACAGAGGAAAACAAATGTCCTTCATGTGGACTTTTAATTCCTGGTAGATGGGAAAAACCCAATACTCGGGAGCGTTTATTTTATTTTCTTACTTAACGAATTGCAGTGACTGATAAACAAGGATAACCCACCGTATATCCTCCTGATTTACCTGTAATTTGAGAACTATTCGCGTATTTCAACAGTTTTATACTCGGTTGAGTGTATGAATTAGCCAGTTTGATTAGTGTAAATATTGCTCCATAACCACAAGAAGTCATATGATGGTCAAGTCTAAATTTCTCTAATGAAGTAACATCGCCAAGTAGCAGTAGTTCCAAAAAATTTGTGTCATTTTGGATTAAAATATCATAATTATATTCATGAGACAAATCACTGCTAGCAACTATGACTATTTTCTTACTCTTCTTTGTTTGAATTAAATCAAATAAGAATTTACTTAGTGCATCTGTTGTTTGATTTGATTGTGATCCTAAGCAAATTGGGAAGATATTAAATTTTTGATTAAAGAGGTAGAGTAAAAATGGAATTTGAATATCTATTGAATGTTCTTGAGATTGACTTATAGGATCAAAATCTACATGTATGTCCGAAAATTCATATGCTTTTGCAAATCTTACTAATTCATGATCTATATCGACAGATCCATTGGGAAATACCCATTTACCTTCTGGATACATGGATATATCAGTACGAACACCGCGATGATTTGGTCCAATTACAATGACTGTATCTACATGAGGTATAGATTTAAATAATGTGTGATAACCATGAGTTGCAACTGATCCACTGTACATATATCCTGCATGAGGGACAATAATTCCCAACAAGTCATCAATTTTAGTATTCTTTAAGGAATTGAAAGGATCATCCTGTATTCCATGAACTGAATTTTGAAATAATTCTTGTATTTGTTCTGTTAGCTCTGTATTTGTTCCCTTGTACCATGATCCAGCAATTGGACTTTTGCGGATATTCATGATGTTCATTAACTTTTGTGAATTATCAAATTTTATGTTTTCAGATGTATTTTTGATTATTATTTAATCTCTAATATACTAAATCTATTTCCATAATTATCCTCAAAAATCGCTTCTAATCCGTATTCTTTCATAATTGGCTGGTTGATAAACTTTACACCTTGTGATTTTAGCTTCTCATATGTCTCATTACAATTTGAAGTAGAAAATGTCAACAGACTTCCTCTACCTATCTCTCTATCCAATTCTGATGTTAATAGTTCATTATCGCCTGCAAAAGGTTTTCTCAAAACAATAGCGACTTCTTTTTGATTCTTTGGGGCAACCATTACCATTGGTCGATCCTTTGAAATTGGAAAATCATGTTTCTTTTCAAATCCTAATTTACCAACATAAAAAGACAATGCTTCTTCAATATCTCTTACAACTATGGTAACCAAAATTAACTTACTGATTGTCATTTATCGATCATTTCCTATATCAAACTTGATAGTGATTTTTTATTTGTATTTTATATTAACTTAATGTATGACCCCTAAACTAGTGTGATTTTTAAAATTTTATTTTTTTTTGGTAACTATTTATTCATTGAATTTGACCCTCAAATTCGATTTAATACAATAATTTAGAAATTCAATAGTATTATTGAAATAATGATTAATATGAAATAAAATATGAAAAAATCTATTGGCTCTTTTCACAAAGTTAATAGTAAATAAAATATATTGTACTTTGAAATTAATCGAGGTGTAGACAAATAGCTCCCGGAGGACCTGAAATTCTATTATTATTTGGATTAGCACTATTATTATTTGGACCCAATAAAATACCCGAACTCGCAAGAGCATTGGGAAATGCGACATCTGAATATCGAAGAGGATTAAAAGAAGCAAAAAAAGCTATGTTCGAAGATAGCGACACTGAATATACTGCTGAAGAAAGAGAAATCATCAAAGCCGCAAAAGGTATGGGGATCTCTGTAGAAAATAAATCTGTAGAAGAAATCGCATCAGAAATATTAGCAAACAGTTAATGTGGTGGTAATTATACCAGATCAACCATTATGGATGAAAAAAGGAAAAGCAAACAGAGAAAAGTTAAATTTCCATATCTCTGATCAGAATACTACCTTTATACAAAAGCCAAAATCCACCGTCAATCAGAATAAAATCAAAACCACAGAGCCTATGGAAATAAGTGAACATGTAATCGAATTATGGATAATACTGCGTCGCATCGCTAAAACTGTATTTATATCAACTCTATTAGTCTTGATTATTCCCGGTATGAATAACGGCATTTTTACATTAAATCCTTATGAGCCTCTAGTCCTCCAAATATTAAATAGCATTATAAAATATACCCTCGCTTCTCTATCTAGAGGTGGTGAAGTCAGCATCTATATTGGGAGTCCAGTTGCACCTGTCATGGTATATTTAAATCTGGCAATCTTTATTGCTTTTCTTATCTCACTCCCTGTTACATTAAAAGAAATAATGTCCTTTGTAAAACCAGGTTTGAATGATGAGGAATATCAAACACTGGTAAACATAAGCAAATATGCACTCATTCTCTTTGTCATCGGTGCTATGATTTCTTACTTTATAGTTCTCCCTGTTACTTTTAAGATATTAGTACTAACTGGTGGAGTAATAGGAGACCAGTCTCTTCTACAATTATATAGCTTCGATTCAATTATTAAACTACTACTTTGGGGTACCTTTGGTGGGGGAATACTTTATGCAAGTCCATTGGTACTAGTAGCAATGGTAAATCTAGAAATATTAACTCCCGATCAGATTGCAAATAGAAGAAGAGAGATAATATTTATCGTTTTCCTAATTGCTGCAATCATCACACCAGATCCAACTATCATCAGCATGATCGTGTTATCACTTCCTTTGATTATTATAATTGAAGCAATGATAAGCTGGAGTTATCGAATACAATTAGAGAAATTACTAAAATGAGGTTATTATATGGAATTTAGATTATTTATTTGGACTATTGTCACTGTTTTGTTTATCGGTTTTTATCCAATACTAAGGAAGTTATTAAATTGGCGGTATAGTCAATTTAACAAAAATTTTCTCCGAAATTGGATGTTCTTTAATGTTATGAGTATCTCCTCTAGCATCGCATATTTCAATGATATTATCGAAAATGCTGAATTAATGTTCATCTTATTTTTAATTATCATCCTATATCTAAATTCATCCTTCAATTATACTATCCTAGTAGTCTACTCATATTCTAACTCTACCGTGATAAACCTAGATGCTCTAGGTAAATTAAGCAAAGGTATGGGAGGATCTTCCCCAGTACTTGATGATGGAATTTATAATTTCTCTTTAACCACTCCATATCGATTAAAATACGATGTTTCAATTCATAAAGACAAAAAAATTCTATTTCAACTATCCACATCAAGTAGCAATATCCGATATTATAAAGTATTATCGCTACTTGGATTCTATCTAATATTATCCTCCATGCTCGCAAGCTCTGAAATTGTTCAATTTCCACTACTTGGTTTTGATATCAGTGGTGTTTTAGCTACCTTGATTTGCATGGGATTAACCGTAATTATTAGCTATGTCGAAATAAACGAATGCTCCAATTTAGCCACTGATCTACCAAAAATATATGATAAATTAATCCAAAAACAAGTATTATCATCAATTCATGGAACACCCGAACGAGAATCAATCACCATAAAAGATAAAGCAAAATCAATAATCGACAAAAGAGAATCCAACGTTATTCAGGCTAAAAAATCCGAACTCCAGAAAAAATTAGACTCTGTTTTCGGTACCAAAACCAGCAAAGGAATCGAACCCGAAACAATCGCCCGAATACGATTAATGGAAACTGTAAAACGAATTCTAAACTCCACTCCTCCATGGAAAACTGTTCCCTTGAAGGATATTGTTGATTTGGCTGATGGTGATGAAGAAGAAATTGAGAAAATCATTGCCGGACTTATCGATTTAAAAGAAGTCAAAGGAATATACGATATCTGGGAAAAAACATACAACGGTGCTCCTATCTCACACTGGTTTATAACAAAAATGATGAATGGAATATCTAGCGCAAATACACAGCTGGAAAATATCCACTTCTATCCCGATGGAAGTGCTGAATTTTCTGTTTCAAAAGAAAAAGATACTCACCAAACTACCAAGAAAAAAAGTAATTAAGTTATTGTCCAAAATTAATTGATAATTATCTGCAATAATCTACTAATTTAGATTATATATTGAACTATTGTAATAATTTAGAATATAATTATATAATTATATGTGCACCTTAACTATAGTTATTATATAATTTATGCAACAGAAACTTGGAGAAAGTAAACAAGTTTATTTTCTAAATAATTAAATTTACTGTGATTTTATGAAATTAAGAGTTCTCATCACACTAATTGTACTATTGGCATTTGTTCCCCCTACTTCACTATATGGTAGTGTTGTACCATATGATGACCTAGGTGTAGCCGATGCAAGTATTTATCGAATGAATTTTGATAACTTAATAGTAGATGGCATCATTGAGACTGATGAGTATCCTGAAATTATTACTCTGAAAACGGTGACCGATACTGTAGTGACTTCACTTGCTTGGGGACATAATTTAACTCATATCGCTGTTGCATTACAAGCCTCAACCACCGGTTGGATCGCAATTGGAATGGGTGATGTTGGTGTCGTCATGGAAAATGCTGATATTATTATGGGTGCTGTTGCCTCTAATACCGCAATCATTCAGGATATGTATTCAACTGGATATTCTGCACCTGGTGTTGATACCAGACAAGATATCGTTGAATCCGACGGAATTGAGGATGGTGGTATCACCACAATCGAATTTTTAATTCCTATGAGCTCCGATGACACCGAAGGTTACGATCATAATTGGGGCCTAAACAACACATTCGGATTCTTTGCAGGTGTACACTTTACATCAGATTCATTTACCGAAGCACACGATATTCATACCGCTAGCTTAACCGTAGAAATCCATAGCATCGAAATACCACCAAAAGCAATATCTCGACTAGATATTAACCTATTCGAAATCACCGGTCAAAATACAGTACGTATCAATGTAAGTATTATCGATACTCTAGCCAATACATCTTTACCAGATCTAGAAATAAACTTCTACATCAAAACAACATATGGTAAAATATTTTTCGATTCACAAATATCAAACCAAGATGGTAACGTTTCTACAACATATGATGTATCAACCCCCGGAAATTATACCTTCTTCGCCATCTTCCTAGGATCTTCCGAAATCAGAGGCGGAGAAGCATCAGTATCCCATTTTGTAGAAGGAGAAATAGTTTCACAATTACCATATTACCAAGATCTGAGAGATTATTTCGATGATGAACATCTTATGAGATCATTCATCCTATTTATGTTCTATCTAACAATAATTTGTATAATACTTGCATATATCTCTGTATTCAGAGACCTATTCCGAATAAAAAGTATCGGTAAAAGAATAAAGGAGTGAAATTAAATGAAAGTCAATCGTAGAGATTTTTTAAAAGGAATGGCTGTAGCAGGTACAGCAGCAATGCTTACTGATTTGACAGTTTTTAGTGAAAATGATGGTCCCGTCAATGAACGAGATCGTCCATACGATCAGTGGAGAATTGATGGTGCCGAATGGGTAATGGTTATTGATCTAGCAGCATGCGATGGTTGTGTAGATTTAGATATTCCACGCTGTACAAATGCATGTATTGTTGGACACTATACTCCAGATGATCATTTGTACTTAAAGGTATTTGAGGTGCATGAGAATGAATATTCTAATACCGTATATTTCCCTCGCCCCTGTCAACAATGTGAAGACCCTCCCTGTGCCCATGTTTGCCCAGTTTCAGCTGCATGGCAAAGAGACGGCGATCGTTTGACCTTAATTGATCATACCCGTTGTATTGGCTGTAGGCTTTGTCAGGCAGCTTGTCCTTATGAGGTAAGACATTTTCATTTTGAAGAAAACCCCAAGGGTGATGATATTCCTGATGATAAGTTCGAGGCTCAAATGCCGTTTACTCTGTTCAGAGGTAAGGGTGTTACAGCGAAGTGTGAGTTCTGTGGATTACAATTTATAGGTCAATTGCCTCATTGTGTATCTGCATGTCATAACGGAGCGTTATATTTTGGAGATAAAAATGAGAATGCTGTGACCAATGCGTTTGGTACTACAGAGGTATTTACTGATTTATTGGCAAGGAGAGAGGCGTTTAGATGGAAGGAAGAAGAAGGCACCAAGCCACGTGTATTCTACTTACCAGCCTCGTCAAGTGGAAATCATGGACATGGAGGTAATGCGTGATGGCAACGGTTGATGCAGGAGATCTGCTGGGTAGAGATATAGTAGAGAATTCGATGTTAAAGACATCGTGGAAGTGGTATGCAACCTTTTTATCGATGCTTGGTTTGTTTGTAATTGGAATATATAATTACTATTTACAGCTAAAATTCGGATTGGGCGTGACAAATTTGGATAACAAGGTGTTCTGGGGCTTATATATCACGAACTTCGTGTTTTTCATAGGTATTTCCCATGCAGGTACGTTAATATCTGCGATATTAAGGGTAACAGGAGCTCAATGGAGAACACCAATAACGAGGTTAGCAGAGGAAATAACGGTGTTAGCATTGATATTTGGTGCTGCATCGGTATTTATAGACATGGGTCATTTGGATCGAGTAATGAATATCGTTACATCTGGAAATATAGACTCGCCGTTGGTTTGGGATGCAATATCGATTTCCTTTTATTTCATGGGTTCGATCCTTTTCTTCTATTTACCATTAATACCGGATTTGGCGTATTATAGAGATAATTTGCCGAAGAGATATTGGTTCAGAAGATTCTGGTATAAAATCCTGGCTATGGGTTACAAGGATGATGAGGAGCAGTTGCACATATTGGAGAAGAATATAACGAAGATGAGTTTTCTGATTATTCCCATTGCGGTCTCAGTGCATACAGTGGTTAGTTTTATCATGTCGATGACATGGAGAGTAGGTTGGAATTCGACATTATTTGGTCCATACTTTGTAGTAGGTGCGATATTCTCTGGTCTTGCCACGTTGATGATGGCATTGATCCTGTTTACGTATGGCTATAAATTGGATTACTATATCACAAGAGAGCATTTTGTATCGTTATCGAAATTACTACTCACCTTCACGATATTCTACGTGTATTTTACGTTGGCAGAATATTTGACGGGAGGATATAAATCTGAGGTACATGAGACTGAATTGTTGCATGCGTTATTCTATGGTCAATATGCAGCGATGTTTTGGTATTTCATATTTGGTGGAATGATTTTTCCGATAATTATTCTTGTTTTTGTAATCTATGATAAGAAATTAAGTGATAGGATGGTGAAGGTATTAATCTTCATAGCATCAGCGATGATAAATGTGGGAATGTGGTTAAAGAGGTATTTAATAACTGTGCCTACATTAGCCAGACCAGTATTTCATGAAGGTTGGAATGATTATTTCCCAAATAAAGTGGAATGGTGGATTTTAGTTGGTCAGTTTGCAGGTTTTATCATGTTATTTATGTTGTTATCGAAGATGTTTCCGATCATATCCGTTTGGGAAGTCGAGATGGAAGAAGAAATGCATTAAATATAATAAATGTTGAAATAATAAGTATTGAATATATTGAATAATAGTATTGAATATTAAATTACAAATCATAAAATACTTATTCTATGTTAATTTGATTATCAGTATTATCATCACATTTATCTATTTTCAATTAATAGAAAGTTTCGGTATCTGATTCACTAGCTCTTTTGCTTGTGAATCATATTCATCACTGCAAATCGAAAATCTTCTTAATTTCTTTAATTCAAGAATAGAAATAGGATCAAATCTACAACCTTTTCTTTTTAAATATCGACAATAAAAATCATCTTCAGTGTATATATCAAGGAAAGTTAAGTTAATCAGGTTTTTGATCTCTGTTTTTATTAATATATTTGGGCAATTCAGCAATTCAAGTTTTTCTAATGATGTTAGCGAATAAAATGAATCAGGTAGATCATACATCTTGTAAGCATCGGCTATTTTTAATTCCTGTAATGATGTCAATTCTCCAATAGTCTCAGGTAGTTGTAAGAATTCCAAGCTTTCCAGATGCAATACTTTGAGATTTCTTAATTTGCCAATAGAGTCGGGAAGCTTTGTAAACATGCCGATATCTAGAGTGAGTGATTTAAGTGATTGCAGATTGCCAATAGAGTCGGGTAGTGTTTTCATGAACATACCTCTTATAGTTAATGATTTAAGTGATTTCAGATTTGTAATTGGTTCTGGCATATTACTCAAATCAGTATCAATTTCCAGATATTCCAATGCGTGTAGGTCACCAATAGAGTCGGGTAGTGTTGGAAACATGCCGCCACGTATTATAGTGAATGATTTAAGTGATTTCAGATTACCAATAGAGTCGGGAAGCTTTGACTTGCCGACATGTAGAGTGAGTGATTTAAGTGATTTCAGATTACCAATAGAGTCGGGTATGCATTTTAGTTTACTGGCTATGATTATTAAATTCCTTAATGACTGTAGATTACCAATAGAATCAGGCAGGGATGTCAAATTCATGCCCGAAATGCTTAGTGACTCCAATGATTGTAGTTCAGTAATTGTACTTGGTAATTCTCCAATTACTTTGGAATTAATCTCCAGTACCTTTAGTGATTTTAGCCTTGCTATACCTTCTGGAATTTGAGTTAATTCGTGACAAGAAATTTCCAGGTATTCCAACGTCTCAAGTGCTAATATCTCTTCTGGGATGTGTTCAAAATGTTTACCTCGAATAATCAATTTATGTAACGATGTAGATATACCAATGAGTTGAGGAAATGAAAGTAAAGCAACATCTTGTATCACTATACCTTTGACTGATTTCATAGAAGGTGAAAGTATTAGCTTTTCAACAGGAATTTCATATATTATGATTTCTTCCAATTCAGGTATATTTACGTTTAGTGTAACTTGATTTAATCTTGCCGGTTTATCATATCTTATTGGTGAATTACCTCTTAAATATAATTGGAACTCTTCATGCCTCTCTAAATGGGCACTATGAGTCGTACTTGAAGAAGATAGAGTTAATTGTTTTAAATTGGATAGTTTAGATAGATTGTCAGCCAGATGTATCTCGTTTTGCTCTTGTAGATCATAATAATGCAAGTATAGGCGAGTTAGATTTTGAAGTTTATCTATATTTGCAAGATATGCTGTGGGTTGCCTGGCGTTGACACTGATGGCTAATGTTTGTAGTGTAGTTATTTGATGTAATGGAGTTAGTTTAATTGGATAGTTATAGATGCAAGGCAGATATAATACTTCTATTGGCAATGCAGTTATATTGTTGATAATTTGATTAATCATATCTTTACCTAGTATATCTGAATATATAACTACCTTTTTCAATCGTTTGAATTCATTAAGAGATAGAATTGATGGGTGTGGCTTGTCATATTTAAAATAAACAGAAATGGGATAATTATCCTCATCAAATTTAATTTGCAATTTTCTGAATACGTACTCAGGAACTTCAGTATATACTAATCTCCACCAACCTTTAAGTTTAATCTCAAAATCGGATTTCGATAGTTGCATCTGTCTAAAAATAACTAATTAATTAAGCTTATAAATTACTAGGATATGTAATGATTTTTTGCATAAGTCCAATTTTTTATTTATTATTTGGTATTATTAAAGCATTGTAGATCAAATATTGTAATATAAACCTGTTAAATATTCAAAAGTGAGTATTAGTTTGTATTATAATGGGATTGAGGTTATGTTAGTTTAAAGAAGTTCTCGTATAGCCATTTGATGATGACTGCGGTATTTTTGAATTCATCAACCCATAGTTGGTACACGTTATTGAGTAAGGTAGAATAAGGTCCGAAAATAGAAATCACGCCCTGTAGTCCATCGAGTAGTTGATATTCCAGTGGGGATAGTATTCTGGGCCATATATCATCGTTTCTAGGATCAAGAGCACTTCCTATTGTAACAGGTTCATATTCATCAGGGTCTACAATTGTTGAACGTGCATGTTTACTCGGAGTCCACCTAGAATCACGAGTAAATATGTCAGAATAATTAGGATTTATTCTGGTGTTTAGTAAATGGAAGTAGAAGTATAACCAATTGTAATCATTATGTATAATACCATCAATAATGGCTTCACTTAGGAAGTAATACTGATGATCTTGATAGTCATCTAATTCAGAAGTTGTAAAGGTACCAGTTCGTGCCCATAGTGATTTGTCTGCATTTTTCATGATAGTTATGAATTCTTGTTTAAAATGAGGAAGATTTCCAATGTCGATTTGATGATTGACGAATTCAATAAAATTAGGGTCTACAATGGGAAAGCCGTCGTTATTAAGTTTTACAGTACCATCGGCATTAAGATGGAATAGTGAATATTTCTTGGCATAGCCGGAAAATTTCATTTTACTAAGGTCATGCATGGTTTGCTGAATTCTTTGCATGGGCCATCGATAAGCGGAATCCATCCAGTGCTCGAGTCCAGCGATCATCCAAGAATTCATCTGTTACGATATTCTACGTGTATTTTACGTTGGCAGAATATTTGACGGGAGGATATAAATCTGAAGTACATGAGACTGAATTGTTACACGCATTATTCTATGGTCAATATGCAGCGATGTTTTGGTATTTCATATTTGGTGGAATGATTTTTCCGATAATTATTCTTGTTTTTGTAATCTATGATAAGAAATTAAGTGATAGGA
>Ga0224506_10002796_pt1 | contig 11769 bp, 11 predicted proteins | sample SF_Jan12_sed_USG_2_FD_169108 | JGI IMG/M metagenome (GOLD analysis project Ga0224506, IMG submission 169108) | Sediment microbial communities from San Francisco Bay, California, United States - SF_Jan12_sed_USGS_8_1 | ecosystem: Environmental > Aquatic > Marine > Sediment | place: USA...
GGTTACTATCCCTGAAGAACCCGGTAGTTTTCGAAAATTTTGCCACAGTATTGGTCAACGCAATATCACGGAATTTAATTATCGTTATTCTGATAAGTCAGCAGCTCACGTATTTGCAGGCATTCAGTTACGTGACTCAACAACAGAAAAAGCAAAACTCATCGACAGGCTAGATCAGGCAGGATACAAAGTGCTGGATTTAAGCGATAACGATATGGCAAAAACACATATTCGTTACATGGTTGGCGGTCATGCAATCGGCGCGGAAAATGAGGTATTGTACCGGTTTATATTCCCTGAACGCCCCGGTGCACTGTTACGGTTTTTAACGCATATCAGTCACCGCTGGAATATTAGCCTCTTCCATTATCGAAACCATGGCGCTGCTTACGGTCGAATTCTTGTCGGAATACAAGTTCCACCAAATGAACGAAGCGAGTTTAATGACTTCCTGGTTGAGCTGGAATATCCGTTTTGGGATGAGTCAGCTAACCCGGCGTATAACCTGTTTTTACGTTAATCAGCGACTGCATACAATTGAGGCTCTGGCATTGTGACTCTAACCACTTCGCGATCTTCAATCCAGTTTACCAAAGGCGCCCATTCCGCTTTGTCTTTACTGACAGCAGGATGATCCAGCTCCAGCAAGCTCACACCTAACTCTGCAGCTTTTATGTAGTTTTCGTTTTGTGATAGCGTGGCAACAAATTCCATATCCAGATTGTTGAAGATCTTTTTCATTGAACGGTAAGCAGAAGACTGGCTATCCGCCCGATTTGCCACAATTCCGATATCAGCATTAAAACGATGCATTTTCTTAAATTTATATAATTCATGGATAAACATAGCGGTAGCACGAATATCAATTGACGAGGGCGAAACAGGGATCACAATCTTATCGACTGATTTTACCGTAGTGATAAATCGCTTTAAATCCACACCTGCTGGAGTGTCGATAATCAAACGTTCCGCATTAGCCGGTAACCTCATAGCAAAAGCACGTGTCACGTATTGTGAGCTGGATTTAAAAGCCGATAGGCCATGAATAGTTGACATAGTATACGGACGTTGTTTCAACCATTCTGTACTGGATCCTTGCGGGTCATAATCCTTGATAACAGTAACTTGATTTCTCGACGCATAAAAACCTGCCAGGTTTGTCGCCATTGTGGTTTTTCCACTACCACCTTTCGAGTTTACTACCATTATCGTGCGCATAACGTCATCCCTTTTAATTCCTTTTTGCCCGGTAACCTGAACTAACTGAAACATCGACAGTTCGAGCCAAGCTCTTTAGGTTTTTTCTTCATTGAATTCTTGTAAAATTCAATAAAGTGAATGGGATTAAAAATTATCTTCACATACAATGTGATAGCTATACGAATAAAAAACAAAGGTAATAAAAATTAATCGCTACATGCTTTATAAACAGTTTTTTGGCATTTAAATAAAATAACCCCAGGATTAACCATGTGCGGAATTTCACTGATATTTAACACCGACCTTAAACCCGTTTCTTCCCGCTTAATTAATCAGATGAATCGTTCAATTGCGCACCGGGGACCGGATGATTCGGGTATTTTTATTGACGAAGGGATAGGTCTAGGCCATGTCCGCCTGAGCATAGTCGATGTAAACGGTGGCATACAACCCATGCATTCGATTGATATGCGATACAGCATCGTTTTTAACGGGGAAATATATAACTATCAGCAGCTGAGAGATACATTGGTAAAGCAGGGTGTTCAATTTCAGACCCACTCGGACACCGAAGTAGTATTAGCGTTATTTAGGCAAAAAGGAAAAGACTGCCTGAGTATGTTAAGAGGCATGTTCAGTTTTTTCATCTACGATAGTACAGCCAAATCACTTTTCATTGCCCGAGACAGGCTTGGGATTAAACCTCTTTTTTACCATTGGAATGGTGCTACCCTTATCGCCGGATCAGAAATTAAAGCCTTATTTGCTTCGTCTCTTGTCGAGCCGGTCATTAATAAAGAATCCATCAAGTCTCATTTTCGATATCAATTTTCAATTTCGCCAAATACTATGTTCGATAATGTTTTTGAGTTACCACCTGGTAATTTTGCCGAGTTAAACGCAAACGGAAGCCTAAACATCAAAGAATATTGGGATCTGGAATTTCCAGAAGATAATGAATACGAAACAGATGATAACAAGTATTGGGAAAATCACTTCGAAGAAGCACTGCACGATGCAGCGCAGTCCCATTTAATAGGAGAAGTGCCGATTGGCACCTATCTTTCAGGTGGTTTAGATTCCTCTGCAATGGCATTTTTACTAAAAGAGCACTATCCAAAAACTGTGGAAAGCTTTTCCATTCATTTCGACAATCCTCAATCTGATGAATCTTATGCGTATAAACCAGTAGCCAGTCATTTGGGTATAAATAATTCCGAATTAACAATGGAAGATGACCGTCCCGGCGGGTATTTTGAGCTATTGAAACAATGCCTTTATTCACTTGAACAACCTCAGCGTATGGCTGTGGATATTCCTCATTTTTTACTATCCGATCATGTTCAACAACAAAATTACAAAGTGGTTTACACTGGCGACGGAGCTGATGAAATTCTGGCCGGTTACGACTGTTATCGCCAGGACAGTATCCGTAAAAACGGCAATCTACAGGCCTCAGAAAAAGCGCGTGAGGCGTTTTATTTTTCAGAGTATAGCCAGTATTTTTCCAAACCATTCCTGGAAATGCTGCTCCAACATCATCATCCAGACTCGCAAAAGCGAGTAAACGATCAATTTGGCTGCTATCCTTCCTGGTATGATTTCTGGCATGTACTCGATGAGTTAACAGATGATTTGTTTGTCGATGACAGCACAAAAAATAAGAATAAAGACAATGAATCACAACTAAACTCTTTGATATCTCATTTAAAACCAAAAATAAGAAATCGACACCCACTCAATCAATCACTGTATCTCGAAACAAAAATGCGTCTTCCCGGCTGGATTTTGTGGAAAAGTGACCGCTTAAGCATGGCTCACGGTGTGGAAGCGCGAGTACCGTTTATGGATCATTCACTTGTAGAGCTTGCTGCCAGGCTCCCACCACGACTGAAATTGAACAACATGGATGAAAAATTCATTCTAAAACACATCATGGCACCTCATTTACCTGAAGTTCCCGGCCAATATAAAAAAAGAGCATTTTATACCCCGATAAGAGAATGGCTATTTTCAGACCAACATATAGACGAGCTGGATCGGTATCTATCAGCTCAAAAACTGGAAGAATCCGGACTATTCAATCCGGGAACTGTCAATTCACTGATCAACGACCTGGTTTACTCTCCCTTGCCTTCAGACCTGGACAGCTATTATAGAAATACCCAAAAAGAGTGGGTATTAATGCTAGTTTTGAGTACTCAAATGCTATTTCAGCTATTTGTCGCTAAAGAAGCCCCTTGTTTTCACGATATACACTAGAGCAGCTTTTGTTTTAAGGCAGATTAAACTATTAGCTAAAAATAGTGAAAAACAGACTAAAGCAAAAGACAAAACAATAAACATAGCAACAAGAAATACCTCTAATAATTTATGGACATAGGTGCGTGAACGGAACATGAGTGGAACTAAGGGAAATCAGATATTTTTAACATTAGCACCTATCGCTGGCATTGCGGCTACCTATTTCAGTATGCCTCTTTTGAGAGATATAGACGCTGGTATGCTCGAAAAGCTTCCTTACATTCCCTATTTGATTATTTTTGGCGTCATGATTATGGGAGGTTTTTTTAGCAGGCACCGGGTGACGTTTATTTCTGCTGCGCTTGGAATAAGCTATTTGATTGTTCACAGCATCATTTCTTCGCCAGAGATATCGGAAAGCGGAAAAACGATCATCGGCCTGGCAAGTGTTTTACTGCCACTCAACATTGCGTTTATCACTGGCCTAAAAGAACAGCAACTGCTTTCCATGCAAAGTTTCATCGCAATATCGATGATGTTATTCCAGTTAATCTTATGTTACTGGGCAGTTCAAAATTTTCCTGTTGAACTTTCAAATATAGTTCTTTATACACCTGTGGCACTTTCCAGTACGTTACCGGAAACTATTTCACTTTTAGCTCTAATTACATTCAGTATCAGTTTTTTAATCATACTGGTATACATTGTTAAAAACGGTTCTGTTTTTGAATTTTCATTTGCCGGAGCGCTAATATCTGTCTTCCTGTTTTTTCTATCAGGCATTACTGCTCCTGAAGACGCCATTTTTGTTGTCACAGCAAGTTTGATAATGGCCTGGGGTCTCATACACAATTCTTACCTGATAGCCTATATCGATGAATTAACCGAGCTACCGGGCAGAAGGGCAATGAACGAAGAAAGCTCGCGTCTTCGAGGACTCTATTCTATTGCGATGCTTGATATTGACCACTTCAAGAAATTTAATGACACTTACGGTCACGACGTTGGTGATCAGGTTTTACGAATGGTGGCAAGTAAAATCGGCGGTATTGGTGGCGGAGGCAAAGCATTTCGATATGGAGGGGAAGAATTTGCCATTATTTTTTCCGGGAAGGATAGCAAAGCTGCTTTCCCTTATCTCTCAAACCTTCGTGAAACGATTGATCATTCCAGTTTGATTTTGCGCAATCAGGACAGGCCATCTAAAAAGCCCGATAAAATTCCACCGAAAAAAATCCCATGGCAAGAAGTCCATGTAACGATCAGTATTGGGGTTGCAGATAGCAGTGAAGAACTTAATAACACAGATGAAATATTAAAAGCCGCCGACGAAGCGCTTTACCGCTCAAAAGAAAAAGGGCGAAACCGTATAAGCCAGTATGCTACAAAAGATTATGCACCTGATTTAGATTTGGATATTGAAGAGTAATTTAAAGGAAACTGGAAGACTTCTTCTTCCATTGGCTCTTCAGTCATTTTAATTTTTTTGTTCTGCTTTACATGGACGTAAAGCACGTCAGCTTCAACATCAGTCACTCTCATCGCCTTGCGGTACACACCTGTATGACCATCCTGAATAGCCTGGCTCCACTTTCCCTGAGGCCCTATTCGATAAGACACGATTAAATCAAAAGCACGAAATTTCTTTTTAAAATTACCAACAAGTAAAAACTCATTCATACCGGGCTTTACCTGAGGCGGACGTGATTCCAGTCGAAATGAATAGTCACCCCATTCCTGAAACTGAGTAGTCGGTATTTCAGTGGTACATGATGCAACAAAAAGAGTGAGTAACAAGAAACATATTTTCTTCATTATATTAAGCCGAATGTTTTTTTAAATAAGACAGGAGCGTTTCTCTCTCGCTGTCGCTTAGTAGCTTATATGCTTTTTTAAGACGATGAGTTTGCATTCGCTCGACAATATTTCGCCATTCATCTGCTTTATGACTTTTAATACGTGGCGGTGCATGGCAATCGCCACAAAATAAGCCAAACACCTTTGCTCCGGCAGATTCTGGCTCAGGTAATACATGTTTAGATTTAACGCTTTGCGAATCATTGCAAGCTGATATTGCAATGCAAGCCACCACAACTATTACGATATTAATTTTCATTTTTTGAATCGTTTGCTTCACTTCTTTTAGCTTCATTATTCTGAACGTTTGCTGCTTCGCTTTCTTTAGACTCATTTGATTTTTTAGCAAGCTCTTCTGCCTGAGCCTGCTTCTGACGCTTTGCCGGTACCATTTCCACAAAATAATAAATAACAAAACTCATACAAACCACCCACGCAACACCTGCAGGTATTCCCCAGTCAAACCAGGGGCGTTCGTATCCTGGCCTGTTCCCCCAAAAAGGAAAGGTTAGACCAACTGCAACAATAAGTAACACTATAAATATCGCCACAAACCAGAAAGGAATACCAACCGTGGATTGCTCCATTGATGAAACCATTTCCCAGTCTTCAAGGCCGCGTTTATCTTTACGCTCTTCATCAGTTTTATAACCAAAGTTAGACGATTCTCCCCATTGGGCTTCATCGATTCCACCTGGATTTTTTTTATGTTTAACTCGTTTATTCTCTGGCATCTTTAATTACCCATTGTTCACAAAGTGTTGCATTCTAATTTGTTGCTTCCAGCCATCTTTTGATTCGACTTTCACAATAAAACTATGAAGACCTTTTGACAAACCCGAACCCAACGTGACAAATGAATCCTGACGGCCGACTGAGTCGAAAGACATCTTGTTTTTACTTAAGGCATAAAACTTATCATCAATACCATGAATAGATATTTCCACATCACCCTGACGGTAAATTTTATTCGCAATATTAATCCGGTACTCTGATATTTGTGAGCCCTGACCACTCTCTGATTTATAAACAGCTAAATGATAGGGCTCATATACAAATAAGCCCCAGGCAAATAGTCCAACGCCAAGCATCCATACAGGCAATACCCATCCCATACGTTCAGGCAATGAGGCAATAGATCGAGCGGCCAGATCTTCCTTATTCGACCGTTTACCGAACTTTAACTTCAGTAAACCCGGCTCTTTCTTTTTAGCATGAACAGAATTACACGCTGTTATACACGCACCACAATTTGTACAACTATCATAGGTGTTTGTGTTCCGTGGATCGATATCCACCATGCAGGATGTGACACAGTAATTACATTTTTCACAATCTGCTTTACGGGATTCATCATATTCAAGGTGGAGGCCGTGAGTTGTTTTAAATAAAAACTGCCACATACGATAAACACACATATAGCGACAAAAATAGTGACGAACAACACCAAAGTTAACCGCAAGAATAAAAACAAAAACAGAATAAATCCAGTAAAGCGAACTCGGAATATCTTCGTTGACCTGAAAAGTAACAAATGACCATATTGCGCCCGGCGATATGAAGTACATCAATGGAATAAAAGCCACCAGCATTGAGATTAAAATGGTTTGAACAACGAGTAAAAACCAGTTTAAGGGTTTATTTTTTTTATTCGCTATCTTTGAGTTTTTACCTTCCCAATCAATAAGTGCCCGCTTTCCCAGTAGTTTGGTTGTTATATTGTCCATGATCCCAGAAAAAGTATTTTGGGGGCATACCCAACCGCAAAAGGCGGTACCAACGGTGGAGTAAAATAGAATTGCGGTACAGGCAAGCGCGAGCCAAAAGCCGAATACAACAAAGAAATCTGCAAACCAGATTTGACGCCCCATGAATATAAAGCCAGATGACACATCAATACGAAAAATACCCAAAATGGGGATCAAAAGCAAAACGAGGATAAAGCCATATTTGGATGCTGCACGCTTCCATTGAAGGCCATCAGGCTTATAAGTGGCGGCCTGAACTACAGGTATTTTTGCCAGGGATTCGTTTGCTTTCATAGGGCAATACTAACATAAAAAACCAAATACAGAGTCGGATAAACTGGATATTATTCTTCAAATAAAGGCGTTTCAGGTTAACAAACATTACGTAACCATAGTTTGTTTATTGAAACTACTTGTTTTTTAGAATATGTTTGGTTATAGTTTGTGAACGCTTTTCTGGGTTAAGGTAAAGCTGGTCAAAAAGACCACTATTAAATAATCTGAGGGGGATTAAAGAATGGTTACAGAATTAGGAATAAACATGCTAGTGCCAATTATTACATTTGGCTTCATCATAGTTGGTGCATACATGATGGCGAACTGGGCGTTTGTTGACGTTCTAGAGCGCAGAAACAAGGGTGAGTAAGCTTTAGTTTAAGCTAGCTTCCAAAATAGAAAGAGCCCGAAAGGGCTTTTTTTATGCGTGCAAGACAACCGGATAATTACCCATTTCTTCATAATTTATGTCTCAAATTCTGTAGCCTGAACGTCACCATCAGAATCTAAGGTCAAGCTGATTTATTGGAGAAAAAATACTAAAATCAGGTTTCGGTCGATTCAAGAATTACACATTTTAATTCTTTTCGGAACAATCTAAGTCAGTCGGTAACTTTATCAAAGGGCGAAATTTCTAGAATACGTGCTTTGAGCTTCTCGGCATCCTTAATTTTTCCCTGCTTTAGGAAAATTGACAGCAGACGCTTCGTGGCAGCAAGATGATCGGGGCGTATAGCTAATATTTTTTCGAGCGCTTCAGTTTCAGAAATACCATTTTCAATTGCCTGACTAAGCGACGCAAACATGGCATCAGCCATACCAAATCCTATCCATTGATCGCTTGAATTACGTGCATATGCGGCGGATAGTATTTTCTGACTTTCCAGGTTTTGGCCCGAAAAATAGGCAAGCCAGCTGCGATAATACAAAGTTGTAGCCTGAAAACTGTCACTAAATTTAGTCACTTCATCTGGTTTTATTTGAAGGTCTATTAGAGCATTTGCCTCGGTTGAATGTAGACTCAACATAAAACGCAGTAATTCACCGAGATCTAACTGACGGTTGAATTTCGCTTTTGGCAGCTGAAACTCTATTACCGGCGCCCATTCATCCTGTATTTGCCAGTTATTTTGAGGAATTTTACCCCAATAACGGCCTGCCCAGGTCCAAACACCCTCGCCACCAGTGGCTTCTTTCCGTTGCTCCGAGGTCAACGTAGACAGGCTATTTTTTAAATCCTCAATACCGTGGAAATCCCCATTAAATCCAACAAGAGCGATCCGAAAACCATCAACAAAAAGGGAAGCCTCAGGAAAACTTTTTTTAAACGTACCCAAAACTACTTTTAAAGTAGCAACATCAAATTGATTTAACGCAATCCACTGTACAAATAGCCCGTCGTCAGATAGGCGGGCTTTAGCACGCTCAAACTGCTGATATGACAATAGGTTACTTCGCCCAACTAGATCCGGGTGGAATAAATCGCCAATAATTACGTCATATTCTTTATTGGTAGACTTTAAGTAGCGCCGAGCATCATCTTTAATAATGGTAGTAACATTAACGACGTCATTGTTTGACCTTGAAAACCATGTAGAAGCGGCCTTAATTGAACCGCTCGACAATTCGACAGACTCTCTCACTAAATTTGAGTATGGCAAAGTGCCAGATGCTGTAATCCCTGTTCCAAGCCCAAGAAAAAGTACGGACTCTGGTGACGGATGAAGCATTACTGGTAGCCTGCTCTGGTTTTTTTGAACAGTAATAGCATCAGGTGCTGTCGAAGCATCCATACGCTGCAAATCTGCCATAAGTAAACGATTACCAGTTTTGTCCTCAACCACATGAGTTACCATTAAAGCATCTTCATAAACCTGCAAATCGTTTGATTGATTTTGAGAAATTGGTAACAGGCTTTTAACTGAGGAAAAAGAAAATACTGGAATAAAGAGTACGGCGACCAAAACCGGCATCGCTTTGAACCAGTTGTCTTTTATCCAATAAGTACTAGCGAATAAAACCAGAACAGACGCAAAAACGATAACCGCGCTCGTACCAACAAATGGGATTAGAAGAAAACCAGCAACAATTCCACCTATAGCGCCACCTATAGAATTTGCTCCATAAAGATAAGCTCCAGCTACAGAGGTATTTTTATGGAGGGATGTTAGAATAGGAAGCCACGCACCAAACGCCAAAGTGGCAGGCATTGAAAATAACGCTATTATTAGCCCTTGTTCAAACATTGAAGATGCTAACGAAGTATAAGTACTGGTCTCTGCCCAGGCTGATACATCAGGCAATAAATATAAACTCGCCAGGCCACTAGTCGAGATAACAATGGGAAGTACGTATAGCCAATATCGTTTCACTGACCGACTTGCCAGCAAACTACCTAAACCGATACCAAATAGAAAAGTAGCCAAAATAACTGCCATCACATATTCAGTACGTAACAAGATCATCCCATATAGGCGCGTCCAACCTATTTCAAGCATTATAGCCGACGCACCAATCAAGGAATACACAACCAGCTGTCGCCACCCAACCAAACGCTCTTTATTATGAGACGCTTGTAAATCAGACATTTCTCTCTCTTCGACTATTTCTTTATCTAATACAGCATTACGATTAAAGAAAGAAATTACGATAATGAATGCACCTAGAACCAAACCGAAAATCGCAACAAGCCTGTCGGATACTGTCCAACCAAACACTGGCAAAAGCAAGAGAGGTAAAAGAGCACCGCACATTCCGCCAAGTGTATTTGCCGCGTAAACAACTCCAAGCGATATCTTACTTTTAATAATACTCTTAAGGATTAGAGGAAATCCAAAACCTAAGCCAAATGCCGGAATAAACATTAAAAGAAATGTAACTAAAGCCTGAACAAACAACCACTGTTCATAACCGGAATCGTTGGTTAATGACTGAATAGAACCGTCAAGCTCTGAAAAAATTGATGGAAGATTAAAAGCAAATGTCGCTACGCAAATTTCTATTAGGCCAAAAACAAATAATGGGTGTTTTATGTAAGACTGAAATTTAGCGCCAACCAAACTCCCAGCGCCTAAACCTGCCATAAAAGCTGACACTGTAACAACTACACCAAATATACTTACACCAAAGATGGTAGACAACATGCGAGCCCATAAAACCTCGTAGCTCAACGCAGTAACGCCGGTAAAAAAATAAACCAGACAAATAGAAAATGAAAATAAGAAGACAGGATTCAGATTAATAGATCGCATAGAGTCTACAGCCGAACAATAGAAATAATTAAATGGCTCATTATAAAAAACAGTAAAGAATAGCCTATGCCGGGTTATCAGTTTTATTCAATATTTCCTGATATAACCAAAATAGAGGAGTTTAAAAATAAGGAAGGAGAGAAATGCGATGAGCACTTATTTAGGAACAATACTAAATATAGCAGCAATAATGCTGCTCACTCCAACAAACCCTAAAAAGGAAAGAACCAGACGATTGCAACAATAGAGTGTGCTACAGCAAGAAAGACGGTAATACCCGCACACACCATATGCTGAACAAATACTTCTTTACCTAGCATCCCCATGGCTACACCAAAACCCGCGGTCAAAAAAACAAAAAGGAGTAATGCAACACCCATATAAAATAAAATTTGATGCTGCTCTTTTTGCTCATCATACGACGCAATCATTTCTCCACGCTGTGTTCCGACAAAACTTTGTAAAACACTTGCTCGTTCGACCGCCTCATCTTTAGAATAAACGGGTGAAGAAATAGAAAAACTTATCGCAATAAATAAAATTAAAAATAGACGCGAAAAAACCTGTTTAAGCAATGCAAACACTGAACTACCTCTATTATTTATTTTCAATTTCTTCAGGAGATTTTGTTTTTTTTCCTGAAAAGCGCCAATAGAGAATAGCCATTAATATAGCAGGCAACAAAACCATGGGTAAGAGAAAAAGAAATATAGCCCATGGCGTGTCTATCGTTACGTGCAGCCATCGATAACTATCGGTAGCAGCCATTACATTGTTTGACAAAAAAACTGCAAACAACAAAAAAAGAACGTTTAATTTTAGATGATTCATAATTCAATAACCTTATATTTTAGGTTCAACATCTTTAGCGCAACGGAAACCGTAAAAGTCACTCGTCATATTAGGCCAGGAGTAGCCACGATGATATGATGAGGTTGAAAAAGGATCGCCTTTCCAGGAGCCACCACGCATAACTTTATACTTTTTGTCTGTCTCAACAAATTTAGCAAGCTTTTTCTTTCTATCGTCCTTGCTATCAGAAACCACTTGCTTTTTACCGACAAATATTTGCTCCGAGGCGTCAGATTTAGGATATGGATTAAACTCTTCATCTATCCATTGCATTACGTTACCAGCCATATCATATACGCCATATGGACTAACACCATCGCCATAAGTATTAACTGCTGTGG
>Ga0224506_10002797_pt1 | contig 11766 bp, 11 predicted proteins | sample SF_Jan12_sed_USG_2_FD_169108 | JGI IMG/M metagenome (GOLD analysis project Ga0224506, IMG submission 169108) | Sediment microbial communities from San Francisco Bay, California, United States - SF_Jan12_sed_USGS_8_1 | ecosystem: Environmental > Aquatic > Marine > Sediment | place: USA...
GAATCACACCATACAGTCGTCGGTGTGGCGCATTTTCGTGGCGAACCATTGACCATCGTGGACTTGGCCGTGGCGGTTAAGCGTCGCTCATTATTGGGTGTGGAGAAGAAACTAGGTGAAGGTTCGGTTATCGTCACGGAATTCAATAGAGTATCTGTAGGGTTCTGGGTCGCAGATATAGACCGTATCGTGGTGAAGGACTGGACTGACATACGTCGTCCATCGAAGGGTACCAGCGCCTCAGCCTATGTGAATGGTATCGCCGAGATTGATGACAAACTGGTGCAGATCCTGGATGTTGAAAAGGTATTGAGTGAAACCATTAGTCCAAAATTCAAGGTCCAAACCAGCTTAAGCAATGCGGACATACCGGAAAAGTTCCAGGGCGCGCAGATTCTGGTCGTTGATGACTCCTCCATTGCTCGAAAGCATGTCTGCAGTGTACTGGAATCGCTGGGATTGAACGCCATTGTTACCCGTGATGGAAAAGAGGCATTAGATCTATTAAATCAATGGCATGAAGAGGGGGTCAATGTTTCGCAGACAATCCCACTGGTGGTGTCAGATATCGAAATGCCAGAGATGGATGGTTATACCCTCACTCATCGTATTCGTGAAAACACTGCCTATCAGAATATGTATGTCATCTTGCACACCTCACTGTCTGGTGCCATCAACCCACAGTTAGCCGGTGATGTTGGTGCCAATAATGCCCTGTCGAAGTTTGATGCCGATGATCTTGCTCATGCTGTGGTGGAAGGATTAAAAGCTCAGGTCTGATCTGATGAGCTCACAGGCTGAGGCCAGAAGCGGTGTCATAAGTTACCTTATTGTGACCATGGCATATTGGGCTTTTACGCTGACCGATGGCGCTATACGAATGTTGGTGGTGCTCTATTTTCACCAGCTTGGCTATAGTGCTATCGCCATAGCTTCTCTGTTTGTATTTTACGAACTCTTTGGCGTGGTCACCAATCTTTTTGGTGGCTGGCTAGGCACGCGCTTGGGAATCAATACGGCGATGTATCTGGGTATGGCGATACAGATCCTCGCCTTACTGATGCTAACGGTAGAGCCTGAGATGTTAAGCGTTGCCTATGTGATGCTGGCTCAGGCGCTCTCTGGCATTGCCAAGGACCTGAATAAAATGGGGGCCAAGTCCAGCCTTAAACTATTGTTACCAGAGGATGCCAGGTCACAGTTATTTAAATGGGTTGCGATACTAACCGGATCAAAAAATGCCCTTAAAGGAGGAGGTTTTTTTCTTGGCGGGCTTCTTTTATCTGTGTATGGATTTCAGTGGGCACTATACATCCTTGCTACAGGACTCTTGCTTAGCCTGATATTGACCATGCTGTTGTTACCTCGTGGCATGGGACGGTCTGCGAAGAAAGCAAAATTCCAGCATTTATTTTCCAAGTCTTCCGAAATCAACTGGCTATCTGCGGGCAGAATGTTTTTATTTGGCTCACGTGATGTGTGGTTTGTTGTAGGATTGCCCGTTTTTCTCTCCGCACAGTTAGGCTGGAGCCACATGGATGTGGGGTCATTCTTTGCAGTATGGATCATTGGCTATGGCCTGGTTCAGACCATAGCGCCAAAAATTGTTGCGCGTAGTCATCATCACCATGGCCCCGATGGACGCACCGCAAGTATATGGAATGCGGTGTTGCTTCTCGTTGTTCTACTGCTGACAGCATATATATGGCAAGGAGAAGATATAGAATCGGGTTTAATCATAGGGCTGGGTCTTTTTGCTATAGTGTTTGCGCTTAACTCATCCATACACTCATATTTAATACTCCGCTATGCGAACAGAGAACAGGTGACAATGGATGTGGGTTTTTACTATATGGCCAACGCCTGTGGACGCTTACTAGGTACGATACTATCAGGCTGGGCATATCAACAGTGGGAATTGCTGGGATGTTTGACCATGTCCAGTATATTTTTGCTGTTTTCATTATTATTAAGTACTAAACTTCCTAAACATATAACTACAATTTGAGTAACTACCAGGAGAAAAAGATGAAGAGGATGAAAGGATTATTATTTATTGCTGCCATGGCCTTTACTACGCTGGGTCAGGCGGCAGAGGAGGGTGATATCCTCGGTGTGTGGGTTACAAAAGATGCCAAGTCAAATGTTGAAATTACTAAATGTAATTCGGGCCTGTGTGGTCACATCATCGCGCTTAAAGAGGCGTTATATCCTGAGGGTGATGCAATGGCCGGCCAGACAAAGACTGATCGTAATAATCCTGATGAAAGCAAGCAAGCCAATCCAATTATCGGCTTGCAGATATTAACGGGTTTTGTTTTTGACGGTGACAATGTATGGGAAGATGGAGAGATCTATGATCCCAATAACGGTAAAACCTATAAATGCAAAATGACCCTGGAAGGCAATACACTAAAGGTTAGAGGTTATATCGGTTTTGCCCTGTTAGGACGGACTACGGAGTGGAGCAGGTAGGATTAATTTCTTCTGCAAGAAGAAAGGCAAACTCAATATAGAGTTTGCCTTTTTTGTATGCGATTCTGATGTGTGGCGATAAATTGAGCGCCAAGCAAAAGTATAAGCGAGAATATTTCCAGGCTGATGAGTAAGATGAAGAATGAACTCAATGCACCATAGATAATGCTGACCGATGAAAAGTTCTGAAAAAATAGTAACAGAATTTGTTTGATACATATCCATATGATTCCAACAAAAAAAGCGGCATATATTGCATGCTTCCACTTTATTTTTATCTGCGGAACTATTTTATAAAATAATACCAACAAACTGAAATTGGCCAGCAGGATCAGAATTTGCGTTAAATTACCCACTAATGGAGAGATGTCCAAAGTGAAGGAAAATATTGTCCAGTTGGTTTTGTTTATGGTGTCGATCATGGTGCTTAAAACAGAGAAAACAAAACTAATCAGGAGAAAAACAAGCATGTAAAGATACGGGATGATGATATTGCTTAAATGTAGGCGCCTTTTGTTTGTACAGGGAAAAATGATTTTCATTATCTTCTGCAGGGTACGAAATATGAGGCTGCTAAAGATGATGAGGCTAATGGTTCCCAGATATCCGAACAGGGTTCTGCTGGTATAGGCTTGTTGTACCTGTAATGTGAATGAGTCCATGACGGCGGGAAAAACGCCGCTGAGCTCGACGCTAACAATCGAGAGTAGAGTGCTCTCTTCAATGATATTAGCGAGAACGATCACGGTTAGTATAAGCAGAGGAATTAATGATAATAAAATGTAAAAGGCCAGGGCAGCAGATAGCAGATAGCCCTGGTTGCTAGAAAAGTCTTTTTCCATTTCGCGTAGAAATCTAAAAATATCTTTTGCCGCTGATAGTCTCTTCATGGTGTTTTTATATGGATTCTGTTGAATAGTTATATCTGTTATTGGGTAACTGAACACGCATTACTATGACGATACAATATTCGCGGCAATAAACCTATCTAATGTGGTGATATTCTGTGCGACTAAAGGGTAAATCTGCAGTGTTTGTGAGGGATTTTGGTTGCGGATATCGCTGGGTGGTAATAGCCGCCATAAGAAAACCTGCGTCAATAGACGCAGGTTTTTATGTACCTATGAACGGGTGAGCTAGTTTTCGTTTGACTCTGGAACTATGTCACCAAAAGGTTTGATATCCAGCGCCTGTAGACCTTTCGGACCGTCTGTCAGTTCGAACTGAACCTTTTGGCCTCTTTTTAATGTCTTGTAACCTTCCATTCCAATAGAAGAAAAATGCGCAAAGATATCCTCATCCTTGCCGCCGTCCGGTGAAATAAAGCCGTAACCCTTGGCATTATTGAACCATTTCACGAAGCCTGTTTCCATTATTACTGCCTCTTGATGGAGTCCTACACATATCAAGATCGTGTCATACTACTTCGGGCTAACCCTCATGCACGCCTACACCTATCAACATCCTGTTTCAGGAGTGATAATTAAATTTGGTACAGCCAAGCAAATTAGTCAAGATTGGGGAATAATACGAGAAGAAATCCTTTATTCCCCCATAACATAGAGGGAATAGAAGTTTATTATTGAACGCTTACACTTGTTATAATGTCTGAAATGAATGTTTACCGGGAAAATACATTGTTATCTATTGAATTTCTTAAATTAAGCGCCATGTACTACTACTATGAGTGAAGAACATCACGATGACGACGCAGGCAACCTGTTACTGCAAGAGGCCAGGCCACAGATTAAAAGGCCTCCGATGTTCAAGGTTTTGCTGCATAATGACGACTTTACTCCTATGGACTTTGTTGTCTTGTTACTGGAGCAGTTTTTCAACCTGAATAGAGAAAGTGCAACTCAGGTTATGCTCGCAATCCACACCAAGGGAATGGGTGTGGCCGGTGTATACACGCGAGAGATCGCGGAAACGAAGGTGGCACAGGTAAATGATTTTTCCCGTGAACACCAGCATCCCTTAAAGTGCACGATGGAGGCCGACCGCTAGTGTCGGTACCCCGCACAGGAGCAGAGCATGCTGAGTAAAGATCTGGAATTTACCCTCAATCTTGCCTTTCGTGAGGCCCACGAGAGAAATTTTGAATTTATGACGGTAGAGCATCTGTTGCTTGCCCTTATTGACAATCCCTCTGCAGCGGACGTGTTACGTGCCTGCGGAGCAGATCTGGATGGCCTTAAGGTTGATCTGGATGTCTTCATTGAAGAAAACACCCCCAAGCTAGAACCAAACGATCAACGCGAAACACAACCGACGCTAGGTTTCCAACGCGTGCTGCAACGTGCCTTGTTTCATGTGCAGGCAAGCGGTAAAGAGGAAGTTACCGGCGCCAATGTGCTGGTTGCCATCTTCAGTGAACAGGACTCACAAGCGGTGTACCTGCTAAACAGTCATGATGTGACCCGCTACGATGTGGTGAATTTTATCTCCCATGGTGTTTCCAAGATCGCTGATGATGACGATCACGAGCACACCCTCTCCCCCGTGGATGATGAGGGCAGCAGTGAAGAGGGGAATCAAAATCCCTTGCAGGTCTACGCCAGCAATCTTAATGAACAGGCGCTGGCGGGCAAGATCGACCCCCTCATCGGTCGCCGTGATGAGGTGGAGCGTACGGTGCAGGTATTGTGTCGTCGCAGAAAAAACAATCCTCTGTTTGTGGGCGAAGCCGGTGTAGGCAAAACCGCTCTGGCGGAAGGGCTGGCGAAGAAAATTATCGATGGCGAAGTGCCGGATGTTTTAAAGGACAGCACCATCTATTCGCTGGATCTGGGTGCTCTGGTTGCCGGTACCAAATACCGGGGTGACTTTGAGAAGCGCATAAAAGCGGTATTGAAACAGGTGAAGAAAGAGCCTGGCGCGATCCTGTTTATTGATGAGATCCACACCATCATCGGTGCGGGTTCTGCCTCTGGAGGCGTTATGGATGCCTCTAACCTGATCAAGCCGGTGTTGGCTTCAGGTGAGTTGAAATGTATTGGTTCAACCACCTATCAGGAGTACCGCGGTATCTTCGAAAAGGACCGTGCCCTGGCCCGGCGTTTTCAGAAGATCGATGTGCCTGAACCATCGGTTTCCGAGACCATACAGATCCTTGAGGGGCTGAAATCCCGTTACGAGGATTACCATAACGTTAAATACACCAAACAGGCGCTTAAGATAGCCGCTGAGCTCTCCTCACGTTACATCAACGACCGCCACTTGCCAGACAAGGCCATCGATGTGATCGACGAGGCAGGGGCCTTTAATCAGTTGCTGGCGCCTTCCAAGCGTAAAAAGACCGTTGGTGTACATGATATTGAAAGCATTGTCGCAAAGATGGCGCGTATTCCACCCAAGCAAGTCAACAGCAGTGATCGAAATGTGCTGAAGAATCTGGACGTGGATCTGAAACGTGTGATCTTTGGTCAGGATGAGGCCATCGATACCTTAGCGGCTGCGATCAAGCTGTCTCGTTCCGGTTTGGGCAGTGAACAAAAACCCATCGGTTCCTTCCTCTTTGCCGGGCCCACCGGTGTCGGCAAGACCGAGGTGACGCGACAACTGGCGCGGGTTATGGGCATTGAGCTGATACGCTTCGATATGTCTGAATACATGGAGCGACACACCGTTTCGCGTCTTATCGGTGCACCTCCTGGTTATGTTGGCTTCGATCAAGGTGGCCTGTTGACCGAGGCGGTTACCAAGCAACCCCATGCGGTGTTGTTGCTCGATGAGATCGAAAAGGCACATCCAGACGTCTTTAACCTGTTATTGCAGGTCATGGACCACGGCACACTCACCGACAACAATGGGCGCAAGGCAGATTTCCGTAACGTTATCCTGGTGATGACCACCAATGCCGGTGCCGAGTCCCTGCAACGTCGTTCAATGGGTTTTGCCGAGCAAGACAACAGTACCGATGGCATGGAGATCATCAACCGCGCCTTTAGCCCTGAATTCCGCAACCGCCTGGACAATATTATTCAGTTCAAGCAACTGGATGCAGAACAGGTGATCCATGTGGTGGATAAGTTCATTGCCGAACTGGAAGCGCAGTTGATGGACAAGCATGTGAGCCTGGAAGTGGACGCGGATGCAATGACCTGGTTGTGTGAGAAGGGCTATGACAAGACCATGGGCGCAAGACCTATGGTGCGAGTGATACAGGAGCATATCAAGAAAGCCCTGGCGGACGAGATCCTGTTTGGTAGTCTGTCAGAAGGTGGTCATGTGTTGATAGGTGAAAAGGACGGTAAGTTGTCGTTCGAATACCAAACCCGTAAAGGTCTGGCGGAGGCATAAGTCAGCTTTTGTCTGCCGCATAAAAAAAGCGCCCTCAGGCGCTTTTTTTATGTCCGAGTGGCGAGAACTTAACGCTGACGGAAGGTGATTCGACCTTTGCTCAGGTCGTAAGGGGTCAGCTGTACAGTCACACGGTCACCGGTGAGGATTCTGATGTAGTGTTTGCGCATTTTGCCAGAGATATGGGCAGTCACGACGTGGCCATTATCCAACTCGACTCGGAACATGGTATTGGGCAAGGTGTCGATTACCGTACCTTCCATTTCGATGTTTTCTTCTTTAGCCATAAACTCCGCAAACTCCAACTAGATTCTGCTAACAAAAACAAAGGCGCATTCTGCCTGAATTAGCGCCATATTTCAAAGTGTATCGGTCAGATATGTGAATATATCGACCATAAGTCACCAATTTATAGCCATTGGCCGGCTGAGAATATCTGGTGAGGTTGAAAGCGGGCCTTGTAGGCCATTTTGGGCGATTCCTCGATCCAGTAACCCAGGTAAAGGAAAGGGATTTGCCGACGTCGAGTCTCGTCGATTAGCCACAACACCGCATAGGTTCCCAGACCACGATATGACTGTTCTGGATCGAAGAAGGTGTAGACCGCAGATAGCCCACTGTCCGTTTGGTCTACCACCGCTACGGCCAGCAATTCTCCTGCCTCTCGAAATTCCACAAACTCGGTTTGGCACCACTCTGCTTTGAGAAAATCCATATAGCTGTCAGGCTGTGGATTATCCATACCGCCGCCTTGATGTCGGCTGGCGATGTATTTTTCATACAGCTCGTAGTGTTCCTGATTAAAACTGGCAGGATGAATATGTGTGCTCAGCGACTGGTTCTGCTGCAGGTTTCTGCGCTGAGAACGATTGGCGCGAAAGTTCTTTACCTCTAGTCGCATAGAGCGACAGCTGCTACAGCCCTCACAGTGAGGGGCATAGACATGGGAACCACTACGACGGTAACCATACTGGATCAGGGCGTTATAGATATGCATGTCCATCTCGGCCCGCGGATCGGCAAACACCGTTATCGCCATACGCTCTGGCAGGTAACTGCACTCATGCGGTGGGGTGGCGTAGAAGCTGATAGGGATGGACAGACTCATGGTTTGAGTATATCCAATAGCAGGGTTTCCGTACTTGCCATCTGCCAGGGGTTGGGCTGGCCATGCAGCATGGTCAGGTGTTCAACCTGCTGGCGAAAGTCACTGCGTGATATCTCTATGGCTCCTAAGCTACTCAGGTGTTCACTGCTTACCTGACAATCGATCAGAGGGTAGCCCCAGGCCTGTAATTGTCGGACCAGATGGATGAAGGCCACCTTGGAGGCGTCGGTGCGACGACTGAACATAGACTCGCCGAAAAACATCTTGCCGATGGAGATACCATAAAGTCCACCTACCAGTTCATCGCCATACCAGGCCTCAACAGAGTGGGCATAACCACGCTCGTGCAGTTTGATATAGGCCTGCTGCATCTCCGCAATGATCCAGGTGCCAGCCTGTGTGGTGCGTGGCGCAGCGCAATGCTGGATAACCGCGGTAAAGTCCTGATCCAGGGTGATGCGATACTCCTGCTTGCGCAGGCGTTTCTTCATGCTGCGTGAGATCTTCAACTGCCCGGGATAGAGTACTGCGCGCGGATTGGGTGACCACCAGAGAATAGGTTGATCATCGTTATACCAGGGAAAGATGCCGCGACTGTATGCGGCCAGCAGACGATTAATACTGAGATCACCGCCCACCGCCAGCAACCCATCGGGTTCGTCCAGGGCAAGGTCGATATCTGGAAAGGCATTCACCGGGCTCAATGGGTCCAGCCAGTAAGGCCCCGCATCATTCATGCCCGACATCCTCGTCACGATGTTTAAACGGCAGGTGTTCGGTTAGTTCCTGGTGATACTGTTGCATACCCAGAATTTCGTGTTGCAGGTGATTGCCAATGGCCTGACTGAATTGCGGATGTGCAATCCAGTGGCCAGACCAGGTGCGGGTGGGTTCAAAACCGCGACTGACCTTGTGCTCGCCCTGTGCGCCCGGTTCAAACACCTGCAGACCGTGCTCAATGGCGTACTCCAGCCCCTGGTAATAACACAACTCAAAGTGCAGGCTGTCGAACTCCTCATCACAACCCCAGTGTCTTCCATACAGCCCGGTGTCGCCGCGAAAACAGATGGAGGCGGCAACATAGCGGTCTTCATGGCGGGCCATAAACACCACGAGGGCCTTGGGCATCTGCTTGGCGATGGACTGAAAGAAGGCCAGGCTGAGACTGGGATAACCGCTCTTTTTATGGAAGGTCACTTGGTAGAAATGGTAGATGCTCTGCCATTGTTCTGCGTTGATATCATCCCCATGCAGGCATTCGATCTCTATGCCGGACTGGGCCACCTTGCGGCGCTCCTGACGGATATTCTTGCGCTTCTTGGAGGCAAAGTGGCTGAGGTAATCATCAAAGTCTTTATAGCCACGGTTATGCCAGTGGAACTGCACCCCCATACGCATCAGCAGACCATGCTCACGCAGGCGTCGGGTATCCTCTTCTTCGGTGAACAGAATGTGCAGGGATGAGAGTCCCTGTTTCTGTGCCAGCTCTATGGAGGCGGTGATGAGGGCCTGGGCCACTGCCTCCTTATCTTCCACTGCCTTGTGGATCAGTAGTCGTGGCCCCTGTGCGGGGGTATAAGGGATGCAGCTGACCAGCTTGGGATAGTACTCCAGTCCATTACGCTGATAGGCGTCGGCCCAGCCCCAGTCAAACACAAACTCGCCGTAGGAGTTGTTTTTCAGGTAGAGGGGCAGGGCTGCCAGCAGTTGCTCACTGTCATCGGAATAATAGAGCAGGTGATGCGGTAACCAACCATGCTTTTCACCCAGGCAGTCGTGTTGCTCCAGCGCCTGCAGGAACTCGTAACGAACAAAGGGGTTGTCCCCATTGCTTAGGGCATTCCATTGTGCGGCGTCCAGATCGGACAAGTGGTGACAGACTTTTATCTTCATAGCATGGAGGCTAAAACAAAAAGGCCGGAGAGTCCGGCCTTTTTATTATTAAGACGCCTGGCCCTTAGCCTTCAGCATCCAGGAAGCGCTCTACATCCAGCGCCGCCATACAGCCGGTACCGGCGGAGGTAATGGCCTGGCGATAGATGTGGTCGGCACAGTCACCTGCCGCATAGACACCTTCCACCGAGGTGGCCGTGGCATTGCCCTTGATGCCGGAGTTAACTGAAATATAGCCGTGGTCCATATCCAGTTGTCCATCGAACAGGCCAGTGTTGGGCTTATGACCGATGGCAATGAACACGCCATGTACATCTATATCCTTAGTGGCCTCACCGGATGTGCTCTTCAGACGCAGTCCGGTAACACCGGAATTATCACCCAGGACCTCTTCCAGCTCGCGGTTGAACTCAATGGTGACGTTACCGGACTCGGCCTTCTTCATCAGTTCCGCAGAGAGGATCTTTTCACTGCTGAACTTGTCTCGACGGTGGATGATGGTGACATGTTCGGCGATATTGGCCAGATAGAGGGCCTCTTCCACTGCGGTATTACCGCCGCCCACCACAGCGACCTTTTGGTTCTTATAGAAGAAACCGTCACAGGTAGCACAGGCGGAGACACCCTTGCCCTTAAAGGCCTCTTCGGAATCCAGCCCCAGGTACATGGCCGAGGCACCGGTAGCAACGATCAGCGCATCACAGGTATAGGTCGCGCCGCCATCACCGGTGAGGGTGAATGGGCGCTTGGAGAGGTCGGCCTTATTAATGTAATCAAAGATGATCTCGGTATTAAAGCGTTCCGCATGTGCCTGCATGTTGGCCATCAGCTGTGGCCCCTCGATGCCATCGGAGGCACCAGGCCAATTGTCGACGTCGGTGGTGGTCATCAACTGTCCACCCTGTTCCATGCCGGTGATCAGCACCGGATTAAGATTGGCACGGGCGGCGTAAACGGCGGCAGAATACCCGGCAGGGCCGGAACCCAGGACGATGACGCGACAATGTTTGGTTTCACTCATGTGATAGACTCTCCGGTGTAATGCGACTAGTAGGGTACATCCCAGGCATTGGGTTTTGTACCCGCTTCAATTTTGACTTAGTCTATTTTAAAGAATTTAGGTACTCAGCGTAAAGGTCGATGTATGCGAATCGGTATACCCAAGGAAGTAAAGACCCTCGAAGGACGTGTGGCCATGATCCCGGCTGCGGTGGCAGAACTTATTAATGAGGGACACGAACTCATTTTACAAGCGGGAGCCGGTGAAAAAAGTGGTTACCCCGATCACACCTACATAGAACTCGGTGCCAACATTGTCCCCGATGCGACCACCCTATATCAACAGTCAGAATTGATAGTGAAGGTGAAAGAGCCTCAACCGGAAGAGTGGGGCTTGCTTAGAGCGGATCATCGCCTGTTCTGTTATCTGCATTTGGCGGCAGAACCGGAACTGACCCAGGTGCTGCTGGATACCGGCATTACCGCCGTCGGTTTTGAGACCGTCACCGATGTTCATGGTCGGCTGCCCCTGCTGGCGCCCATGAGCGCGATCGCCGGTAGGGTGGCGGTGCAGGAGGGCGCGCACTATCTGCACCAGGCCCAGGGAGGTCGAGGAGTGTTGTTGGGCGGTATACCCTCCACAACCCGAGGCAAGGTGGTGGTGTTAGGGGCCGGTGTGGCCGGTAGCCATGCGGCGAGTATGGCTGCTGCAATGGGAGCCCAGGTGACGGTTTTTGACACCAATATGGACAAGCTGCAGGCGATGCATGCCCTTGGTGACAACGTCACGGCACTCTATCCCTATGCGGATTCACTGCACAATGCGGTGGTCGATGCCGACCTGTTGGTCGGTGCGGTACTGATCCCCGGTGCCAGAGCCCCGCACCTGGTCAGCGCCAATACAGTGGGTGAAATGAAGAACGGGAGTGTTATTATTGACATCTCGGTGGACCAGGGTGGTTGCATAGAGACTACACGCCCGACGAGTT
>Ga0224506_10002799_pt1 | contig 11758 bp, 8 predicted proteins | sample SF_Jan12_sed_USG_2_FD_169108 | JGI IMG/M metagenome (GOLD analysis project Ga0224506, IMG submission 169108) | Sediment microbial communities from San Francisco Bay, California, United States - SF_Jan12_sed_USGS_8_1 | ecosystem: Environmental > Aquatic > Marine > Sediment | place: USA...
ACGAAACACGATTGTAACATATACCCTGAAACCCACGGAAGCAGGAACTGAAATGACGTATGCGGTGGACTATGAAATGCCTTGGGGAGTTCTCGGCAAGTTCCTCGACAAACTGTTCGCTCAGAGAATGGCTGAAAAGACAATCGAGAAAGAGTCAAAGAAGTTGAAAAGCATTCTGGAGCAATAAATGCTCACTATAGGTGTTATCGAATACACAGAAAAAGGAAAGAAACTCTTTCCAGAAGATGTCAAGTAACTGCCTTAGCCAACATTACAGCAATCCACATGTCTATCGAGTAGTAGCAGAGCATTGTAGAATTATTCCTATCAATTCAACATTCCAGTTTTTCTCTATACATCACAACCATGTTGGATCAAGTCTTCGTTCCAAAAATGAGGACTCCCGTTTGATTTCTCTGGAAGCAAGTCGCATTTGCTAAACGCTAAGAACTGAATTTCAATCCAACCAACTTTTCAGGATTGCATGTGCATTTCAGGAAGTATGCTGAAAAGCAGTTTCCACGGTGCATGCATGCATGCATGCATGCATGCTGAATCAAGTATTTGTTCCAAAAACGAGGACTCCAGTCAGCTGTCCAAGGCATGCACTCCGCACTTATCAGATGCTAAGGAAGACTCAGAAAAATGTTCCGACTCTCTTTAGAACTGCAAATTTAGAAAAGACTGATAAATAATTCCAAACACGTCTCTTTATGCAAGGAGGAAATGTGAAGTGTCAAAGGCCATAGTCATCTATCACACGAAATTTGGCAACACAGAGAAGATAGCCAAAGCATTGGCACGGGGCATGGAAAAACAAGGAGTTAAGGTTGATTGTGTCAAAGCTGATGAAGTTGATGTCGATAATCTGGTTGAATATGATTTTCTGGCAATTGGCGGACCCACGCACGTGTTTGGCGTATCTAAACCGATGAAAGCCTTTCTTGAAAAACTGAAGGGCGTGGACATTAGAGGCAAGAAAGCCTTCGCCTTCGACACCAAGTATAAGTCTTGGTGGGCGGGAAGTGCAGGGAAAGGAATTGAAAAAACGTTGAAAAGACTTGGAATGAGCATTGTCAAGCCCCATTCCTCAGCCATAGTCACGGGAAGCGAGGGACCTCTTGACGAAGGTATGGAAGAAATGTTTGAACAAATCGGAGTTGAGATTGCAGAATCAATTCAATGACCTATTGAAGGCATGCATGCATCTGCTAGGTTACAAGCTGTTCAAAAAGCTTTGAGCTAGGCTTCCATTTTTCTAAGTTTCCAATAGAGAAAATAGGGCGTGGTTTAAACAGACAATATTGTCGGTAATGGAGAAAGGCTTTCAAGTTTGGGAAAATTTGAGGATCCAGTCTCATGCACTAATCGAAGTTTCTTCCACAAGTTATAAAGGCTGAAGTGGAATATGAAACAAACAATGTGCTAAGCGCGCGCTAGAAGCTCTTTCTCTTATCTCAAGCTAGTATTTTCAGTAATCCAGAAAGAATTGCGCGCGCTCCAGTCTAATTTAGAATAATGGTTATATCCGAGTTTCACTAAATTTCAAATGTATATCATTTGCTTCATAAACCCAACAAAGAGTTAGGTTTTCGGGAGATATCTCCACTGTGGTGGTAGTCCAGTCAATCAGTCAATCGTTCTAAACCGCGCGCGCGTTTTTTTACGCAAACTTTTTCTATTTTGGCAGGTTACGAGAATAAGCTTAACATTGTGAGAATGTTAGAAACTACCAAACTATAGCGCGGTCGCTTTCTTTTCAACTACTTTGTTAAACCTCACAATCTCACCACGAACTAGTAGATTCACGTTAGTCATAAGAGTTCTCGGACTATCTGCGCATTATGAACTCGGGAAACTCCTTTAGTTTTTCAGCCATCTCTTTCAGGGTCTTATCGATTCTGTAATTAACCGTTCCCTCTTCAAATGTTCCATCAGCCTGCCTTACACCTGCTTTCAATCCGGTAAGAATCTCAATTCCTTGATCAATAGTTTTCACCGGGTATACGTGAAACTTGCCTGCCTTGACAGCGTCTACGACTTCCTCTTTTAACATTAGGTTTTGGGCGTTGCTCTCGGGAATGATTACTCCTTGTTCTCCATTGAGACCCTTAGCCTTGCAGACTTCAAAGAAGCCTTCAATCTTTTCGTTTACTCCGCCTATAGCTTGGACTTCTCCTTTTTGGTTTACAGAACCAGTGATAGCAATACTTTGTCTAATTGGGAGATCTGACAGGACAGAGAGGAGCGAGTACAGTTCTGTGCTAGAAGCACTGTCTCCTTCCACCATTCCATAGCTCTGTTCGAAGACTAAGCGGGCTGAAAGGCTGAGGGGTTTGTCTCGAGCGTACTTCCCAGCCAGATATCCGCCTAAAATCATCACTCCTTTAGTGTGGATGGGGCCTGCCAATTTCGCTTCTCTTTGGATATCGACAATTCCTTCCCGTCCCAACCCTATACTAGCTGTGACACGTGAAGGTGCGCCAAATGAAAAGTCTCCTAAACTCATTACGGAGAGACCGTTCACTTGTCCAACCGCTTCCCCTTCAGTGTCAATGAGGAGAATGTTACGTTCAATCATTTCTCGAATCTTCTCTTGAATGAGGCTAGAGCGGTAGACCTTCTCTTCAATTGCCTTTTTGATGTGGTTAGCAGTCAAGTAATCAGAACCTTCTTGCATAGCGTAGAAGTTGGCTTCCCGAATTATGTCAGAGATCTCGCCAAAACTGGTGGAAAGCTCTTGCTGATCTTCAGCCAACTTGGAGCCATGCTCGATTATTTTTGTTAGTCCTGAAGCATCAAGGTGTTTTAGCTTTTCTTTTTGACAGAAGGTGCAAACAAACGAGGCATATTTCTGCATGTTTTCTTCGTTTCGATCCATGGTGGTGTCAAAGTCTGCTTTGACCTTGAAAAGTTCCTTGAAGTCGATGTCTAATAGGTATAGCTGATGGTAAAGGAGAGGATTTCCGATCAGGACGACTTTGACGTCCAGAGGGATGGCCTGAGGCATCAACCCCTTCGTAGTTATGAAACCTAGACGTTCCCCTAACTCCTCAATGGTTATACACTCGTTCATAAGAGCCCTCTTCAAGGAATCATAAGAGGCTAGACTGCGGAGCACCTCTTCGGCTGGAAGCACTAGGTATCCCCCGTTGGCTCTATGTAGAGAGCCTCCACGAATCATCGTGAAGTCAGTGGCAAGGACGCCGAATTGCGCCTCCTTCTCTACCCTTCCGAAAAGATTTTGATAGGTGGGATTGAGCTCTATTACTACAGGCGCGCCTTTAAGTTCGGAGTTATCCACAATCACGTTCACTTCATACTTCCTGAAGGGAAGCCCCTCCATCCAAGGAACAGGAAAGGGAACAGGGGGAGTCTCAGGCTCCTTCACGAATAGGGAGATGTTATTCAAGATGTCGTCCTGTAACTCTTCCAGGTAGGTGATAACCTCTGGAAACTCCTTGTATTTCTCTTTCAGATCAGTAACCAGATGACCAATAGCGTAGAGAGCAACCTTACGATTCAGTTTTTCAAGCTCTTCGTTAACTTTTCCCTCTAAACTCCTCAGTTGGATCATTGCACTTCTTAAGTCCGAATCCAGCCTTTCCCTTCTTCTCTGAATTTCATCTCTCATCTTTGGGCCTAGCGACATGAAATCACGTTCGCTTAGAGGCTTTCCCTTCATCATTGGGACTGTAAGTAAACCGACGGGACTGCTTTGAAGGACGAATCCCTCCTCTTGGGCTCTCTTGTTCAGTTTGGAAAGAAGCTCATCTCTGTCTTTTTCGACGGCGCTGATGGTTGTCTCCTTTTTTATGGCATAGTCTTCGCTTTCGAACGCTTTTGGAAGCCTTCTTTGTGTTTCGCTGATGATATTCGCTGTGTCAGCTTGGAAAAGTTTTCCGTTTCCTGGAGGCAGCTTTATGGCCTTGGGTTCATACGGGTTGTTGAAGTTGTTTACATAACACCAGTCAGAGGGCACGAGTTTCGTTTTAGCCATTTCCTCCAAGAAGTCTTTAACGGCAGTCGTTCTACCGGTTCCTGGAGGACCAGCCACATAGATGTTAAACCCTCGTTCCTTAATGTCTAAGCCGAACTTGAGTGCCTTAACAGCCCGTTTTTGGCCGATAATTCCCTCAAGCGGGGTCAACTCGTCTGTGGTCTTACACCGAATCAGAGTTGGATCGCATTCTCTCCGAAGCTTTTCAGGGGGCAAACCATTTTGAATAAATACTCACCTTCATCATAAAGCATTTAAAATATCTCACTTTAAAAGAATTTGGCTATCTATTAAATTCAGAATTTAGGAAAATTTTAACTTATAATCAACTTAACTAATCGATTAAATCGAGGACTGACAAGGATGGGGAATAATGATAGATTAAGTCTTTTTGAAGGCATTATCATTGGAATTTATGGCAATTGGTTAATATCGCTCATCGATAAAATATCATTTACTACACCTTTAGTTGTTGCAGGGTATTCCCTATCATGGTTTCAGCCATTTCTTATTACTCTATCAATTGCGTGTCTAATTTCACTTGTAGCCATAGGAATATTTGGAGGAAAACTCGAAACACGTTGGGAAGTTGTATTACTAAGTGTAGGACATTTTGCCCCTATTTGTATTTCTTTATATGTTGAAGGCCTGATTCTAAAAGACATGTTCTTTCTTGGTATTGGCGGTATTCTCTTCTTCATGGTATATACTTCTGAATTATGGAGAGCCAGACAATTGCAAAGAAAAAGCTAGAACATAACTAGAGCACGCGCGCTTTTTGTCTGTTAACGTCTTAATTAGTTTAGATTTTATTTCCATGTCTGTTTCTTGCCGGCGATCTTTCTATAGCCTCTTTTTATGTGGCGTAATAAGTGAGCCAAAAACCTCTGCTCTTGTCTGTATACTCTTTTCAGGATTGACTCTCTAGAAAGTAATGTTTTTCTAAGCTCGGTTATTTCCTTTTTTGGAGAATATTTGACGTAAATTGGTATTCCAACGAAAAGTAGGGCAATCCCCGCTATGAGTTGAGTGATTGTGCACTGTGAGATCAAGTAAAGAGAGAAGATTACTCCCAAGCTTGGAATAAGTAGGCCTCCCTTGAGGTGGAATTGGGATTTTAGAGCTTTGTTACGCAGTGAAAAGATTGATGCACTAGTTGCTACATATGCGATCGCCATAAAGAAGACGGAGGTAGCTATCAACATGCTTAGGTTACCAACAATTGCGGCTACTAGTGCTGTACCAGCCTGAATTGTAGTCCCTACGTAGGGCGTTTTGAATTTTGGATGCACCTTGGCGAAGATGCGAGGGAACAGACCATCAACAGCTAGAGCATAACCAAGTCTTGACGTCCCCAACATTCCTGATTCGTCAGAACCGGAAACAGAAATTAAGGCTCCAACACCCACAATTATCCCGCCAATCAATGCCAAAGTAGGATTAATATTGAGTATTACAGTAGTTGCTGATGCTAGCGGCGCACTATCAAAAGGCAATTGGCTGTATGATCGTACACTAAAGAGTACGATGTTCGTCACCAAATAGAAAACGGTTACAATTGAGATTCCAAGCATTATGGCTTTTGGAATTGTTCTACTCGGATCCTTTATCTCTTCCGCTGGTATGGTCGAGATTTCGAAGCCAGCATATGCCCAAAATATTAAGACAAGGGCTGCGCCGAAATGATCTAACCCGTATGGAGCGAAAGGTGAAAAATTCGACGGAGCCAAAGTTGGATTGAAAATAATGTAGAGTAAACCAGCTCCGGAAAAAAAAATCAGAGGACCAAGTTTTAACAAGGTAAGGATGTCATTAATTCTTCCAGCAGCCCTAACTCCAACAACGTTTACTAGTGCCAAGAAAGCTACAAATATCACCTTGACTACGATTTGATAAATCAATTCAAGATTAGGTAAGAAGAACATTAAATATCTAGTGAAGGCGACTGGAAAAACGGCTAGTGACACCCATTCGGCAAGCCAAAGTGACCAGCCAACAACAAAACCTGTAAACGATCCCCATGCCTCTTTTGCATATGCATAAGGTCCGCCGACTTTAGGAACCAGAGCAGCGCACTGAGCAAAACATAAAGCAATTACGATAGCAATGATTCCCGCTACAATCCATACCAAAAGTGAAGAAGGGCCAAGATATGCAGCCCCAAACGACGAGGCCACATAAATGTCAGCCCCTATTATCGCTCCCACTACAAGATTTGTCACGTCAAAAAGCGAAAGCTCCGATTGAAGTTCATTCTTGGACACTTCTATCCCTCTGGCAAGTTTCTCAATTTACTATACGGAGGAGAGTTGACGCGCTTATGTCTTTTTTCTAAATGCGCGCGCATGCTTAGGGGTGACTACTTTTCCTCCATTTTCTATTTTTTCAAGATGTAAGTCCGAATTTAACATTTCAATTAGCTTTTCAGTTTTAGTTTTCGACCTATTTCAGTCACCAAGCGTTCTTCCTCTGTTTTGGGTTTAAATAATTTCGCATAGGTGCTCATTTGGCTACACAATTTCCATTTTTATGTTTTCCTGCAATATTAAGCCATACAAAACCGTAACCTATGTTTCTAATAGAACAAGTTTGAGCAAAAGAGACAAAGTTTAGATTTGTAACGTCTTAGGGATTTCCATGATAGAAGTCATGTTCAGCTTTCTGCCCTACGCGCGTACGAGTTTCAATTTGTGTATTGAGCATTTTCGCTTTCTAGACTAATTAATCTCCACTCGCCAGATTTAGATCATAGTCGATCTGCAAGATGTCTACCTGAAGCTCTTTTGGTCCTTTCTTCAAGTTCTTGGGGCAGTCGCACTCGAAACATCCGTCGCACAGTTCGCAGCAGCCGCTCTTCTTCATAATCTCTTCCAAGGATTCAAGCAAGTTACCACTTCTCGAATCTAATTTACACCTGCAGATATAAGGGATTTTCGTCATAACTGATTGTCAAACAAATTCGTTCATGAGTGGTCTTATATCTATGTCCTCGATTCTTTGCGTAACTAAGGGCATCTCTACTATTTGCGCCAACTCGTCCTCGTACGTTGGTTTGATCTCCCTGTAGAATAGTCCTATGGGGATACGGTCATTCCACTCCAAAGACTTTAGGAACGCCGCTTTTTTGTCTGTGACGTCGTGGCCTGTTTCTTCAAGTTTATATACTCTCTCCGAAAACCAATCATAGGTGTTTTTGCGATTGAATGTGACGCACGGTTGCAACACATCTATGAGCGCAAATCCCTTGTGTCTCAGCCCATCAACTATAAGTTTTGTAAGTTGTCTCATCTCTTTTGAGAAACCCCTAGAAATGTAAGTAGCTCCAGAAGCAATGGCCAAGGCGATCGGATTTATAGGCACTTCTATGACTCCCGTTGGAGTTGATTTTGTGGTAAATCCTTTGTCACTGGTTGGAGATGTCTGTCCTGTTGTCAAACCGTAGATTTGGTTGTTGCTGACGATGTAAGTCATGTTCAAGTTTCTTCTCATGGCGTGTATGAAATGACCGACTCCTATTCCGTATCCGTCACCGTCTCCACCTACCACGATTGCTGTCAAATTGTTGTTGGCCAGTTCTGCTCCAGTGGCGATGGGCAGGGCTCTTCCGTGAATCCCATGAAACCCGTAGGTGTTAATCCAGTGAGGCATCTTTGAAGAGCACCCGATTCCTGAAAAGATGACAACATTATGTGGTTCAAGATTCAGTTGAACTATAGCCCTCTTAAGCGCATGCCAGATGGGAAAATTTCCGCAGCCAGGACACCAGCTAGGTTGCCCTACGGTTTTCAAGTCGGCTAATTCAACCATTATGCAAAACCTCCTTTATCCTTTGATAGATCTCAGTTGGAAAGAATTGCCTCCCATCGTACTTCAGAATCTTATGCCCAATTTCTTTCCCAGTTTTCTCTCCTATCAAACCGCCCAGTTGTGCTGTTTTATTATTCTCCACGATCACGGTTACCTTTGAACTCTCAATAGTTTTTGATACGGTGTTGCTTGGAAACGGGCTGATGTATGTTATCTGAAGGAAGTTTGCTTTTATTCCATCGCGGTCGAGGAGTCTAACAGCCTCTTTTATGGGCCCTTTTGTAGAACCCCAAGCTATTATCGTCACTTCCGCGTCCTTGGAACCATAAAGATTAGGCTCTGGTATCTCTCTTTCGGCCTGCTCGAATTTCCTGAACCTTTTGTCCATCATTTTGGTTCTAACGATTTTGTCCTCGCACAGATATCCTGTCTCATCATGTTCGTTTCCGGTCGCAGTGAATATGCCTCCTTTTTGAGAGGGAATCGTCCTCGGAGAGATTCCTGTCTCCGTGAATTTGTATCTTTTGAATTGCGCAATCTTCTCTAACTCTTTATCACTTAGTAGCAGTCCCCTGTCTATCTCAACTCTGCTCACGTCGAATTTATCGGCGGTTTTGTGACTTTCTGAAAGGTATTTGTCGAGAACAAGAATCACTGGGCATTGATATCTCTCTGCGAGATTGAAGGCTTCGATAGTTTTGTAAAAACATTCTTCAACATCCCCGGGAGCTATTACAAACCTTGGGAAGTCGCCTTGAGAAGCGTGAAGTACGAACTTCATGTCTCCCTGCTCTGTGCGGGTTGCAAGCCCTGTGCTTGGTCCAGGTCGCTGACACAGTACGACCACTATGGGAGTTTCGGTCATCGCTGCGAGGCCGAGAGCTTCAGACATGAGGGAAAATCCACCTCCCGAAGTGGCGGTCATAGCTCTTACTCCAGCAAAGCTGGCTCCAATGACCATGTTTATGGCCGCAATCTCGTCCTCGGTATGTTTTACAACAAGGTTGAAGTATCTTTCTTGAGATGCCATCAAATGAAGTATCGAGGACGCTGGCGTCATTGGGTAAGCAGCATAGAACTTGCATCCAGCTTTTATTGCCCCCAGAACCACGGCTTCGTTACCAGTGAGCAACATCCTCTTCTTTCCGCCAACCTTCGGCAATTTACGTCCAAAATCCTTCTCGAAGCCTTTGCTTTTCACATAGTCGTAACCTAGTCTTGCAGCTTTGATGTTGAACTCTATAGTCTCCTTTGCTTTTCCTCGGAAGACGTCTCTGATGACTAATGAAAGCATTCCGAAATCAAAGTCTATGAGCCCAACTGAGGCGCCTAAGGCGACAGAGTTTATCATTACTCTTCTTCCGCCTGACTCCTCAGCGAGCCTAAGTAATGGAACAGGGTAAAGCCTAATGTCCTCTCTTCTCAGACCTTCCTTATTCAAAGGTATTTTGTCTTCGTCATAGATTATTCCGCCTCCATGTGTCAGCTCCTCCAGATGTCTGTCAATGGTTTCCTTATTTAGAGCTACGAGCAAGTCGACATTTCTCACATGCGAGAAAACCTCTTCAGATCCAGCGTTGACTTGATAGGTGTTGTGACCTCCTCTTATGAGGGATGGATATTCAGCGTGGTCGAAGACATGCAAACCTGCCCTAGAACAGACTTTGGCAAAGATGAGTCCAGTGGTCATTATTCCATAACCTGCTTCGCCACCAACTTTCCATGAAAGATTATTATTCTTTATTCTCGGTCCCTCCTATACAACCTCTGGAGGAGGAGACTTAAAAAATAAATGCAGGTTCAAGAGAATAGGAACGTATTCCATGGAGAAAGGCACGTGCGATGTGAGTGGATACGATGGATAGTGCGGTTAGAGGACTATGGAACGTCGTTCTGAGTGGTTATCCAAGGTCAGGTAAAACGACGCTTGCAAAAAAACTCGTTGTCGAAAACCCATATTTTGCAAGGGTAGGAGTAGATGAGTTGAGAGAGATGCTTTTTGGCGAGGTCTATCCATGTCGTGACGAGTTCTTGGCATATTCTTTAATAGGCGAAATCCGAGACGCTCTGCTTGAAAGAGGATATAGTGCTGTGATAGACTCAACGGCGCCTGACAATGTGACACGGGAATTTTTGCTAGCAACGAAAGTCAAGCATGTTAACCGTCTTCTCGTCATTTTGGACGTTGATAGACAAATCCTAGTGGCGAGAAACATTGAGAGATTCGGTGACGCGAGCCCCGTTCTTGCGTGGGGAAAGCGTTGGCAGAGACCTAAAGGCAGAATTCCTATCTTCAAGTTTAGAAACAGCGACACTGAGGATTTCAGCTTGTATTATGCGCGTCTGAAAGAGGTTTTGCAGAGCGAAACACATCCTTTTAAACCCGAATTCCGCCCTCCACATTTATCCATACAAGAGATCAGAGAAACTCTCAGAAACTTCTTAGCGCGCGCTAAGATGAATGAAAAAATCGGTTTAGAATAAGAATAGACTATGATTCGCCTGTGCTAAGATTGTTATGGGATCTCAGCCCTGTCTGGAAAACCTCTGCTTTCATAAGTACCTAGAAAGTCATAATCGACGAGTTCTATGCGATTGAGTAGATAGATCCATTTGTATCCCCACCTACCAGGGACTACTAGGCGTAGTTTCTGATGCAACGGTTCGCCTTCTTTCTCGTAAGCCAAGAGTATATCTTCACCTAGAGCAGGACTCATGGCTAGGTCTGTTGTAAAACCATCCTCAGCATAAAATGCCACCTTCACAGCCTCGGGCAAAACTCCAGCTTTTTCAAGCATGAATCTGAGGCTCACTCCAGTCCAATTTCCAGAGTCAACAAGAACTCCTGAGCCTTCTGGAGACGGCAAGCAATAGAGTTCAGCACTGATTGTGCGCCTAGGCATCGTCACGATCTCCTTCAAGCTAAGATTCAGAGGATGTTGAACGAGTCCGTCAACCAACAAATTCCAATCTGGATGTTCAGCACTTGTGTTCTGACGCGGAAAAGAAGATTGTGAAAGAAGAATACAAGCAGTGACTATTGCCACGATCGTAACTGCAATGAATGGGATTTTCCAGTTCATTTTCAATCATTAGCATAATGACATACGTCATATTTAATTCTTACTTACTAGCAAGAATTGGAATAGCACTCGTTTTTTAGCCAAGACTCCCACCGAATGACAGTGATTATGATTGCTCCTAGAGCGTACGCTCTAAGACTTGTTTTCTCTCCGAACTAGACAGTGTCACGGGCACGTAGGTTTCCCAGACCCTTCCCTTCATGAAGTTTATTCTACCTCTATGAAAGATAGAAATAGTTCTTTTTTTCCTCATAAGTCATGCAGGAGCACTGTTAACGATGGTTAAGACAGGACTGCACAAAAAAGGAAGCTTCTCTCTGAACAAAAAAGAGCAAGAGTTGTATTCCAGACAGATCGTACTCGAAGAGATAGGTTACAATGGGCAACTCAGGCTTAAGAACGCCAAAGTCTGCATAATCGGTCTGGGAGGTTTGGGTAGTTTAATAGCTACACAGTTGACCGCCATGGGAGTTGGCCACATCCATCTGGTCGACCGAGATGTAGTGGAAATTGCTAACCTTCATAGACAATATCTTTATGACACAAAAGTTCTAGGTCGTTCCAAGGCAGAGATAGCTGCAGAGAGATTAGCCCTCCTTAACCCTTACATCAATCTTGAACCATCAACAATCTCGATCAATTCTGAGAATGCTGAAGAAGTCATTGAAGGCATGGATGTCGTCGCAGACGGTCTAGACGCCATGAAACCCAGATACGCAATAAATAGAGCATGCGTAAAGTTGAAGACGCCCTACGTCTTCGGATCTGCTGTTATGACTCACGGAAACGCCTCTACAATCATACCGAAAGAGACGCCATGTCTTGAATGCTTCTTCGGTAACATCGAAGATGCCAATATGCCAAAATG
>Ga0224506_10002800_pt1 | contig 11758 bp, 11 predicted proteins | sample SF_Jan12_sed_USG_2_FD_169108 | JGI IMG/M metagenome (GOLD analysis project Ga0224506, IMG submission 169108) | Sediment microbial communities from San Francisco Bay, California, United States - SF_Jan12_sed_USGS_8_1 | ecosystem: Environmental > Aquatic > Marine > Sediment | place: USA...
ACGAATCCATGGCAAGACCGAAGACACGCTGGCATTATTATTTGAATCCTTTGCCTTTAAAAACGGAATCCCGAAAAATGCCGACTATGTTTTCGATACACGTTGTTTGCCAAACCCGCACTGGGTGCAACATTTAAGAGCCTTAACAGGCAATGACGAACCTGTGCAGGAATTTCTCGATCACCAGCCGATGGCAAATGCGATGTATAAAGACATAAAAGATTTTATCGAAAAGTGGATACCCTTTTTTGAAGCAGAAAACCGAAGCTATTTAACCGTTGCCATTGGTTGTACTGGAGGCAGACACCGTTCTGTCTATCTTGCCAACAAACTGGCTGCCGAATTTTCCAATCAACGTGATAACGTCCAGTTAAGGCACAGGGAATTATAATGTCAGTTGGCCTGCTTATTATTACCCATAATGACATTGGTAAAATGTTACTGGAAACAGCTGTCAAAATGATGAACATATGTCCGCTTGATACAGAAATACTTTCTGTCCCATTTTCAAAAAACATAGATGATCTAATCATTGAAGCAGAAAAACTGACTCAAAAACTTGAATCAGGTGATGGTGTACTTGTCCTGACCGATGTTTATGGTTCGAGCCCCAGTAATATAGCCAGCTCCTTGTCGGATGGTGATCATGTGCGTGTGATTGCCGGTATTAATTTACCCATGTTAATTCGTGTACTAAATTATCCACGTCTGAATCTATCAGAGCTCTCTATCAAGGCACTCTCTGGCGGGCGTGATGGAGTGCTGGTCTGTTCACCGGAAGATGAGCTCCATATTGATGAAACAAAAACAAGTCAAAATAATTAATAAACTTGGATTACATGCCCGTGCGGCAGCAAAATTCGTAACTCTGGCGTCAGAGTTCGATGCGGATATAAAGTTAACGCGTAACAACAGAACCGTCAGCGGTAAAAGCATCATGGGTGTGATGATGCTCGCGGCCAGCAAAGGTACGACTGTTGAGATTACCGCAGCGGGTCATGATGAAGATACGGCAATAAAAAAACTGGAAGCTCTGATTAACCGTCGTTTTGATGAAGATGAATAGCCTGAAACCCATAGTTGAGTGCGTTGTTTCTTGCGGCTTGCAAGGCACGATGAGTACTAATAGCCAGTGCAATGCCACCAGACATAAAATGCGACATGCTATACTGACGGTATTATTTTATTCATTGGGTGAAATTATGCCTATCAATATATTAAAAAAATCTTTTAGTGGTCAACCACGGATTTCAGTTTAAATCATGACTCTATCTCTTAAAGGCGCTGGCATTTCAAATGGTATTGCAATCGGCAAGATTGTTGCATTGCAAACCAGTGAACTTGAAATCAGTGAGTATGCCTTACCCAAACATCTTATTCCGGATGAAATTAATCGTTTTCGCAATGCTTTGGAAATTGCCAAACAGCAACTGAAAGAAATTAATCAAAGCATTCCCGATAATGCACCATCTGATATTTCTGCCTTTATTAATACACATTTACTCATGCTGGATGATTCTGCCCTGTCCGATGTGCCTGAGGAAATTATTAATGAACGCCAATGCAATGCAGAATGGGCATTGAACATACAACAAAAAACCCTCGTTGATGTATTTGAGGAAATGGACGATCCCTACCTGCGCACACGCAAGGATGATGTCATTCATGTTGTAAACCGGGTTCAGCGCATACTGCTTGATCTGGAAAAAAATCCACATGAAATCCCGGAAAGAAAACTACGTGGTCGTATTATACTGGCTGATGATATTGCTCCTTCCGATGCTGTTTTGATTATGCATCAGGGCATTGCCGGGTTTGTCACTGAACATGGTGGTACAACCTCCCATACCGCCATTCTGGCACGCAGTCTGGGTATCCCGGGCATTGTTGGGCTTAAAGGTGCAAGACGTTATCTGGAAGAAGATGAAATAATTATCATTGATGGTGAAAACGGGGATGTTGTCGCCTCACCGGATGAGTACACGCTTAAATATTATCGTAAAAAACAACGTGATTATAAACGCTTTCTAACCGAGCTTAAAACACTCAAGAACAAACCGTCACGAACAAAAGATCGTCGCAATATTAAATTACACGCCAATATTGAGTTACCGGAAGACATTACTGCAGTAAAACGTGTTGCCGCCGCAGGAGTCGGACTCTATCGTACCGAGTTTCTGTTTATGAATCGGGATGAACATCCTAGTGAAGAAGAACAGTTTCAGGCCTATCGTAAGGTAGTTAAATCACTTAATGGTGCACCACTCACGATTCGCACACTGGATCTGGGTGCTGACAAGCAAGTGGATGGCAAAGGCCGCAGTGGTACGGTTACGACCAATCCGGCACTGGGCTTGCGCGCGATACGTTTATGCCTGCGTGAACCGGCTATGTTTTTACCTCAGCTTAAGGCCATCCTGCGCGCTTCGGCCTATGGCCCGGTAAAAATCATGATTCCGATGTTAAGCAACCTGAATGAGTTATCACAGGTAATGCAACTAATCGATGAAGCCAAACATGAATTACAACAGCGCAAGCAAAAATTTGATAACAAAATTGCTGTTGGTGGCATGATAGAAATTCCTGCTGCAGCCATCTCGGCACATATCTTTGCTGAAAAACTGGATTTCCTTTCTATTGGTACCAATGACCTTATTCAATACACTCTGGCGATTGATCGTATTGATGATGATGTAAACTATCTCTACGATCCCGTTCATCCGGCCGTTCTGAAACTGATTCAGATGACAATTGATGCTGGCAACAATGCCAATATACCGGTCGCTATGTGTGGTGAAATGGCGGGTGACGTACGTTATACCCGTCTGTTACTGGGTATGGGATTAAAGGAATTCAGTATGCATCCTGCCTCGCTGCTAAACGTGAAGAAAATCATCAAGGAGAGTGATACAAAAATTCTCGCACCGCTTGCACGCAAGATATTACGTAATGGTAACCGTTCAACCATTGTTGAGCTTATTGAGAAAATGAATAAACAAAATATGTAATAACCTGCCGTCTCTTTCCCCTGCTCCACATTCAAGCTAGAATTACACACTAAATGCACTCATAACCTTACTCGTACGGGTTCTTCATGTCAGACAATATCGAAAAAGAACAACCACAGGATCTCGTTACTCCCTTCGTTCGCGTATTGGAAGAAGATAATACCGTGCAACTGGCAAATATGCTGGAAGAACTCTATCCGGCTGAAATTGCCCATATTCTGGAATCACTCACCCCCCAGCAACGTGAAACCGTATGGCAACAGGTAGAAGCCGATAAGCATGGTGAAGTGCTTATTCTGGTTAATGATGCCGTACGTGAAAACCTCATGCGTGATATGCACACTCATGAACTGGTTGCCGCAACTGAAGGACTGGATACCGATGATCTCGCCGATATCCTGCCTGATCTGCCTGATGCGGTTATCAGTGAAGTTCTGCAAGCCATGGACGAGCAGGATAGAAAACGACTCGAAGCAGTTCTTTCATATGATGTAGATACGGCCGGTGGTTTAATGAACACCGATACCATTACGGTGCGTGCCGATGTTTCTCTGGATGTAGTATTGCGTTATCTACGCAGACACGGTGAAGTCCCCGCCATGACAGACAGCCTGATTGTTGTAGATCGTGACGATAAATGTCTGGGTACGATCGCACTCACTGATTTGCTGATTCATAACCCTGACGAAAAAGTTGCTGACATTATGAATGGCGAAATAGAAGGTATTCAGGCCACAATGTCAGCCAGAGATGTCGCCAATTTGTTTGAACATCGCGATCTGGTTTCTGCCCCTGTCGTCAATGAAGAAAACCGCCTGCTCGGCCGTATTACCATTGATGACGTGGTCGACGTAATTCGTGAAGAGGCCGAACACTCTCTCATGCGTATGGCGGGTTTAAATGAAGAAGATGACATGTTTGCCCCTGTCATGAAAAGTACGCGGCGCCGTTCTATCTGGCTAGGTATAAACCTGATCACCGCCATCATTGCTTCACTGGTCATTGGAATGTTTGATGCCACGATTGAAAAACTGGTTGCACTCGCTGTACTCATGCCTATCGTCGCCAGCATGGGAGGCATTGCCGGCAGTCAAACACTTACTCTGGTAATTAGAGGAATGGCTTTAGGTAATATCAAACAATCCAATATACAGCGACTTATCATAAAAGAAGTACTGGTCGGTATCATGAATGGCATGATATGGGCTCTGGTGATTGCGGCGGTGGCCATATTCTGGTTCGACAATCTAAACATCGGCATTATCATTGCCTCAGCCATCTTGATTACCCTGATCGTCGCGGCACTGGCTGGTGCTGTTATCCCACTGGTACTGTACAAGGTAGGCGCTGACCCTGCGCTTGCCGGTGGTGTCATCTTAACCACGGTGACCGACGTTATTGGCTTCCTGACCTTCCTCGGGCTGGCCACCCTGTTCTTGTTTTAAATTTCCCTAGACCGTCAGTTATTGGCGATATTTTGACCAAAACAAGAAGATTTAAATATAACTCATTGTTTTAACAATGAATATTATCCTATAGCTACCTCCTATAAAGACCGATATAGTTATTAAGGGAACTATCCCTTCATTTAAGGCGATTAGAGGACTTAAATTATGGAAATTAATGGAAATGGCTCACAAGCGACATCTCATCAGGCGGCAGCATCCAAGCACGAAACACGCGATGCACTAAATACACCTGCTGACCAACCAAACTCAACTGTTGGGCCTGAGGACAATGGTTTGCGTAAAACCGAGTCTGTACAAGCATCGGAAAGAGTTCAGCAAGATACCGCTGCTGAAGACCGTGTACAGGCAGATAAACGCCAGGGACATGTGATTGATATTACTGTTTAGTTCTGAGCCCCTAATGTATAAACGAAAGGCCCGCTATTAGCGGGCCTTTTTTGTCCCCTCGAATATCGCTACCCCTTATTTACCTTATTAATAATGGAGCTTATTAGGTTTCTTTTTTAACCTGTTGATTTCAGGTGCGTGTAAATACAGGCGTGTTTTTATATGTAAAATAATTGTTAATTTTTGTGAACCAGTTCCAGTTCCCGTCAATACTCCCGATATATATTGCACACAACTTTGCTTATCCATATATTTCAGATAGAGGAGTATTACATGGAAATATCATCAACCATTTTTAACCCGGCGCAATCTCAACAATCATCAACGCGCAATCAATCTGAAGATATTCTTAAAAAGAAACTGGAAGAACAACTCACTAATGAAGTTGCTCCCAAACAGGAAGACAAAGCTTTTAAAGAAGCACAAAAAGTTGAAGCAACCCAATCAGCTCAAAAAGAAGCTACTGTTGAAAACAGGGAGCAGGAAGACAAACGTCAGGGTCGTGCGATTGACGTCACTGTATAATGACTAAAGAACAACAACAAACAAAAAGGCCCGCATGATGCGGGCCTTTTTGTTTGTTGTTGTTCTTTAGCTAAATAATATTCCCTAAACAGGATTTACAGCAGATATATTCACCTTGTATCTTAGTAAGATAATGTCGTAGCATAGATATATAATAATTATAGAGAATATCAATCACGGATGTCAGATTCTTTAGATAATACATATCAAAAAGCAGGACTACCGCCCGGTTCACTGGTTCATGTTGGTGTTCATCATGCTTTTGGTTCAAACATCACCATGATTAACTATCATGGTGATGTTTTTGAAAAACAATCGCTCTCGTCGCTGGATGAAATTCTACAATACAGAAACCAGGATTCTGTTACCTGGGTAAATATTGAAGGTCTTGACTGCATTGATTTCATCGAACAAATTGGACATCATTTTGATATACATGCATTAGTATTGGAAGATATCCTTAACACACATCAACGCCCGAAATTTGAAGAATATGAAAACCATATCTATATGGTTCTCAAGGGCTTTTCTCTCGACAATAAAAACTTCCCGGTTAAATACGAGCAAATCAGCATCCTGATGCTAGACAACCTTGTTTTTACTTTTAAAGAAAAACAGGATGACATGTTCGCGCCGTTGTTCACCCGTATAAAAAAAAATAACAGTCGTTTTAGAGGAATGGGGGCAGATTATCTCGTCTACGCTATTCAGGATCTCATCGTTGACCAATATTTTCAGCTGCAAGACATATTGGATGAAAAACTGGAGCTGATCGAAGATGAATTATTAATATCCCCTTCAGCAAGCACATTGAATGACATTCAGAACATGAAACGAGAATTAATTTACATTCGACGTTCTGTTTCCCCCATGCGTGAGTTATTATCTGATTTGCAACGATCTGAGTCGCCGTTAATTACCAAGGAATCCGGAGTTTATTTCAGAGATGTTTATGACCATGTCTTAAGAGTCATGGAAACTGTTGAAACAAATCGGGATATGGTAGCCGGGTTGGTAGAAATGCATATATCCAGTATCAGCAACAAAATGAATGAAGTAATGAAAGTACTTACATTATTTGCATCCATATTTATTCCTCTTACCTTTATTGCTGGTATATATGGTATGAATTTCGAATATATGCCTGAACTAAAATGGAAATATGCCTATCCAGTCCTGATGGGATTTTTTGTCGTTATTGCACTATCGTTAATCGTGTTATTTAAAAAGAAAAAATGGTTCTAACTGTTATCAATCCATGAAAGACAAGCTAAAAAATATCGTCGAAAACAGTGAGTCGACAGAAGGCAAAATATTCGTTGCGTTCATACAATCCCTTATTGTCTTATCCCTTATAACCTTCTCGATTGAAACCCTGCCGGATTTGAGTTCAGCAACAAAAGAATTGCTGTGGAATGTTGAAACAATAACAATTGCTATTTTCACAATAGAATATGTTTTGCGTTTATATGTTGCCGACAAGAAATTCGGTTTTATTTTCAGTTTTTTCGGGTTGATTGATTTAATTGCAATCCTGCCCTTCTATCTGGTGTCAGGTGTTGATTTAAGGACAGTGAGGATATTTCGTTTTCTCAGGTTAATACGCATCCTGAAACTGGCAAGATATAGTCGTGCCGCCAAACATTTTTCTCGTGCATTGGTTATTGCCAGAGAAGAACTTATTCTTTTCGGCAGTGTTGCCCTGATTTTGTTATATTTATCTGCTGTTGGAATATATTATTTTGAGTATGAGACACAACCGGAACAGTTCAAGTCCATTTTTCATAGTTTATGGTGGGCCTTGGCTACGCTTACGACAGTCGGGTATGGCGACATATATCCAATTACACTTGGCGGTAAAGTATTTACCTTCTTTATTCTGATAATAGGAATTGGGGTGATTGCTGTGCCAACCGGCCTTTTTGCTTCAGCCTTGTCTCAGGCAAGAAATGATCACAACAAGGAGTCTAACCCTTCGGAATCTCAATAGGCCGTTCTCTTCTTAACAAAACCCAGTCACCATTTTCTATCAATGCTTCCTTACCTAACTCTTTAACAAGCTGTTTAATCTGGATCTGGTTAGCTTCTGTATTTTCTTTCAGCGATTCAAATATTTTTCTGGCACGATTAAAGATAATAGCAAAACGGGAATATTGTTTTGACTGTGCATGGAGACTTATTTTTTCTGAATAATTAATCCATAGCGCGGCGACAATCGGGGTAAAGCCCATGAAGACAATCAACATGTGGTGCAGCCCCTTTGCATGTTCCAGAAAATCCCAGAACACGATAGCAATTATCGAAACGAACAAACCAGAACCATATAACCAGTCAGAATATCGTTCCAGCTTCTCGAGTTTCTCGTGTTGACGCTGTGCGCATTTCATAAAATAATTTTCCTGATCTTTTATCCAGTGTTTGTAAACCAGATTCAGGTTTTGTTTTGGGACAGGCAATATATTACTACCCCTTAAAGCTTCTCTAATCCACTGTAGTTCATCATTTTGTTTTCGCAGATAATTGGCTGAAACGGCATCACATATACCGGCAAGACGCCAGAATATCTGCACCCTTAATCCTTCGGCAAGTGCACGATAGTCCAGATATTTACCATGGGCGCCGATTTTTCGATGCCAGAAATAAGTCCCGATAATGGCAACGAAAAAAACAGGATAAAGAGCCAGAATAAGCGGATCAATAATAAGGTGAGCATATATTTCAAATGACAGCGCCATTGCACCAGCCAGTATTAATATTGCAGAAAGGGTTCGATGAGCAATACCTTGATAGTGTATTGAAAAAACATCAGCCATCGCATAGGTATCCAGAATATCCTTTTCCGATTTAGCTAAATCATCATAGTCAGGGATCACATAGTTTCTGGATTTTTCCATGGCCGCCGTGTTCCTGCGGAGGACTTCACTGTTAAAGGTCTCTATATGGCCTAAAATTATTTTTTGGTTTTCTTCTGAACGTTCTTGTGGATACAACCATTGAGCTGAAGTCGGCTTTCGTGAAGATTTATTCCCTGATCTTCTTGTTTCAATATGAAAGACTGGGCCACAATCAACCGGATCAAGCAAACTAATGCTTTGATCACACGGATTTTCAGAACCCTCCAGTTTAAATTGAACAACTTGTGCTGTACCACCCGTTGTATCGTTTTGGGTACCATCCCATAGTGCAATGAGAATATGACATCTCATCGTAATATAAGTCCCTACCAGGGCATATTGCAGATTGCGCTGATGACCATGCTCACTGATATTAGCTTCTGTATTACCATCTGCCAAAGACAGTACAAAGCAATTTTCTTTCGATGTTGTGTTTTTTAGTTTTCGATATTCATCAATCGTATCAGGAAAATCTTTTTCATACTCAACTTCAGGTAATGGTAATGGCACAATCAACTCTATACCATTTTTTATCGCAACATCAGCAACAACCCGATCAGCCCCCTCAGCCAATGGAGAAACCAGTTTCAGTGGTGTCTTTGGATAATCCAGTTTTAATTGAGTAAATAATTGGGTTAATTTTTCTCTATAAAATGGTTTATCTTCTTCCAGCAAATCCCGATGACCGGTGATACCAAGTACGATAGGTAACAAACCGGATTGTGAGAGGGTGTTTTTACTGCTTGATTGATTAGGCATCTTTTACTGTTCTATAACTCTGACAACTCAATTTGAGTCCATCACTCTGGAAAGGCAGGCCTGTATAAAAGTATCACGCTCTTGTTCGGTATCCAGTTCATGACTTAATGCATGAACCAGATCTTTCAAGGTCGAAGATTGCATTGCCTTTTTACTCACGATGATTTTTGCCATCGGGCCAAGATGGGTGGCAAGATTTTCCACAATACGGGTCAGATCTGAAGCTGCGAATGAAACTGCTTTTGTTGTTGATGGCGATCCAGATGCGGTTTTTTTCAATACATCAGATGAACAAGGTGGTATCTGCCCGTCTGTTAATGCCTTGACGCAATTATAAAGCTCATCCAAATGACCATTAAAAGATCCCGTGCTTGCATCAAGCCAGTGCTGGGTACTGATAAAATATTCCAGACTTTTCGACAGAGCAACATCTTCAATGCGAAAAGGCAGAACGTTCAGCCCTTTATGCACTGCTCGTTCAATCTCACGTCGTACTTGTGGTGACGTATTTGAGTGTGATGAAAAGACCAGCACCATAATATCAACCGAGTTAATGGCATCTATAATCTCTTCTGCCCAGTCTTTACTCGGGGAGATATCTCTGGGAGCCATCCAGCATTTTATACCGGATGATTCCAGCCTGTTACAAACGGCATCGGCCTGTTTCTGATCGGAATGTGAATAACTGATAAATACTTTTTTACTCATGATATCCAGCTCTACTTACTTTAGCATTTCCATCGCTTTTTCAAGACTTCTTCTCATACGATTAAATGACACGCCCAGTTTGGCAATATCATCCTTACCCTTGATTTGAAATTCTTCAGCTGAAAAATCGCCTCTACTTACCTTGTCAGTAATCATGGTAATTCGGTGTACTGGTCTGATAACAAATACTTTTAATAAAACATTAATCATTATAAAGATAACAATAAATATACTGATCAGGGAAACAACGAATACCCTGAATACATAATCAGCATTCTGCAATGGTACCGACAAGGGAATTGATACAATCTGGCTACCCACTACTTCATTGAGTTTCCATCCATATCCATTAGAAGGCCCATACAACGCCTTCATAGGTTCGGGTGCAGCCTCTAAGGTACTATGACAGGAAAGGCAGCTTTCATTTTTTATCTGAATAGGTCTGGCAAGATAAAGCGATGGACCAGTTGGCGTTTTACGTTCACCGATGACTTCCTTTAAATCCTGATTATTCCGAAACTGTTGAATAATGTCTGATTCCCAATCTGTCGCACGATCACGGGGATTGGTCGGGTTTAATGTAGCTTCCTTATAGATAAACTCCGGATGATTTTTTCTGAGCTGGCTAAAGTTTTGGGTAGCGGCATAGGAAGGTACTGTCTGGGGTAAAAACGTATGTTGTAACTGATCCTTCAACAACGGTCTGATTTCGGTGATGGTGTAATTTCTAACTGCAAGCGCCCCTTCCATCATCATGCTTGCCTGCTCAATTACCTCGCGTTTGGCATTATCCTGCAAAATGGTATTTGAGATATAACTGACAATGCTCAGGCCGACAAGAAACACCAAGGACATAGCCAAGTTTATTTTTGTGATAAAAGACATATTTCCCCGACACCCTGTTTAAAATAGAAATAACTATATATAAGCCATTTTTATTATTATTAGCGCAATGATAATAACAAGGAAAACAGGGCTAGAGAACTGTTTTCTCTTAATATACCCCTGAAATAGCCATAATCACCTTTATACTGCTGTTTCCTGTGTTCCAAGAACCCAATAAAAAAGCCCGCATGATGCGGGCTTTCCTCTCTATCCAGTGCTTCTTGAAGCCTTCTTGCGTTCATGCTCCTTCAGGAGCTTCTTACGTAAACGAATATGATTAGGCGTCACTTCGACCAATTCATCATCATCAATAAATTCCAGCGCTTGTTCCAGACTCATCTTGATTGGTGGAGTAAGAACAATATTTTCGTCGGTACCTGATGCTCGAACGTTAGTCAGTTGTTTCCCCTTTAACGGATTAACAACCAGATCATTATCACGCGAGTGAATACCAATTAACATACCTTCATACACTTCTATGTTTGGTTCAATAAACAAACGACCGCGTTCCTGTAACATAAACAAGGAGTAACCCAGTGCCTTGCCTGTTCCATTGGCTATCAGAACACCATTGGTACGCTGACCAAAACCACCCTTCTTAATTGGGCCATAGTGATCAAAGACACTGTATAACAAACCACTACCCTGAGTGGCCGTCAAAAATTCTGTTCTGAAACCAATCAGACCACGTGATGGAATAATGTATTCCAGACGTACCCGGCCTTTACCATCCGGCTGGATATTTTTCAGATCAGCGCCACGTAAGCCGAGTTTCTCAATCACGCCACCCTGATGTGAATCTTCTACGTCAATCATAACTTGCTCAAACGGCTCTTGCTTTACACCATCTACCTCACGAAGAATTACTTCCGGGCGTGAAACTCCCAGCTCATAACCTTCACGACGCATGGTTTCAATCAGAATAGAGAGATGCAATTCACCACGACCAGATACTTTAAATTTATCCGGGTCTACGCCCTCATCCACGCGCAAGGCGACGTTATGAATCAACTCACGCATGAGTCGATCACGTACCTGACGTGACGTAACGTACTTGCCATCCTTGCCAGCAAACGGCGAGTTATTGACCTGAAAGGTCATCGAAACAGTAGGTTCATCCACG
>Ga0224506_10002801_pt1 | contig 11758 bp, 9 predicted proteins | sample SF_Jan12_sed_USG_2_FD_169108 | JGI IMG/M metagenome (GOLD analysis project Ga0224506, IMG submission 169108) | Sediment microbial communities from San Francisco Bay, California, United States - SF_Jan12_sed_USGS_8_1 | ecosystem: Environmental > Aquatic > Marine > Sediment | place: USA...
TGCTTCTGTTGCTTCTGTTGCTTCTGTTGCTTCTGTTGCTTCTGTTGCTTCTGTTGCTTCTGTTGCTTCTGTTGCTTCTGTTGCTTCAATCTTTAAATTAACTGGATCTACAATAAACGCCAGTGTTTCCCAGACATCTTCTTCACTTGCGCTAGCGTTAAGCCGTAATTTACAAATGTTCTCTTCATCTGACAAAGTAATGTGCTCTAGAGTACCCTGAGCATTCAAATTAGAAAATAAATTCTCTAAAACTGCTTCAGTCAAGCCTACTTTAGTGAACTCAATATTATAAATTGTTCGTGCTACAGCATCAGTTGATGGGGTTGTTTCCGCTTTAACAGAATCCTGTTCTGTCGGCTCTTCTGCCACAACGGGTTCTATTGCACCATTGTCAACAATTGGTGCCGACGGAGAAGAAGCCTCACCAGATTCTGTAATTTCTTCTGTGAATTTTTTTAGTTTCTCACAGACCTCTGCTGCGACTGCCTCATCAGCACCACCATCACCACGATGGCCAGCCAATTGATCTTTGATGACATCACCCGCTTGCAAGAAAGCGTCAACCATCTCACTACGCACTTCAATCTCGCCTTTACGCATTTTATCTAGTAATGTTTCCAACATATGAGTCATCTCCGTCATGTCCGTAAAACCAAAAGTACCCGCACCACCTTTTATTGAATGTGCAGCACGAAATATCGCATTAAGGTCTTCCAAATCAGGTGAATCAACATTTAGCCCGAGTAAACATGATTCCATCTCTGCGAGCAGTTCTGAAGATTCCTCAAAAAATATTTCATAAAATTGTTCGAGGTCATTACTCATTGGTAATCCTATTTCAAAATTTGGTAATAGCGTACCATTGGCGAATAACTAATTAATTGTGAAACAAAAGCTCTAAAACCGCCTATTCCTTAGAAAAACACTAATTAAAGGTAATGACTTCTCACAAATACCCATTACTCTCTTTATTAGCCAATAACCTTTTTAATCACCTCAAGTAATCGACTTGGATCAAATGGCTTTACTAACCATCCTGTGGCACCGGCCTCTTTGCCTTGTGCTTTCATATCATCACCGGATTCAGTCGTTAACATTAAAATAGGTATCGTTTTGTAATCTGCTAGCTCGCGCAACTGGGCAAGTAATTTCAAACCATCTACTCGCGGCATATTAATGTCTGTCAACACCAAATTAAAATTCTGTTTCTTTGCTTTATCCAGTGCGTCTTGGCCATCAACGGCTTCAATTACTTCATAGCCCGCACCCTTTAACGTAAACGAGACCATTTGCCGAATCGAAGCAGAATCATCCACCGCAAGTATTGTCTTAGTCATCTACCTAACTCCTTTACTGATTTGTTATCCCACATAAAATATATTTATAATAATTCGATATCATTCAAAAAAGCTCAATATCACCCATTTGCATATTTTGCTGTACAACTGGTTTTTTCTTAGTGCCTGAATTTGCGACCGTTATTGCATGTGTAATTTTTGCATTAATTTCATCCACACTTTTCTTTTGCGCTTTTAAATCGAGCTTCCGATCTACTCTTTGTAGTACGCTTTGCAATGTTTCCATCTGTCTTGCTGAATGACCAATTAGTTGAGTGACCAAATCACCAAATTGTAATGAGGTAACCGCCGTATCTAACTCACTCTCAATTTTGTCTGCAACAACCATTTGTTTCTTTAACAACGCTAGAATTGGTTTACTGCCTTCTGGTGCAGCTAATTTTTCTATTGCAGTTACCATCTCATGATGTGATTTCGTTAATTCATTGATAAATTTAAAACTAATCACAAGATTATTAATGGCATCACTCACTAACCGATCAACTTGGCTTAAATCTTCTTTGATCGTTTTGAAGTATTCATCGGCTTCTTCATTACAAATTACAGTATCTTCAATAGACAAGTAATCATCATCCGAAACAACCGCTTCTACATTTGTTTTTTCTAATGCCTCAGGAGATGATTCAGCTGTACTCACTATATTTTGATGAGATTGTGATAAAGCAATTAATGCTGATACTAGACCTAGGCTGGTTAAAATGGATAACCCACTGATAATCGATGCCGTATAAGCTAGCACCCAGTAAATCTGAATGCTTGCAAATACTAAAACAATACCAGCAGCCACCAAGAAACCATATTTTGTATTAACAACTGGTTTGATCACCATTTACTCCTTATTACAAAGGAAATATTTACTTAAATTATCGGCCTGGTGTTTAAAACCTTAGCAAGTATTAATTTGCCACCTCACCAAGTCTGTTTGCCCATCCGAGAGCCTCTAGCTCGACATCTGCTAATTCATTAAGTGTTATGAACCCAAGCTCACCAAGAATTTCTTGAATACGCTCAACCTCTCCTTTCTCATTAGCCTCAACTAATTTTAGTTCCAGGCCTAAACGTCCATCTCGACTAAGTAATGCCTGGCTCATATCCTCTGGAATCCCCAATTTGTCAATAATTTGCTGCATCTCAATGCCAAGCAAGACATCTAGCAGCGATAATATTCCAACCATAAACGCGCGTTCTTGATGGTTTTTATCATGTGGGCGTTCAACTGCAGCTATCAACTCCATCAACTTGCCACGTGCAGCAGCCGTCTGCATCAAAGCATTTGACATATTCTCAGAATCTTTTGCGGTGTAGAGCAATAGCTGAATCCATCTTTGCAATTGCGTACGACCAAGAACCATAATTGAATGCTTTATCGAATTAATCTTCTGTGGCAATCCACCAGCCACTGAATTAACCATACGCATTAAGTTATAGCTCAATCCAGGCTGGTGCTTGAATTCCCTTTCGATCTCTTCAATTTCACTATCACCCATAACAAGTGTCAGTAATTTTAATAAAGATATCTTAGCTGGATCAGCGCGCTTACCTGACATAACTTCTGGCTTTGCAAAGTAATAGCCTTGAAACATTTGAAACCCTAGCTCCATACAATGTTCCGCCTGTTCATGGGTTTCCACGTTTACAGCGACAAGTAAAACAGGCCAACGCTTTAATTCCTGAACCAACTTCGAAAGCACATCTTTTTCAAGTTCAAGAACGTCAATCTTTGCGATATTTACAATAGATAACAGCCGTTCAGTCTCCAAATTAATTGATGTAACTTCATCAAGAGCAAATTGATAGCCTTTTTCTTTTAGTTCTTCACATCGCAGTACCAGTTCATCAGTAATTTCTACCGTCGACATGATTTCTAAAACCACATGCTTACATGGCAATAGCAAGATCACATCGCTCATTAATAGTTCAGCATCAATATTAATAAAGCCGCGTTGTTCGTTTAGTACGTTTTGTACACCTAATTGACCATAGGCATTAACAATGACATTCGCAGTAGACGATAAATCATTTGTTTCTTCTTTTACCTCTGAATCATCATTAACTCTAAAAAGTAATTCAAAGGCCACCAGATTTTGTTTTCGATCCAGTATCGGTTGTCTACCAAGAAATACACCCTCCATTAGTTCCTCCGCTATTAGCAAATGTTCTTAATTAGCAAATGTTCTTAAAATGCGAACTTATTTCATCGGCTAAAGACAATATTTCTTAAGCCATAAATAAGATAAATATTCACCTTTGTTTTTAAAAAATATGACTAACCTATCCAGCACCCAATTAAACCTCACGGTTAGTATCCAGCTAAGAAATAAATTCGCTATTTAATTGGCTTAATAAGTTTTTTATAGTGCCGCAGGAACGGCTTGATTCTTTCCATCACGCTTAGCCTGATATAAGGCACCATCAGCTCGATTTATCACCGAATTTTGATGCTCGCCAAACGAACGAATCGCCACACCCGCACTAAATGTAACGGGTATTGATTCATTATTAACGAGCAATGACCGATTTTCTGCCAAGTTTTTCTGCAACCGATGAATGACACGTATTGCCTCATCCATTTCAATATCTGGTAAGAGAATTACAAATTCCTCCCCTCCAAACCGCGCCACAATATCACTGGGGCGTAACATATCTTTTGCCACTGATACCAATTTAATGAGAACATGGTCACCATATTGATGCCCAAAACTGTCATTAATTTGCTTAAAATCATCGATATCAATTAATACCGTACATAACGACTTAGCATTTCTATCGGCACGTGCAGCTTCACGACTAAAAATTTCATCTAAGCCTCGACGATTGAAGGCACCTGTCATTTGGTCTATCTGAACCAATGTTCTGAGTTGCTTCAACTCATTTTTCATTGTTTCAATTTTCCGTTCAGCTAACTTTACTTGCTCCTGTGCCGCACATACTTCATCACTAAACTCCAGGCCACGGGTTTCCGATAGCACAGCATCAAGGATGCCTATGATTTCATCGGTATCGCACGCACCTCTGATTTGATCAGCATAATGCTCTACTTGTTTGTAATATTTTTCAGAGTCTATTAATGATTTACTCCGCTTTTCTATCATAGCTTCTATTGGTTTAACCAATCGCAGTGAACTTTTCTTTCTTTCTCTAACAACTTGCATGGTGTAATCTCCTCAAACTTCGACATTGCATGTTCAGCCATCTTAGCTTGGGAATAATTCGTTGGATTGCGAAGGAGAACCCATTCCAATGTGACTGTCATGCAAACAAATTAACAGAACACTTTGCAAATGATTTATTGAATAAATAGGGAAAGAACCGCTATTTATATGGAAAAGAAGAAGATGGTTTACAAGATATACAAAAATAAACACTAACAATCATATGGTTATTAGTGACGCGTGAATCTTTCTAGAATAAATATGCTTTTATGACTTACAAGACAAAATTTTAGTCAATTAACAAAACGTTAATTGACATGCTAAGAACAAATATTAGGCGGGTAACGCTTCAAGTATTTGGTTTTTACCATTCCTCTTTGCTCGATATAATGCTTCATCTGCACGCTTAAAAATACTTTGTTGTAATTCACCTTTTTGATATTCAGCCAAACCAGCACTAAAAGTAATTAAGAGACGCTTATTTTCATGCAGAAAGAATTTTTTCGTTAAAGAACGTCGCACCCTATATAAAATAACCATCGCCTCATCAAGGCTTGTATTAGGCAACAATATAACAAACTCTTCTCCACCATAACGTGCAACAATATCTTCCAGTCGTGTCGTTTGCTTAACCGCATTAGCCAAATAAACTAAAGCATTATCACCTGCCTTATGGCCGTACATATCATTTAAGACCTTGAAATTATCAATATCTAGCAATGCATAGCATAATGGCACGTTCTGACGGTTAGCACGCGCGACTTCGCGCTCATATGCTTCATCAAGACCGCGTCTATTGAGAATACCCGTCAGATGATCTTCATGAACTTTTTCACCCATCTGTTCTAACTCAGATTCAAGCTGACTAATTTTGTTATATGCTTGATCAACCTCTGTACGCGCTAATACGAGATCATTTCGATAGTCAATGGATTTTTTCTGCATTTGACTTGTTTCACGCATTATTTCCACAATAAGATGGTTGAGTGATTCTATATTATCTGCTTGACTAATTTGCTCGGAATAACCCGCAATTCTATCGTGATATTCTCCAGTAGCATCCGATAACTCTTCAATGTTATTAATCAGGCTAGTTACCAATTGCTTAAGCGTCACCGTTGCTTGGCTAAAACTACTGCTTAATATTTCATGGCGCTCTGTTATCTCTTCCAAATAATGTTCCGCCTGCGCCACAATCCTCAGGTCTAGTGGCCTGGACATCGTTTCTTGCAGTTTACCAAACTGGTCTTTTATCCACTGATCATCTGCTAACAATTCCTTGGTACTATCTATAAGTTGATTGAATAATCGCAACAACCCTTGCTGTAGCCTGAGGCCGTACTCACCACATGTATCAAACTTGCTGCAGAATGATTTAAAACAAGAAATAAATGCTTCCATTTCTTGTTTACTACGAATTCCATGTAATTTCTTAGCTAAATCTTTTGCTTCTTCTGTTAAGCTCTCATTTCCCAAGGGCATTACGGCAAAATGTCCTAGTATCTGCGCCAATAATTCAAGTAATTGATTGGTATAGTTACTTACTGAATGATCTTCTTGAAATGAAACTGATTCGATCGAAGGCGAATTGCTCTCTGCTAATTCAACTTCCTGTATAGACAATGAGGCTTCATTATTCTGCTGAGACTCAGGACTTATTTCAAGTTCTGCGCTCTCTTTTGTTGTTGGTGTCAGTGCAGTCCACGAATCTATCAAAGCCTGCAATTTATTATGTAGCTGGTCTGAATCTTGTGTAAATTTGTTAAGTACCCTATTGACACTCTTACGTTTTTTCGCGGTCGTCAGTACGCCATGCTTACTATCCAATCGCTTTAATAAAGTATCAATAGTTTGCGCCCAATTAATACCAACATCGGATGTGTTCTCAACTACCGTTTCAACTGCTTCAGTAGCGTCTGCTGACATAACAAGTGCTTGCAGCAACACTTCTTTACACATTTGCCAGTTTTGATCGTTAACAGCTCGCTGCAAGCTATCTGCAAATGTCAACAAAGGAGGTGTATGACGTGGGAATTCTGTTACTAAATCAGAAAATATTTTAGCGGTGCTAGCGTCAACATTACTCGGATTTCCAGCAATTTGATCGTATAGTTTATTGTAATTATCAGGTGTTGGCGGAATTTTAAGAGAAGCAAGTTGCCGCAATGTTTCACGAGCAATAATGGAAGAATTTGATGCTTTCTTTTCACTCATAAAGGACACTTAAATTCAATATTTATAGACCTTAAAAGCAATGCGAACCTAAAAATAAATTAATCGACTAATTTATTTAGTATGGCATAACGAATTAGCTCTGAATTATTCGTTAGCTTAAGCTTCTCTAGAATACGCGCCCGATAAACACTCACCGTTTTTGGACTTAGAAACATTTCAGCAGAGATATCAGAAAGTGTTTTCCCCGCTGCAATCATGCATAACGTTTGGAATTCCCTGTCTGACAAGATGGAATATAGTGGCTGATCGGCATCAGAGTTGATGGTATTGGCAAGTTCTTGCGCAACCGCAGGGCTAACGTATTTATCACCACCAGCTACTTGACGAATGGCCACTACGAGCTGAGCTGGCGCACTTTGTTTGTTTAAATAACCAGCAGCCCCTGCTTTTAGTGCACGCACTGCAAACTCATGTTCATTATGCATACTTAACATTAAAACAGAAAGCTGGGGCTTATCTTTTCTAATTTGCTTAAGAATCTCTATTCCATTTCTATCAGGCAAAGAAATGTCAAGGAGCAGAACATCAAATTCATGTTGCCGTGCAATCTTCACAGCTTGAAATCCAGTCTCAGCTTCTCCAGTAACGCTAATATCCTTAATCTCACTGAGTATTTGCTTTAAACCCTGGCGAACAATTGCATGATCGTCAGCAATCATTACTCGTATCATTAATCTCTCCAGATGGTCAAAACTATGAAGCCTTCTGTTGCATTGCGCTATGTCCTGATTGCGGGGTTTTCTCCAACGGGGTACTGAGTGCAGCAAAATGTAACGCTTGACTCTCAGTATCTTCAATAGGGATACGAATCTCTACTTTTGTCCCTTTACTGGCACTGCCAGAAATATCAAAGATGCCTTTCAGTTGTTGACAGCGTTCACGCATTCCTCTTATTCCAAACGAGTCCTGCTTATCCAAGTCTGAGTCTGTAATACCGCAACCATTATCAGAAATTTCCAGGATTATTATCCCATCAGACTCAACAAGACTTACTTCAACATGAGTAGCACTTGAATGCTTAGAAATATTTGTTAATGTTTCTTGGAAAACGCGGAAAATAGCAATAGACAAATCTGAATCAAGTAAAATTTCTTCGTTACCACATGTCACACGGCATGATATGCCAATACGGTTACTAAATTCTTTCGCCTGCCATTGAATAGCTGCAACAATGCCACAATCAAGCACCCCGGGTCTTAGATCAAGAGAAATCCGGCGTGTGCTATCAATGACACGATCAACTAAACATTCTATAGAAGCTGCTTTTTTCTGGTAAAAAACTGGAAGCCGGGGTATTGGGTCTATACAAGGAAATAACTCACATTTAATGGCCGTTAGTGTTCCGCCAATATCATCATGGATTTCACGCGCTATTAGCGCACGCTCATGCTCTTTAACTTTTTGCAGATATGAAGAAAGCTCAGCTAATTGTTCCCGCGACCGAGCAATTTCTCGTTCAGCCAATTTATTACGCGTAATATTAATCATGATGCCATCCCACAGGGTATCGCCATCAGATGTTCTTCTTGGCGTTGCGCGCAGACTAATCCACTTTATATCACTATCACCTTTCACCTGGATGCGACCTTCCCAGTTCAATGTGGAAAGTTGCTCTACTGATATTGCCATTAATCGATCATAAATGACCTTATCACAAGGCAGAATTAATTCTGCAAATAATGTTGGGGTTGCCATAAGCACCTTTGGAGACATCCCCAATAACGTCTCGGATGCGTCACTAACATAAGGAAAACTGAGTTGCCTATTTTGATTCAATAAAAACTGAAAAACCACACCGGGAAGATTGGAAGTTATCGCACGGAAACGTTCTTCTGTTTTCTGTAATTCAGCTTGCGCCTGATTAAACTGCTGGAAATTGTCAACGGCTTTTAGGCTTCTCTTTATTGCAGGTATTAATCTAGCCAAATTACTTTTAACAATATAATCATCTGCGCCTAAATCCATCAACGCCTCAGCTTCCTCTTCCCCTGCATGCCCTGATACAACAATAAATGGAACATCTAAGTCTTGATCTACCATCAATTGAAATACATCTCTAGCGCTCAATTGGGGCAAATCATTATCAGACAAAACGATATCCCAACGCCTGGTGACAAACATGTTGCGCGCCGCTTCAATTGTGGCCACATGCAAACAATCCACGTGCAGCCCACCTTCTACAAGCGCCTGTTGCAAGAGACTTGCATCGTCGACCGAACTGTTAACAATTAAAATTTTAAAAATTTTTGTGTCCATTTTCCCAGCGCTTTGCCTATACCTATAAGAAACCAAACCAATTAGTCACCCTAACACTTAAAACCTAACCCACTGAATATCATTTCCATTTTACAAGATAACCCACTAAGAAAGAAGCGTTTTATCAGTAGAATAATCTTTATGAACCAAGAAGTTGGGTAGAAACAACAGTTCCTAAAAACTAAACTTTCCAAAAAGTCAACCGTTATTAGCTACAACGCTGGTAAAAATACCCCTTGGATTGCGGGAAAAGCCAACGTCTTGGCAATAATGCCACAAACTTTAGTATGAAAAAGGAGAACCAAAAATGCCACAAATTATTAACTCAAATATTGCGTCTTTAACAGCGCAACGTAATTTGAATACTTCACAGTCGCAGTTAAACACTGCACTAGAACGCCTATCTTCAGGTCTGCGTATTAACAGCGCAAAAGATGACGCTGCTGGATTGGCGATTTCTGAAAGAATGACCTCTCAAATTCGTGGTCTTAACCAAGCTATACGTAATGCAAACGACGGTATTTCACTAGCACAAACCGCTGAAGGTGCGCTAGGTGAGATCGGTAACAACTTGCAGCGTATTCGTGAATTAGCAATACAATCAGCTAATGCTACAAACAGTGCAAGTGATCGTGCATCACTACAAGCTGAAGCAGCTCAGTTGGTCTCAGAAGTAACTCGTGTTGCGAATCAAACCCAGTTTAACGGTCTTGATCTACTTGACGGTTCTTTCACTAGCCAGAGCTTCCAGGTTGGTGCTAATGCGAATCAAACCATTGATATTTCACAAATTGCTGATGCACGAGCTTCTGCATTAGGTAATAATACATTGGTGATGAGCGGATCCGTACTTGATACAGTGGTAGCTGCAGCTGCTGGTACAGCACCTGCTAGTACCGTAACCGCTGATGCAACTGTGTTGCTTTCAACCAATCTTGGATCAACAGCAACTGGTGATATCAGCATTGCTGCTGCGGACAGTGCCGCTACCATTGCTTCAAAAATCAATACAGCTGCTGCAGGTATTGGTATCACAGCAGACGCCGATACCACGGCAACGATCAGTGGCATTTCTGCTGCAGGTAGCGTTTCTTTCACCTTAAATGGCACCACTGCTATCACGGCAAGTGTAGCTGATGTCAATGATCTAAGTGATTTAGCTTCTGCTATTAACGGGCGTCAAAGTAGCTCGGGCGTTACTGCAAGCTTTGCCAACCCAAGTGATAAATCAACCCTCACATTAACTGACAAAGAAGGCAATGATATTCTGATTGAAGGGTTTACCCATACCACAGCAGCAGCAACAGCTACTGTCACTGGAAACGGTGGCACAACTAATTTAGTTGACGCAGGTGCTAATTCTACTCGCATAATCGGCAGCGTAACCCTTGCTACCGCTGAAGGTCAAATCTCAGTGGCTAACCAGGCTGCAGCTGGCGCACTTTTTGATGTCGCAACAAGTACCTTTAATGCGGTATCAACATTAGATGTGTCAACAGCAGCGGGTTCACAGAAAGCTATTGATATCGTAGACGCGGCGCTAAGCCAAGTTAACGGTTCACGTGGTGATCTGGGTGCGGTTCAAAATCGCTTCACATCAACCATTGCTAACCTGCAAACAACATCTGAGAACCTGTCAGCATCACGTAGCAGAATTCAAGATGCCGACTTTGCGGAAGAAACAGCCGCCATGACTCGTGGCCAGATTCTTCAGCAAGCAGGTGTTGCGATTCTTGCACAAGCAAATTCGTTACCTAACAATGTCCTTTCACTATTACGTTAAGTAATTATGGACATATAGTAGTGCTAATGAAACGCGGGATAATTGATGTCAATTATCCCGCTTTCAGCAAGCTTTAAGGAGTATATAAGATGATTACAAATCACATAAATGGATCGGGCATAAACACTCAGTCTCTACCTGTATCGCCTGTACCACAAAAAACACAAACACAAACACAGAGTAGAGCACCCACTCCTGTGGCCGAACCACAACAAAACATGGGTTCAGAACAGGATGTTAAACAGGCCGTCAAACAAATTGAACAAGTCGTCAGTAATTTGGCACGGAATTTGCAGTTCTCAATAGATGATGACACTGGAAAAACAATTGTCAAAATTCTTGATGCTCAAACTCAGGAAGTGATTCGACAATTTCCGACAGAAGATGCTATTTCAATTGCTCGTGCACTAGATAGAGTGCAAGGCTTATTGTTTAACGATAAAGCATAATTATAAAATTAAACTGTAATAGGAACTAAAAACATGCTTGCAACTCCAGGAATTGGCTCCGGTCTCGACATCAATAGCATCATCAGCCAACTGATGGCAATTGAACGTCAGCCATTATCAGCGCTTGCTGGCAAAGAAGCCATAAAACAAACACAACTAACTGCATTTGGCAGTCTCAAAGGGGCCTTATCGTCTTTCCAAAGCAGCCTTGCCTCCTTATCTAATCCGGCAAATTTTTCCGCTGTATCGGCAGATCTCGCCGACAGTTCTTTAGCAAAAGTGAGTGCTAGCCCATCAGCTGCGACTGGAAACTATAATGTTGAAATCCAAGCATTGGCACAATCACATAAATTAAGGTCTGGCAATTTTGCTTCTACCAACACAACGGTTGGCAGCGGCTCACTCACAATTCAATTTGGGACATATAGCGGTGGTACTTTTACACTTAACCCAGATAAAGCGACACAAACAATTACTATTGATCCTAGCCAATCAACGCTATCTGGTATACGCGACACCATTAAT
>Ga0224506_10002802_pt1 | contig 11756 bp, 9 predicted proteins | sample SF_Jan12_sed_USG_2_FD_169108 | JGI IMG/M metagenome (GOLD analysis project Ga0224506, IMG submission 169108) | Sediment microbial communities from San Francisco Bay, California, United States - SF_Jan12_sed_USGS_8_1 | ecosystem: Environmental > Aquatic > Marine > Sediment | place: USA...
AAACGTCTATACAAGTCATCGACCGTATGATGTGCATACTGCATACGATTACCCTCTATGACGGTCCCGTCTCACTAAAGTACCTTTCTGCCGATACCGGTCTTCATCCATCAACCGCCTTTCGTATATTGGCATCTATGATCGAACATGGGGTTGTGTGCCGCACCGAGAGAGGTCAGTACCTTCTTGGCTCAAGATTAGGGCAATTAGCCAGTCACTCCTATGTGGATCAGGATATTAAAGCTTGTGCTAAGTCGGTGATGGAAAAGTTGCGAGATAAAGTTGATGAAACGGTAAATCTGACACTCAGGCAGGGTGATGAAGTGCTATACATCGATCGCTCATTATCCAGTCGAATGATGCGCGTGGAGCAAGTGATTGGTAGTCGTGCTCCGTTACATCTTACCGCGGTGGGTAAACTGTTGCTTGGCGGTGATGGTGAGGCCGCTATCAGACAATACAGTATACAAACAGGTTTACCCGGAAATACCCGTAACTCTATTACCGATACCGATACTCTCGTAAGCAGTGCAATTGAGGCTTATAATCGAGGCTATGCCTTTGATAATGAAGAAGCAGAAGAGGGCGTAGGCTGTGTCGGGAGTTTGATATACGATAACAAAGGCTTGCCGATTGCGGGTATATCCATCTCATCTCCTATAGATAGACGTTGTGAAAGCTGGAGTATCGATGTTCAGGATGCAGCGATGACTATATCCGCGTCATTAGGCTACCGTATGCAGTCACATCGTGAGATTGAATACAGTAAAACCCTCATGGCCTGAACGATGTCACAAGGCATTAGGTAATAAATCTAATAGTGATGGGTCTTCTAATAAATGATGTGACAAAAGCAGGGATGTCGCTGTCCATACCTGTTGAAAGTTTGAGCGACGGCCAATCAAGCGCCCAGAGTGGCCATCATAATATTCAGGCCAATTATCCTCCTTCAGTCTTTTTACCGCAGTTTGGTATGCACGCTCAGCAATGTCCTGGCGCCCAGTTTTTATCGCAGCGGCAACAAATGGCCACATTAAGGCCGGCCAGTTACCACCATTTTGATATGACCAAGGTACATTTTTTGGGTCTGAACCCGTACGTACTTCCCATTCAAGGCCTTCCATCGCAGGATAGATGATCTTTACAGGCATATCACCGATGAGATCATCCCATCTGGATTCATAAAGATTAAGTATTTTACGAGATTGATCCTCAGTAGATAGATTGAAAAGTATGGCAAGAAGATTACCAAGGGAAAAGAATCTAAAATCCATACGCCCTACACTAACATTTCCCACCAGATAGCCACTATCAAGCGGTATCCAGTTGACCACCCAGTTAGGAATTGACTCAGGATGAATGTTCAGTACGTTGATACTTTCTGGGCCCAACTCTTCAGTGCTATAGCGATGAATTTCGTTTAGTCGTTTGAGATCTAACCAGTAGAATATTCGTACGTAATTCAAAAGTGCCTGTTTTCGAACCTTGGCCGTGTGTAGCAGTGAGACCTTATCTTTGGATTGTGGTTCAGGCTCAAGGTAAAGGTTGTCGATAATGCGTAGCACACCGTAGAACAGACTTTGGATTTCGAGCGGGTGACCGTAAATTCCCATGCGTCTGTCGATCATGCTACATGCATCCGGCACGAGTAAGGATGGTGAAACCTCAAAACTGTCTTTAAGACATAGATGCAGGATCTGAGCCATGGTACTTTGGAACTCCGGCCTGGAAGCAAGTTCCACGTCACCTGTGCTTCTTGTGTAAATATCCAATAATATTATCCACCACATCATAGAGTCTACCGGTGCGACCCTGCCTATGGCTCGTTCACCAAAATCCGCAACAAGCTTTTCGCTTCCGCTACTGTCTATTGTTACTCTGAAACTTGCAGGCATAACGCCAGGTTGGATTTCATGGCCGGCAACAACACGCTCGCGGGTTTTTAATGTTAATACAGTTTCGAGAAAGTTTTTTACGATCTCACTTCTTCCCTGGATTAGAAAGACAAATGCAGACGGCACAAAGTCACGAATAAAGCATTCTTCGTAATTTGCTGCTGCAAGCGGACTTGATGGTAAAGCTGCCAGTGTGCCTACCGGTCGGCCCTGATAATACATTATGGAATGTTCAAGAATGGTACTGGCGGATTTGAGCACTTCGGTTGATATCATATATATAAAATCCAGATAAAAAGTTGTCTGTCTATAGGTGTAGACATAGAGAGATGAGACGTCTAGTTTTGTAGTAATAAATTATGTCTAAAGTTGTTAAGCAAAGTCGGAAGATATATTGATATGGCGTGACTGTTGTAGGGATGATATGAGAATCTTCTGAAAAAACGGATAGATTTTATGCGCAAAAGAGGTTTGTATATCATATTGGTGAGTGTGCATGGCTTGATACGTTCAGAGGAGCCACAGTTGGGGCGTGATGCCGATACTGGAGGTCAGGTGTTGTATGTGCTTGAGTTGGCGCGAAACTTAGTCAGGCATCCAGATGTTGATAAAGTAGACCTTCTCACCCGTAAAGTGAAAGATTCAAAAGTTGATGCTATATATTCGCAGGACACAGAATGTGTTACTGATGATTTTACTATAGTTAGACTTGAATGTGGTCCCAAAAGATATTTAAGAAAAGAGGTGCTGTGGCCCTATTTAGATGGATTTATAGATAATGCGATCAAGTATATACGTGAACAAGGAACGGTGCCGGATGTCATACACAGTCACTATGCCGATGCAGGGTATATAGGCAGTCAACTGTCATCTCTGTTGGGTATTCTGCATGTGCATACGGGCCATTCACTAGGACGTGTTAAATATCAGTTATTATTGAAAAAAGGTAGTACACACAAATCCATAGAAGATCGTTATCACATTACACAGAGAATTGAAGCAGAAGAATTAACTCTGGATACAGCCGCTCTGGTGGTAGCAAGCACCACACAAGAAGTGGATGAGCAGTATAAACTTTATGATAACTACCAACCACAACGTATGCGTGTTATTCCTCCGGGCGTAGATTTAACTAGATTCATTCACCATTCTTTTCACACCCACATGCCAAATTACTATTCCCAGATACGTAGATTTTTAGAGCACCCACGACGGCCAATTATCCTTGCTATGTCCAGAGCTGATGAGCGTAAAAATATCCTTTCTTTGGTCCATGCCTATGGTCTGGATGCTGAGTTACAAGAGATGGCAAATCTGGTGCTGATACTAGGATGTCGGGAACGTATCGATGACCTGGATGCCGGTACTAGAAAAATTCTACAACAGGTAATTGGTCTAATAGATGATTACGATTTGTATGGAAAGGTGGCCTACCCAAAGTATCATAATAATTCGGAAGTACATGAGATATATCAAATAGCGGCCTATACAAAAGGCGTATTTGTTAATCCTGCACTGACAGAACCATTTGGTCTGACATTGATAGAAGCTGCTGCATCCGGCCTGCCCATGATAGCTACAAATAACGGAGGGCCTGTGGATATCCTTGCCCATTGTAATAATGGTGTGCTGATTGAACCATTAGATATCGAGGGGATTAGCTCTGCGATAAAAACGACCATGCAAGATCGCAAGCGGTGGAAGAAATATTCAAAAAATGGCATGCAAGGTACACAACAATATTACTCTTGGCCTGGACACGTGCAAAACTACATAAAGGAGATCAAACGTTTATTTGGTGTTAAGCCTTATCGCAGAAGTCTGCCGGTTAGAAGTCGATTACCTATGGTTGATAGATTGGCGTTCAGTGCTCTGGATAATAGTTTGTTGGGCGACAAAGAATCTTTATCTATTCTGGTGACAAGGCTAAGTACATTACGGGGCATAAAGATTGGTTTTGGAATTGCCACGGGTCGTGGTCTTGAAAGCGCTATAAAAGAACTGCGAGCATGGGGTGTTCCTTTGCCAGATATATTAATCGTATCAGTTGGTAGTGAGATATATTATTCACATCAGGGCCGAAACATGGTTATCGACCAGGCTTGGAAAAAACACATCGACTATAGATGGGAAAGGGAAAAGATACGGGAATCAATAAATAAGCTCCCTGGGCTGAGATATCGTGGCAAGAAAGTGCAGGGAGATTATAAACTTAGTTACTACATTAACCCTGTTGTAGCACCTAGCCTGAATAAGATAAAACAACAGCTGCGCCAAGACGACTTACATGCAAACGTATTAGTGTCGAATAATAGTAATCTCGATATATTACCGATAAGAGCTTCCAAGGGATTGGCAATTCGATACCTTGCCCTTAAGTGGGGTATACCTCTGGATGCGATTTTTACCGTAGGTGACTCGGGTAATGATGAGGGTATGATTAGTGGGGATACTCTTTCTGTGGTCGTTGCAAATCATAGTGATGAACTTGAGAGTTATCGGGATTCAGCAAGGATATATTTCTCTGAAAAAGAGTATGCTGCAGGGATAATGGATGGTCTTCAACATTATGGGTTTCTAACACAAAACATTAAGCCCTGTGATCAGGATTAAGATTTTTCAAGTAACCGTAATTCCGATGTTAGCCATTCTGTGGCCTTTGGCCAGTAGTAACATATACCCTCCAGTATTCCTGCGGCGTAATTTCCATTCATGCAGGGTAACAATCCTTTCGCTATATATAGGGTGTCTTCGCTATGCCTCGCTTGTGCGGCAGATAAAGCCAATGATTTGAAATCACTCGAAGCGTTGGCAACGATTGCCGATGGAATAGTACTACTAATAACATCGATATCATTTCCACTGTCCCCAGCAAAGAAAATGCTATCCTCTCTCATGGCTAATCTGGTAGCTAACCATCGTATGGCGGTAAGTTTGTTTGCTCTGGCAGGGAGTATATCTATGAGTCCGGTGTTTTTATTCGTATCTATACTCCATATAACATTACTATCTATATCGAATGAATTAAGAATGTCATGGATGGTCTTTGTGATATCGGTGTGAGATTCTTTCAGTGGAAGATAATAACTTAATTTGTATCGATTTTGTTTGCGTGCCTCCTGCTGTTGGATCTGTGATACAGATCTGAGAAGGTTGTGTATTTCTGTGCCAGAATAATCACCCCAGGATGACGAGATAAGACTTGTCCATTCGTCACAGATCTTCCATTTTCTATCAATTATCTCATAGATAATAGTGCCCACATCAGTAATCGCGTAACGGGGTTCGGGAATAGAGAATTCATCCATAGCTTGATGTATTAGGTTCTTATCCCTACCACTCACATAGACAAGGGTTACTTCCGGCTCTCGACATAATCGCTGGAAAAGAGGTCTTGCCGTTGGTGACTCGGGTTCAGGACCATTCGGTATTAATGTTCGATCAAGATCAGTACAAAGAAGTAGTTTAGGCAATGTCACGGAACAGTTTCTCCCCCAGCAGAGCGTGGTGGCTGATCACACTTGCTGCGGCACTCCAACCTTGTTGCAAGGTTCCTCCTGGGTGCAGTGTTTGTCCATGCAAAAACTCAGGAAAGGACGGTTTCATCTCATGGTACTCGAGGTTGTTGGCACGATTTATGGAGTTGGTATATTCATTGGCCAATTTGTACAAACCTCTTTGACATAAATCGTATACGTAGAATCCGCTGAGCATCGGCCATAGACCCCCATTGTGATATTCATACGGATTGTTTTTAAAGGTGAAACTAAAGGTCATTTGAAGTTCCTCCCAGTCTTTATCCACTGGCAAGATCACTGGATGGAAGGCAGGGATGAGATTTAGCTGTTTTGTCGTTATGCTGTCAATGTATTGATCGACTCTGTCTTGCTGCTCGAGGTTGGATATGCCAAATATTGATACAAGTATATTTGCAAAACTATCGAATCTATAACCGTAGCCACTGGGGGAGAAAAATGGCATCCAGTATTGGTTACGACATTCTGTTCGTGATTTAAGTCCTTTTTCATACAACACTTCATGATAAATGTCACGATCAGAATCTGTCTCGCCTAACCAATAGTTGGTTTGTATAAGGTGTTTTAGTTGCTGAGTTTTTGAAATTAGTTCATGGTCCTGACTATTATGAATATGGTTGTGCAGGGCACAGATTGATTCCAGAGCCCGGTAGTAGAGAACCTGATCATATAACACATATCCCGACTGAAGATATTCATCCGCCCAGTCTCCTGCCTGGGGCACATATATCAAGCCTCGATTGTTGAATTCCCAGGCACCTAACAAAAAACGCACCTTTTCTAAACAAGGCAGGATAGTTTGCAGAAAGTCTTCATCCTGCGTCTCAAACCAATATTCACAACAGCCAATAATGAACCACAGGTTTGCATCCACTCTTCCGGTGGTACCTCCATAACTTATACGTTGTGATAGATGATCGTAATTACTCGGGATTTCGCCATGTGGACCTTGATGAAGTGAAAGTGTTAGTAAGGTATTTTTAAAGGAGTGTATTAAAATCTGTTCGCGACTCAAAAGTGCAGAGAGACCCATAATAATGCCATCTCTGGCCCATATTCTATTGTAGTTGGCACTGTTGGATGGCGATGCAATAAAACCGTGTTCTGTAACACATGTGGATAGTAGTTTTATTGCTTCTGTATAGAGCTCTGGCGCTGACATGGGTTATCACATACTTTTCTGTCGGGGCTTAGATATTAGGCTATCTTGTAGAGGTAAGTTTGGTCTATGAGTGGATTTATGCAAGGTGAAATCAACTGTTTTCCGGATTCTGATGTCTTATGTCGTAGTGTGGCAGAACACTTTTTGCTCCTGTCGCGAAGATTTATTACTTCACAGGGTCAGTTCAGTGTCGCCCTGTCTGGAGGAAAAACACCGAAACGATTGTATCAACTGCTTGCACAGCATTGTCGTGAAAACGAGCGTTTAGAAGGTATACGATTTTATTTTGGCGATGAACGGCATGTGCCTATGAATCATGGGGATAGCAATTATAATATGCTAAACAATGAACTATTTATACCCTGTCATATTTCGCAAGATCATGTTAATCCAATTCCTACGGAATGTGACCCAAGTAGTTCGGCGGCTTTATATGCCCAGACATTGTTAGCAAGCTTGCCGATTCATGATGGTTTGCCGAAATTTGATTTGGTACTTCTTGGTATGGGAACGGATGGTCATACAGCATCCCTATTTTCCCTTGATTCAATCCACGACGATAGAATGGTTGTTGCCACACATGTAGATAAACTTGATGCATGGCGTATAAGCATGAACTATAAACTGCTTAATAATGCTGATAATGTGTGGGTATTGGTCACAGGTGCGGATAAAACAGAGATGTTTTCTCAGCTGCTAAGTGGAACTGCTGATGCGTTGCCCATTGCTACCATTGAACCTAGAGGAGAGATGATATGGTATGTTGATCAGGATGCCTATCCGGACTGTATTCCAAGTGCTAGTGCGCGACAAAAAGACTCAGGCCCTCTCGGTATTTGATATCCACATCATGCGCTAAAGAGGGTAGTCCATCTAGTCTCAGCCCCAACGCATTCAATACCTCAACGGATGGTGGGCCGGGTGGATCCGTCAGGGCAATTTCATGGGCATAGGTGTACTGCATATAATGTGCAAGGTTAAGTATGTTGGCATCCTGTCGATATGATTGCGCTGACTCCTTAGGGGTGTAAAAACACTCTATTGGTGCGTATAGCTCGTGCGGAAGTTTCCACGAGGCCAATAAGCCTACTGCTAACTCGCTATGTTCCAATCCAAGAATTTCTTTTTCGACCTGATATTGTGGAATGCCTTCGTCCCTGACTATTAACATAATCTTCTGCATTTCATTCGGGATGCTTACGTAAAATATCAGTTTGCCTATGTACGAAAGTATTCCGCTGGAAAAGATTCTTAGAGAGCTCGGATGGTGTATATGTTCGGCCAGAACAGATGCGGCACACGCCATGCGCATGGACTGCTGCCAGAATGTGCGCATGTTTACTAATTGTGAATCTATACCTTGAAATATTTGTATAATACTGGACACAACCACCAATTGATATGTGGTTGCCAAACCTATATTTGAAATAGCTTCTTTAATCGTAGTGACCGGATGGCCGGGATGATACCACGCACTGTTGGCAAGATGCAGTACTCGAGCCGATAACGCAGGTTCGTTTTGTACCAGTGCTACGATAGTTTCCATGGATACATCGTTGGAAATAGCATCGCCAAGTTTGACGATGGCTTCAGGTAAGGATGGGAGTTCAGTCTGAGCCAACAAGCTGTCAATCTGATATTTTGGATTTCCTGACATAATCTATTATTGCCAAAGTCTATCGATAAGTGAAGTATAGCCTGTCAATGTTTACATAGCTTACTGTACCTGTAGTATCGACTAACTATTTACAATATTATCGTTATGTAGCTGTAGTGTTTCTCCACTGATGACCTTCACTGTCGAATAATCTGGCTGCCTCTTCAGGTCCCCAGCTACCGGCAGTATAGCTATGAATGAAATCACGCTCGCTAGACCACTGCTTGATGATGGGGTCGATGATCTCCCATGCGTAGATGATTTCGTCATATCGCAAAAACAAGGAGTTGTCGCCCTCGATCACATCCAGTAGTAATGCCTCATAGGCATCCAGTGTACGGGTATCATCCTGATTGTAGCTGGCATCCAATTGTACTGTATGAGGATGCAGTTCTAGTCCTGGTTCCTTAGACTGTAACTCTATACGCAGGCATTCATGCGGTTGTATGCCAAGAATAATCCAATTTGGTTTTAACTGTTCCATATGTGTCTTGCGGAATAACTGCTGAGGAGGGGGCTTAAAACGTATACTAATAACGGAGCTGTTTTGTGCCAGGCGCTTGCCGGTACGCAGGTAAAAGGGTACGCCGCGCCAGCGCCAATTGTCTATGTATAATTTTAATGCCGCATAGGTTTCGGTGGTACTCCGTGCATCGATACCTTCCTCCTCTATGTATGCCGCCACTTTACCCTCATTGATCATTCCCTGTGTATATTGCGCCCTAAAGGCGTGTGCATGTACAGCCTGCTTCGTGATGGGGCGGATAGATTTCAGTACCTTGACCTTCTCGTCTCGCAGTGATTCTGCATCCAGCAATGCCGGTGGTTCCATCGCCACAAGTGTGAGCATTTGCAATAGATGACTCTGTATCATGTCGCGCATGGCCCCAACCTGATCATAGAACTCACTACGACCTTCAATGCCCTGGGATTCGGCATGAGTAATCTGCACGTGATCAATATAATTACGGTTCCATAGCGGTTCCAGCAAAAGGTTAGCAAAGCGAAATACCATGACATTTTGCACCGTTCCTTTGCCCAGATAATGATCGATGCGGTAGATCTGTCGTTCCTGGAAATTTTTATGCAGACGATTATCCAGTAGTTGTGCACTTTCTATGTCGTAGCCAAAGGGCTTTTCGATCACCAGACGAACCCAACCGGACTCTTCATTGTTATAGCCCGCCATGGCCAGTGCCTCACTGACCTCGCCGTACAGCGAAGGTGGAATCGCCATATAGATAATAAGATTATTCGGGGTGTTTTTATCCGTGAGGATCTTTTCACGTAGCTGGCGTAAAGATGATGCGTCAGTCATGTCTCCCGTAAATAGCTGGATTCGCTGGCATAGGTTGTCACAACTTTGTTCGTTGACATTATCATCGGTAGCTTGTTTTAGGCTGTCAACGATCTGGCTGCAGAAGTTTTCATGATCCCAGGCCTTGCGGCTAAAGCCGATAATGCGCAACCCCGCAGGCAGGCGTGCGGCCAATTCCAGGTGATAGATGGCAGGTAATAGCTTGGTGCGTGCGAGATGGCCTGTAGCACCGAGGACAATAAATGTGCAGTCTTGCATGACTTATTTATCCTTCAGCGAGTGGCCACCAAAGGCCTTACGCATCATAGCTAACATACGATTACCGTAGGCCTGTTCATTCTGGCTAGTAAAGCGCATCTGCAAGGCGAGGGTGAGTACCGGTGCGGCGATGCCTTGTTCTATAGACTCTTGCACCGTCCAGCGCCCTTCACCCGAGTCAGCCACATAGGGAACGATATCTGCTAACTCCGTATCCTCGTGCAGGAATTCGGCGGTTAAATCCAGTAACCAGCTGCGCACAACTGAACCATGGCGCCATAGTTCTGATATTTGCGCCAGATCCAGTTGAAATTCCCTTTTGCCCTTTAGTAAATCAAAGCCTTCGGCCATCGCCTGCATCATGCCGTATTCAATACCGTTGTGGATCATTTTGGTGAAATGTCCTGAACCGACCGGACCCACATGTGCCCAACCCTGATCGTTAGATGGTGCCAGGGCCTGCAATACGGGCTGTATCAATTGAATAACCTGGGGTTTACCACCAATCATCAGACAGTAACCATTTTCCAGTCCCCAGATTCCTCCAGAGGTGCCACAATCGGCAAACTCCAGTTTTGCCGCGGACAACAATTCCGCGCGGCGCTGACTATCCTTATAGTTGGCGTTACCACCGTCGATGATGATGTCGCCTGCCGATAGGTATTCTTCTAGCTTCAGTAACATCAGTTCGGTGGCTTCACCGCTGGGCAGCATCAGCCAGACGATCCGTGGCGAGGGCAGTTGTGAGATCAGGCTTTGCAGATCCTCACAGGCGATGAGACCCTCCTCCTCAGCCAACTGGCGAGTGATCTCCGGGCTGCGGTTATAACCTAAAACCGTAATGCCACTACGACATAAACGTCGTGACATATTTGCCCCCATCTTGCCAAGTCCAATCATTCCGATTTGCATAGTCATTTCCCATGAAGGCCGCATATTTGCGATACTGTTAGAACTTTCCTAAGCATAGACAGTGCAGGGGTTTCGTAAACGCCGCACTAAATTGACTCATTTATGTAGGGTTTTGTATGTCACGTCCTATTACCCCAAGTATTGCTGTGGATATCATCATCGAGATGGTGGATCGTCCCGACTGCCCCATCGTTCTGATTGAACGCCGTTATGAACCTTATGGCTGGGCCATCCCGGGAGGTTTTGTGGATGTGGGCGAGCGACTGGAGCAGGCTGCTATCAGAGAGGCCAGGGAGGAGACCTCATTGGTGGTTACACTGAGAGTCTTATTAGGCAACTACTCGGACCCGCAGCGTGATCCCCGTGGACACACCGTGAGTCCTGTCTATGTGGCGGAGGCTAGAGGAGAGGCCAGGGCAATGGATGATGCCCGTAATCTGGCTCTGTACCATCTGGATGAACTGCCTGAATTGGCCTTCGACCATGGGCTGATCCTGGAGGATTACCGACGCTACCGTGAGAACGGGGAATTAACCCCACTCCGGTTAGGGTAATATTGACACAATTATTTTATCTTCAGTGCTTGAATATTAAGCATTCAACCATATAATTGAATTTATGACATTTAGCACCGCTAACATAAGGCGGTGAACCGTATTCAAATTGGAGAAACGCTATGTCCGCTATCGACTTAACCAAAGAAAATTTTCAAGAAGTGATCGACAACAACGACATCGTACTGCTGGATTTCTGGGCGGAGTGGTGTGGCCCATGTAAGTTCTTCAAGCCTATCTTTGAGGCGGCGGCGGAAAAATATCCGAATATCGTTTTTGCCAAGATTGACACTGAAGCAGAGCAGGAGCTGGGTAGTATGTTCCAGATCCGATCTATCCCTACCTTGATGGTGTTCCGTGAAAAGATCGCCATCTTCTCCCAGCCCGGAGCCTTACAGGCGGCACAACTGGATGAGCTGATCGGTCAGATCGTCGATCTCGACATGGACATGGTACGCAAGGAG
>Ga0224506_10002803_pt1 | contig 11755 bp, 11 predicted proteins | sample SF_Jan12_sed_USG_2_FD_169108 | JGI IMG/M metagenome (GOLD analysis project Ga0224506, IMG submission 169108) | Sediment microbial communities from San Francisco Bay, California, United States - SF_Jan12_sed_USGS_8_1 | ecosystem: Environmental > Aquatic > Marine > Sediment | place: USA...
TAATTTAATTCCGGCCTCCGACGAAATTCTTTTAGTGGTTTCATAAGATGCTAATGCAGCAACGGGTAGCGTAGAAAGTTCTAATCCTAGGTAGAACATTAAAAAATCTCCCGATGAAATCATAAAATACATCCCCAGTAATGAAGAGAAGAGTAATATAAAAAATTCTGTTCCTCTGTTCTGTTGCACTATTTTTTCCTGGATCCAATCTGCAGATTGCAATAATAATATCAGCACACCCACATTTAACACATTCTTAAAGAAGTGAATTAGGTTATTTGTATGGAACATGCCACCGAATAAACTACTTTCATCTATGGCAAAAAAACCAACAGCAGTATGAATGGCAAATAAAAATATCGCTAAATGTACAATGCTACCTTTTTTATTATGATGAATAAATATTTCTGTAATTACCAACACCAAAATGATTGCCAACAGCAAAATTTCGTGTCTCATTATTAAAAAACTACTAAAATTCATTTTAGTTATCTATTTTCTTATTTATAATACGCCTTGTATAAAGGGTTCTAAACTTTTCAATATCATATTACTTAACCAAAGCGGTGCAACCCCAATGCCAACTATGGGAATTAATAGTAATAAAATTCCGGTTTTTTCATACCAGGTAGCTGTTGGTAAATTTAAAAATTCAGGATTTTTCACCGGCCCCATCAACATGATACCAACAACTCTTAGAATATAAACAGCAGTCACTACGATGGCCGATACTGAAATAATGGTCGCAACCCTATAAAACATATCGTCATGCTCAAAAGCTCCTACAAAAATGTTCATTTCGGCAACAAAACCGCTAAATCCCGGTAAACCTAATGAGGCCAGACCCGCAATCACATAGATGGCCGAAATAAATGGTATTACTTTTAATAATCCTCCTAATTTATTGATATCCCGAGTATGAGTTCTGCCATAGATCATACCTATCAAGGCAAAGAATAATGCCGTCATAAATCCATGGGAAAGCGATTGCAAAATGGCGCCATTCCAAGCAGTTTTATTAAGCATTAACAAAGCAAATAATACCATGCCTAAGTGACTCACTGAAGAGTATGCATTAATATACTTTAGATCCGTTTGTTTTATGGCACTAAAGGCACCGTAAATAACTCCAATTGCTGATAATATGATGAAGAACCAAGACCAATGCAAAGCTCCTTCAGGTAATAAATACATGGCTACTCTAAATACACCATAGCCTCCTAATTTCATTAAAACACCGGCATGAAGCATAGATACTGCCGTTGGGGCAGAAGCATGACCATCTGGAGACCAGGTATGGAAAGGGAATAAAGCTCCTATAACGGCAAATCCAATAAATGTAATTGGGAAAAACAACTTTTGAGCTTCAATTGGAATATTAACCTTTGCGATCTCTAAAATATTGAAAGTTAAAGCACCGCCATCGGCATTTGAATTAAAATAAATTCCTAATATTCCAACAAGTAATACCGCGCTTGCACCCATTAACATCAATGTTAATTTCATTGCCGAATATTCTCGCGGTCCTGAACCCCAAATACCAATTAGCAAGTACATCGGAATAACGGCTATTTCAAAGAACACGAACATGGTAAACAGGTCGAGAGAAATAAAGAATCCATAAACTCCCGAAGACAACACAATTAGGGAAATAAAAAATTCCTTGGGTAATTCTTTCATTTTCCATGAAATGAATACCCCGGCCAGTACTACAATGGCAGTAAGCAATAACAAGGCAACTGATATGCCATCAACACCGATATTGTAATGAATATTGAATTGTTTAAACCATACAAGATCTTTAGTAAAAACCATGATGTTATCGTTCACTTCTTTCTCTTTAAAATAAGCGAAAACCAGGTTTATGGCCATTCCGAGTTGAATGATACTTCCAATCATTGAAACAATACGAGCCTGTTTTAAATCCTTTGTAAAAAGTAAGGCAATGATTGTTATTACAGGTACTATGATAAAGAGTGATAAAATATCCATATTAATCTGTTAGTTTGTCCATAAATAAATAAACACCAATGCAATGACTACAACTCCCGCGATAAAAGCAAAGGCATAATCTTGTACTCTACCAGACTGAATGCCTTTTATTTTTTCGGAAGTAGCAACTGTTGTATTACCAATACCTACCATGGTTCCATCGACATATTTTTTATCAAACTTTGCAATTGGTGCAGAAACTCTTTTGAATAATATTTTTTTAGTGACAAAAAGGTAAATCTCATCAAAATAGAATTTATCATATGTCCATTTATAAAATGATCCGAATGCTTTCGCGAACTTATCTGAAAGATCATTTTCATTTTTATAGAAAATCCATGCCAACATAATTCCAATCAATCCAACAGTCACAGCTATAGCTGCTAGAGGGTAATTTAAATGAGCTTCAAATCCAGCTCTATCGGGAGTTATAAATTCACTAAAAGGAATAAATCCTCCAACAATACTCAAGAATGCCAGCACGATTAACGGGAAGGTCATAGAAATTGGAGACTCATGCGGTGTTTGTTCGTACTTTGTCTCTTTACCCCAGAAAATGCCGAAGTAAATTCTAAACATATAAAAAGCAGTTAAACCAGCAACAAATACTCCCACATAATAAATAAGTTTGTTGTGTTCGAAAGCGGCCACTAAAATTTCATCCTTACTCCAAAAGCCGGCAAAAGGAGGTATTCCTGCAATAGCCAAAGCGGCAATTAGAAATGTAATATTTGTAATGGGCATATACTTTCTTAATCCACCCATATCTTTTAAATAGTTGCTGTGTACCGCATGTATCACCGAACCGGCACATAAGAATAATAATGCTTTGAACATGGCATGGGTGAACAAATGGAACATAGAGGCCATATAACCAACACCTTCGTGCCCATCGTATCCTGAAACGCCTAATGCCAGCATCATATATCCAATCTGAGACATGGTTGAAAACGCCAGTACACGTTTAATGTCAGTTTGTGTAATCGCTATAATAGCAGCAAAAAGTGAAGAGAATGCGCCTACAAATGCCACTATATTAAGGGCAAAGCCATCTTCTACAAAATAATACATCGGAAATAACCGTGCTACCAAATATACACCGGCAACTACCATGGTAGCCGCGTGAATTAATGCAGAAACAGGCGTAGGACCTTCCATGGCATCAGGTAACCAAATGTGTAATGGGAACATGGCAGATTTACCTGCGCCACCCATAAAAATTAAGATCAGTGCCCATGTAAGTACAGACAATCCCATAAATGAAGTGGAAGCCCAATTTACGATTGCATTGCCTTCTGGATTATTTAAAGATTCGAAATCATAAGTACCGGTATAATATCCTATGATCAATATTCCTATTAAAAATCCCAGATCAGCAAATCGAGTAACGATAAAAGCTTTTTTAGCTGCGGCGACTGCCGAAGGTTTGGTATAATAATATCCAATTAACAGATAAGACGAAACACCAACAAGTTCCCAAAAAATATAAATTTGGAATAGGTTAGTAGACAATACCAATCCGAACATCGAAAATGAGAATAAAGATAAAAAGGCAAAAAATTTGGTATAACCATCATCACCTTTCATATAACCACGACTGTAAATATGTACCATGAGAGATACAATAGAAACTACGATGATCATCATAATTGAAATTGGGTCTACCAACACCCCCATATCAATTTGTAAGGTTTCAGTAAATTTCATCCAAACTGTCTTTTGAACGAATGTTTGGTAAATTCCATCTACCTTTCCATTTACAAAAAAGTATTGATAGCCTGCTAAGAATGATAAGATAGCTGAGGCTGTTAAACCCAATACTCCAATATATCCGGAAATGCCGGGCTTGATTTTTTTATTAAATATTCCTAACAGTAAAAAAACTACCAAAGGAATTAACGGGATTAATATAGTATAGCTTAGATTCATAATTCTACTTATTAATACTTCATAGTTTCAATGTCCTTAACTTCAACTGAATTAATTTGCCTGTACAGATTTATTATTATCGACACAGCTAATGCAGTTTCGGCAGCTGCAACTGCAATAATAAATATTGAAAACAGAACACCTTGAAGCATATCCGGGTATAAATATTTGTTGATCACAACAAAATTCACCACGGAGGCATTCAATATTAATTCAATAGATATTAAAATTGATATCAGATTTTTTCTTGTGATAAACCCGTATACTCCAATAAAGAATAGAATTGATGTTACGCTTAAGATTTCATAAATACTAATTCCCGCGATCATATGGTTTTATTATTTTTATTGGTTAGTTTTCCTCCTTTAGCAATCACAATTGCACCTATCATTGCTGCTAATAAAAGCACACTTATTACTTCAAAGGGTAAAATAAATCCACCATCTTCATAACTTAAAAGTTTCCTTCCGATATCGGCAGTAGTGGTGGTTATATAATTTTCAACAACAATAAAATCATGAGCATAAATGGTTGTTAGAAAAACACCTAGCCCTATTAAACAAGCTAATACAGTTATGATCTTCTTTGAAGTTTTTGCTATCTCCAGTTCCATTTCAATATGGTGAACCAGTAATACTGAGAAAATGATCAATACGATAATCCCACCGGCATAAACAGTTAATTGAATGGCAGCTAAAAAATTATAATCTATTAAAAAATAAACACCTGCTATACCACATAGAACGAATAAAAGAAAGATTACCGAACGCAGCATTTTGCGACTTGTTACAGAAGCGATTGCAAAAACGATCATGATCAGTGCTAAAATGTAAAATATATATTTTTCCATAATTTAATCTTCTATTCCAGCTTTAACTTTAGAACCAGGTCTATTTAAAACTCTTGTTAATTGGGTTCTGTCGTATACGGAATTTTCATAATTCTGAGCCCAGACAATGGCATCCGTTGGACAGGCTTCAATACATAAGCCACACATGGTACAAAGGCCTAAATGATAAATATGTTTGTCGATGAATTTTTTCTTTTTACCTGTTTCGGGATCTATACCTCTATCCCAAATAATTTCAATACTACCATTCGGACAGGCAATTTCACATTTCTGGCATCCTGTACACCGGTGTTCATTATTACCATCATGAGGCATCACAACTTCCCCACGAAAGCGCTCGAACATTTTTAAGGTTTCTCGATTATCCGGATATTGTTGAGTAATAGCACCTTTTCTGGAAGTTAAAAAGTACTTTCCGGTAACACTCATACCGGTAAGAAGTGTTTTAATGCCTTTATATATATCTGAAAAATAACTCATAATCTCTAAAATTTAATTGTTAAGTTAAGCCAAACAATTAATGCCATGATCACAATGTTTACGAGGTTTATTGGAAGCAAATATTTCCATTCTAACGTTAATAATTGATCTACCCTTAATCGTGGGAATGTCCATCTAAACCACATCATTACAAAGACGAGGACAAATGTTTTTGCCAAAAACCAAAAAACACCTAACCAAGGTATTGAATCTGTAATTCCAAAAGGGGATAGCCAGGCACCAAAAAATACTGTGGTAGCGATGGCAGCAATGATGAACATATTGATGAATTCGGCTAAAAAGAAATAAGCAAATTTCATTCCCGAGTATTCGGTATGAAAACCTGCCCCTAATTCAGATTCGGCTTCAACCATATCGAATGGAGCTCTATTTGTTTCTGCAGTTCCTGCGATCATATATATCATAAAAGCTATGATGGCAGGAATATGGCCTTGAACGATTAGCCAACCGTTTTTTTGAACTTCTACTATTTCTGATAATTGTAATGACCCTGTAAGTAAAACCATAGTTAATAATGACAAGCCAATCGATAATTCATAGCTTATTGTTTGTACACCACTCCTCATAGCTCCGATCAGGGCAAATTTGTTATTACTACTCCAACCTCCTAATAGAATTCCAATTACACCAATAGAAGAAATGGCAATCAAAAAGAAAATACCAATATTGATATCGAATGCTTGAAATTCTTGGGTAAATGGAAATAGGGCCAGGGCCATTAATGAAGAAATGATCACAAAGTAAGGTGCTAAATTGTATAAAAATTTATCGGCTTTTACAGTGCCTGTTAATTCTTTAGATACAAGTTTTAAGGCATCTGCCATGGTTTGTAATAATCCCTGATATCCAACCCTGTTTGGTCCAATTCTCAATTGAAACCAAGCAGCTACCCTTCTTTCCAATAATACCAAATACAAACCGGCAACGGCAAAAATAATCAAGTATATTACCGCTATTAAAGCCATTTCTACAATACTTGCTACACCTTCTGGCATGATGCTAAAAAGCCAATTGTGAATATTTTTTGTTATGCTTAATGATATATTCATTGTAATTATTTTATCTATCAATATCTGGTATTACAAGATCTAAAGTCGCCATAGAGGCCACTAAGTCACCAATTTTACCTCCAACAGCAATATGATTTAAAAGGGACAGGTTTGAAAAACCTGGTGAACGAAATTTAAGGCGGTATGGATTTTTAGTACCGGTACTTATAATATATACACCTAATTCACCTCTTGCGGTTTCTACTCTTTCGTAATACTCTCCCTTCGGCAGCTTGATCACAGCGTTCGTAGCTACCTGATGATCGCCTTCCGGAATATTGTCTATTAATTGTTCGATGATTGCCATAGACTCCCACATCTCCTGAATTCTGACTGAGTAGCGGGCAAAAGTATCACCTTCTGTTCTTAAGACTTCATTGAAAGATACCTTATCATAAGCACTATAAGGATGGTGTTTTCTTACATCACAAGAATATCCTGAACCTCTCCCAACCGGGCCTGAAGCACCAAAAGAAATGGCATCCTCCTTAGACAATATTCCTACGCCTTTCATTCTTTTTTGAAAAATAACGTTACCTGTTAAAAGCGTGTCGTATTCAGGTAGTTTTGTTTTAAAATGTTTGATAAAATCTTTAGTTCTTTTAACGAAATTTGGATGAATATCGAACATCAACCCACCGGGGATATTATAATTCATGGTTAAACGAGCACCACATGTTTCCTCAAAAATATCATTGATCATTTCGCGATCCCTGAATCCATAAAAATAAGTGGTTAGGGCTCCTACGTCCATTCCCATTACTCCCCACCATAAAGTATGTGATGCAATTCGGGTAAGTTCGCCTATAATGGTTCTTATGACCTTCACGCGATCTGGAATTTCGAGTTGAAGAGCATTTTCAACGGTCAAACACACGGCTTCGTTATTGATGTGTGATGATAAATAATCCATCCGATCTGTTAAATGAACGATTTGCTGATAGCTGTCTCGTTCACACATCTTTTCAATAGAACGATGTATATATCCCAGATCAGGTTCAACTTTTTTTATGATCTCACCATCTATCGTTAATAATAGCCTCAAAACACCATGGGTGGCAGGGTGCTGAGGTCCCATATTAATAAAATATTCTTCAGATTTAAAGTTACTGTTTGCAATAGTCGTTTCCATAATTACTTATTTGATAACCATATTAATTTCATCGACATAATCTTTTCTTAGTGGGTATCCATCCCATTCATCAGTTAAAAAAAGTCTTTTTAAATTTGGATGGTTATTAAATTTAATACCAAAGAAATCGAATACTTCACGTTCGTGAAATTCTGCAGTAGACCAGATATCATAAACAGAATCGAAAGTAGGATTTTCCCTATCCTCTGTATGAACTTTAACAACGACTATATGCCTATGGTCTGTAGATTCTAAATGATAAACTACGCCCAGCGTAATTTCCCAATCAACTCCACTTAAACAAAATAAATAATCGAAATGTGTCTCTTTATTATTTTTTAATTGAGACATTAATTGATATAGTAATTCTGGTTGAACGGTAATATTTAAGAACTGCGAGCCCTCTTCAGTAAATTCCAAACCATTTGTGCTCTCGGGTTCCTTAGTCTCAGAAATTTCATTTTCAACGGAAACTTCTGTAACTTTTGTTGTAGAAATTGAACTCGGAAACCAACTATTAATTATTTTTTGTAATTCTTCGTTTGTCATACCTATCATTTTATAGTCCTTCATCAAATCCATCGATGGGATTTTCTTTACGCTTCATATTTTCTGTGCGTATCTTATCTTGTAGCATTAACATGCCTTGCAATAAAGCTTCGGGTCTAGGTGGGCAACCTGGTACATAAACGTCTACCGGAATAACATGGTCGGCACCTTTAACTACAGAATAGGTATTATAAAAGAATGGCCCCCCTGAAATGGCACAGGCTCCCATGGCGATTACATATTTAGGTTCCGCCATTTGGTCGTATAAACGACGTAATACTGGGGCCATTTTATTTACTATAGTTCCGGCAATAATAATCAAATCTGCCTGCCTTGGGGAAGGCCTTGCTACTTCAAAACCGAATCGTGAATAATCGTGGCGGGCAGCACCTGTTTGCATCATCTCAATGGCACAGCAACTGGTACCAAAATAAAGCGACCAAAGTGAATTTGATCGCCCCCAATTGATTATTTTATCCAATGAAGTAACTATCACGTTAGCTCCATTGCCCGCGGGAATCACTTTCCCCGGGAAATCTTTTGGAACCGATGGTACATTATTTTCTGGTTCTACCTGACTTATAAATCTTTTTTTATCTACTCCCATTTTAATGCTTCTTTTTTCCAGGCGTATAATAAACCTATTCCTAAGATGACGAGAAAAATTATTATTTCTATGAATGCTACTGCGCCAATTTCTTGGAAAACAACAGCCCATGGAATTAAAAATGCCACTTCCACGTCAAAAATTAGAAATAAGATGGCAAATAAATAGTAACCAACCTTGAATTGAACCCATGTAGGCCCAATAGTTGTCATACCACTTTCATACGGCTCTCTTTTTTGAGGGTTGTCTGATTTATGTGAAATTAAATTTGATAAGAAGTTTGCACCTGCAACTAAAACAATACCTGCTATTAAGAATACTATAATCGCTTCTGAACCCATTTATATCTACTATTTTATTTCGTATGTTTCACCTGAGTAAAACAGATCTTTAGTTTTTAAGAATTCTGAATTCGTTTTTACCTGAGCGGTCAAAGCATCTTCGCGTTCTTCTAAAGTAACATCGTCAAAACTTCTTATAATACCGGTAATAAGCGGATATTCTAGACGAACTAACATCTGATGTAATGTTGGATCTTTCTCTTTAGCATTATGCACCAAAAGATCTTCTTGCGTTATTCCATCTTCACCTATGGTAACCACCTCTAATTTTAATTTATTTAAAACCAGTCCTTTATCTTTATTCTTACCAAAGATCATTGGTTTTCCATGTTCTACATATAACTGCTTATCTTCTCGTACATTCTTATCTGTATACTTTGTAAAGCAACCATCATTAAATATTACACAGTTTTGTAATATTTCAACCAATGAGGTTCCTTGAAATTTTTCTGCTTGAATAAAAATATCGGTCATTTCTTTAGGTGAATTACCTCCTATTCTTGCAAAAAAACGCGCTTGTGCACCAATAGCTAATTCACCAGGTTGAAATGGCGGTTGGGTGTTTCCGTAAGGAGACGATTTTGTTTTTTGACCTACAAGAGAAGTTGGAGAAAACTGCCCCTTAGTTAATCCGTAAATTTCATTATTAAAAAGAATAATATTTAGATCTATATTCCTTCTTAATACATGTATAAAATGATTACCTCCAATGGCCATACCATCACCATCACCTGTAACCACCCAGACACTTAAGTTCGGATTGGCTAATTTGACCCCGGTTGCTATGGCAGGCGCCCTTCCATGAATGCCGTGCATACCATAGGTATTCATATAATAAGGGAAACGGGATGAACATCCAATACCAGATATGAATACAATATCTTCTTTCTTAACACCTATTTCTGGAAGCGCTTTTTGCATTGATCTTAAAATGACATAATCGTCACATCCCGGGCACCATCTAACCTCCTGATCGCTTGCAAAATCTTTGAAAGTATATTCTTTTACTGCTGTTGTTTCCATATTTACTTAGCTAGTTGTTTAAATTTTTCTGTTAGTTCACTGTTTGAAAAAGGCAAACCCTGAACCTTATTGTGTTGTAAAAATTCAATACCGTTAAAGTTAATCCTTAAAATTTTAGCTAACTGTCCACTATTTAATTCGCAAACAATAATTTTTTTGAATTTACGTAATAATTCTCCGGTATTTTTAGGCAATGGATTAATATAATTAAAATGTGCAAAACCAATATTTTTATGGCCTTCATCATCTAAATGTTTTACTGCAGAATGTAAAGAACCGTAAGTACCACCCCAACCAATTACCAATAGATCTCCACTTTCAGCGAATTCAGTCGTTAGTTCTGGAATATAATTTTGAACTCTTTTAATTTTTTCGGCCCTGATCTTCACCATATATTCATGGTTCTCCGGCACATAAGATACGTTACCTGTAACTTTATCTTTCTCTAAACCACCAATTCTATGTTCTAATCCGGGTGTACCTGGAATGGCCCAATTTCTGGCAAGAGACTCTTCCTCACGATCGTATGGATGCCAGTTTTCTTTAATCTCTGTAACTTTATTATTTCTAATTTCCGGCATATCATCAACCGTTCTTATTTTCCAAGGAGCAGAACCATTCGCTATATAACCATCTGTTAATAAAATAACCGGGGTCATATGTTCTAAGGCAAGTTTTGCGGCCTCATAAGCATAGTTAAAACAATTTCCAGGAGTACTAGCCGCAATGACGATTACCGGGCTTTCACCATTTCTACCATACATGGCTTGTAACAAGTCAGATTGTTCTGTTTTTGTTGGCAGTCCGGTTGATGGCCCTCCACGTTGTACATTTACAATAACTAAAGGTAATTCTACCATCATTGCCAGGCCAATGGCTTCACCCTTTAATGCTAGTCCAGGACCTGAAGTAGTTGTAATAGCTAAATCACCCGCAAATGATGCGCCTATTGCAGAAGTGATACCCGCAATTTCATCTTCCGCTTGAAAAGCCTTTACACCAAAATGTTTATGTTTTACCAGTTCATGCAGAATATCAGTGGCTGGAGTAATAGGATAAGAACCTAAAAAAAGTTCCATACCAGATTTTTCAGCAGCAGCTAAAAACCCCCATGCTGTAGCCGTATTTCCCATGATGATCCGATAGGTACCTGGACGCATTTTGGCAGGAGAAATTGTATAGGCATTAGGAATTAATTCTAAAGTTTCCGCAAAATACAAGCCTGCATTTAAAACCTTAGTATTAGCTTCAATAATATGTGGTTTAGATTTAAATTTTTTATTTAAGAAGTCAATTGTATGTTCTGTAGAACGGTCATACATCCAGTAAACCATGCCTAATGCAAACATATTCTTACTTCTTGTGATCGCTTTATTGTCCAGACCCTCAACATCTTTCAAGGCTTCCTTTGTTAAGGATGTCATGGCCACCTCTATTACGCGGTAGTTTTCCAAACTGCCATCTTCTAGCGGGTTGGATTCATATAAAGCTTTTTCTAAATTCTTTTTTGTAAAGGAATCCGTATCAACTATGATTGTATGACCAGGTTTTACTGCGTATATATTTGTTTTTAATCCGGCTGGATTCATAGCAACCAGAAGATCAACATTGTCGCCAGGAGTACTTATTTCAACACTACCTATATGTACTTGAAATCCGGAAACTCCATATAAACTCCCTTGGGGAGCCCTAATCTCTGAAGGATAATTTGGAAAGGTTGCCACATCGTTACCAAACATTGCAGAGGTGTCGGAAAACTGAGTTCCTGTTAACTGCATGCCA
>Ga0224506_10002804_pt1 | contig 11751 bp, 7 predicted proteins | sample SF_Jan12_sed_USG_2_FD_169108 | JGI IMG/M metagenome (GOLD analysis project Ga0224506, IMG submission 169108) | Sediment microbial communities from San Francisco Bay, California, United States - SF_Jan12_sed_USGS_8_1 | ecosystem: Environmental > Aquatic > Marine > Sediment | place: USA...
GACCCCTGCAGACACGAAGGCGCTTTGCTACAGTATCCTTACTGATGTACAAAAGCATAAATTCGAGGAAAATAATGAACTCGATCTCTCTTTTGCCCTCAAAGGTGTCAGCAGGTTCAGGTCAAATATATTTATGCAGCGAGGTGCAGTAGCAGGTGCATTCAGGAGTATCCCATTTGAGATCAGGGGGTTTAAGGAACTTGGGTTACCTGAAATCATTAATGATCTTGTTAAAAAGCCAAGAGGGCTCATTCTTGTAACAGGACCAACAGGGCATGGAAAGTCAACAACACTTGCAGCTATGGTAGACAGGATAAACTCGGAGAGACATGACCATATAATTACAGTAGAGGATCCTATAGAATATCTTCATCAGCACAAAAAATGTCTTATTAACCAGAGGGAGATCAATGCTGACACTTTTTCATTTAAAGCTGCACTGAGATATGTCCTCAGACAAGATCCTGATGTAGTTCTGATAGGTGAGATGCGAGATCTTGAAACTATTGAGGCTGCTCTTACCGTTTCAGAGACAGGCCATTTGACACTTGCCACATTGCATACTAATTCTGCTGTCCAGACAATAAACCGCATTATCGATGTGTTTCCGCCCCATCAGCAGGAACAGATAAGGGTTCAATTGTCTTTTGTGCTGGAAGCAGTGATTTCCCAGCAGCTTATCACCAAAAAATCCGGACTGGGGAGGGTTCTTGCTGTTGAGTTATTGGTACCAAATCCCGCAATAAGAAATCTTATAAGAGAGGACAAAATACATCAGATCTATTCGATGATGCAAACAGGCCAGGCAAAATTTGGCATGCAGACAATGAACCAATCATTACTCGACCTTTATCAAAAAGGACTTTTATCTTATGAGGATGCATTAGGAAGGTCAACTTTACCTGAAGAGTTGCTTAATATGATCCAGAGGAGTGGGATAGCTGCCTCTGGCCGAGGGAGGAAATAAGAAATGGCTGTATTTCAATGGTCAGGTAAGACATCAAGAGGCATTATAGAATCAGGAGAAATGACTGCAGGGACAAAAGAAGAGGTAATCGCATTCTTAGGGAGGAAAAAAATCGTCCCGACAATTATCACTGAAAAACCGAAAAAGGCAAGTTTATTTAGTCTTAGAGGAGAGAAGAAGGTAAAAGATAAGGATATTGTTGTCTTTACAAGACAATTCTCTACCATGATCAATGCAGGCCTTCCGCTTGTACAAGCGCTTGAAATATTGTCTACACAGGTTGAGAACAAAACCTTTGGCAAGATAATAGCCCAGGTCAAAACAGATGTCGAGTCAGGATTAACCTATGCCGATGCCCTTAAAAAGCACCCGAAAGTCTTCAGTGAGTTATATGTGAATATGGTTGCAGCAGGTGAGACTGGAGGTGTTCTCGACACAATACTCAACAGATTAGCAGCTTACATAGAAAAGTCTATGAAACTCAAGAGACAAGTTAAAGGTGCCATGGTGTATCCAGTTGTTGTGACTACCATTGCTGTTCTGGTAATTGCGATCATCATGATTTTTGTTGTTCCCACATTTGCAAAGATGTTTACCCAGCTTGGAGGAATACTCCCATTACCCACAAGGATAGTTATTGGTATGAGTAATTTTATCGCAGGTATAGGCGGGTTGATGGTTTTTGGTGTACTTGTTGCCATCATTGTTGCCATTATTCAGTTTCGAAGGACAGAGAAAGGTAAAAAGATAACCGATACGATATTGCTCAAGCTCCCTATCTTTGGGACGCTCCTTAATAAAGTTGCTGTTGCAAAATTCACAAGAACATTGGGGACTCTTGTCAGCAGTGGTGTTCCCATATTAGATGGTCTTGAAATCACTGCAAAGACATCGGGTAATAAGGTCATTGAGTATGCGGTTATGGAGGTGAGAAAGGCAGTTGTGGCAGGAAAGACTCTTGCCGACCCTATTGCAAAAGCAGCAATATTCCCTCCAATGGTGACACATATGATCGCAGTTGGTGAGTCAACAGGCGCGCTTGATTCAATGCTCAGCAAGATTGCTGACTTCTATGATGAAGAGGTTGATGCAGCGGTCGCAAATCTCACTGCGATGATGGAACCAATACTTATGGTATTTCTTGGAGGTGCCGTTGGTTTTATAGTTATTGCTATGTATCTTCCGATATTTAAACTCATTACACTCATAAAATAAGCGAGAAATGTCAGAAGATGCGATAATCTTAAAATTAAAGATAAAGGGCCTGATAGTTTTCAGGGCCGTATTTGTTACCCTTCTCCTTGGCTCATCATTCCTGTTGAAGGCTGGATATGAAAAATTTCCCTATGCCCATGCCCTCTCATATCTCATTATCTCTCTGTATGCCCTCACAATTGTTTATTCGGTTTTATTTGAAAGGATTAAGAAACTCGTTGCATTTGCCTATACCCAGTTAGTCCTTGATGTGATTTTGTCAATAATACTCATCTTCATTACAGGAGGAATTGATAGCTGGTTTTCTTTTTCACTTTTACTTACCGTAATATCCTCGAGTATCGTATTAAATAAGAGGGCGGGTTATATTATTGCGACACTCAGCAGTATTTTTTACGGAGTGCTTATCAATCTTCAGTTCCACAGTTTACTGCCCCTTAGGAGCGGGGGGGTAGTTGAGGTAGTAGACTACCTCTATAATATTTTTATTCATATAATCTCCTTTTATCTCACTGCGTACCTCAGTGGTTACCTCTCATCACGTCTTGAGAAAACAACTCAAAAACTTGAGGAGAAGGATTCAAGTCTGCGAGACCTTGAATTTTTCAATAAGGAAGTAATAGAGAGCTTACCAGGAGGTCTGTTTACCACAGATATCCTCGGTAAGGTGTTAGTTTTCAACCGTTCTGCTGAAAGGATTACCGGTGTTCAGAAAGATTCCATCATGGGCCGAGGGATAGATGAAGCCCTTCCGTTCTTTGAGTTTCCCTTTGTTGTTGGCCGCAGGGAAAAGATAATAAAAGTTGAAGGGAACCTGAAAGTGATAGGTTTTACTATCACTGCTTTGAGAGATATAAGTGGGAAGGATACAGGGTTTATAGGAATATTCCAGGATCTCACTCAATTGAAGCGGCTTGAAGAAGAGATGAAACATAAAGAAAAATGGGCAGCTATAGGAGAACTTTCATCTAATATTGCTCATGAGATTAGAAACCCCCTTGCTTCTCTCAAAGGGTCCATAGAAATACTCAAAGAGGATACAATACCCCAAAGCAAAAGAAAGAAGCTCATGGATATTGCCCTGAAAGAGATGGAACGCCTTAACTGTATCATTACTGATTTCCTTACCTATTCACGTCCTACACCACCTGAATTTAAAAGAGTTGAACTTCATGGAATTCTCGATGAAACCATAGAACTTCTGGGAAACGTGGAACAAAACACAGGCAATACCTTTATCAAAAAAGGATACAGTGGCAAGCTCGAGGTCAATGCAGATCCGTTGAAGATGCGACAGGTATTCTGGAACCTCGGCCTCAATGCAGTAGAGGCAATGCCAGAAGGCGGTGAACTTATAGTCTCCACAATAAGCTCAGACAGTGCAGTAGAAATAACTTTTAAAGATTCGGGGACCGGAATAAATGAAAAGGATATCGGAAAAATATTCTATCCCTTTTTTACTACCAAGGAACACGGCACTGGTCTTGGACTTGCGATAGCATATAGAATAATCGAAGAGCATAAAGGAATGCTCCACGTGAACAGCAGCCCTGGTGTTGGTGCCACATTTAAGGTTATACTACCAAAGACAGATGGAAAGCTATAAAGGGAAGATACTCATCGTAGAAGATGAAAAGAGTATGCGTGAGGTGCTTAAGATCCTCTTGGAGGGGGAAAACTACGATGTGTTATCTGCATCTGACGGACTTGAAGGATTGTCATATATAAGCAAGGACATCTTTGACCTTGTAATCACAGACATGAAGATGCCCAAGGTTGATGGTTTTGAACTCTTAAAAAAGACAAAGGAACTCTCTCCTGATACCCTTGTTATTATGATTACCGCATTCGGGACAACAGAAACAGCTGTTGAGGCACTGAAGTTAGGTGCATATGACTACATCACTAAACCGTTCAATATAGATGAAATTAGATTAGTGGTAAAGAAGGCAATTGAGAAGAAAAAGCTGAAAGAAGAACTCTTACTCTTAAAAGAGAAGGTAGAGACATCATATACACTTGAAAATATTATCGGGAGAAGCCCGAAAATACAAGAGATGTTTAAGCTCATTCCCAGAGTTGCACAGAGCAACTCAAATGTCCTGATAATTGGTGAAAGCGGTTCAGGTAAAGAATTAGTGGCGACTGCACTGCATAACCTCAGCCAAAGGAAAGAAAAGAATTTTGTGACGATAAACTGTGCGACATTCCCTGAAGGACTCCTTGAATCAGAACTCTTTGGGCATATGAAAGGTGCATTTACCGGTGCAATGTATAATAAGCAGGGATTATTTGAAGTAGCTGACAGTGGGAGTGTCTTCCTCGACGAGATCTGCGAGATGCCCATTAACCTTCAGGCAAAGCTTCTCAGAGTCCTTGAGAACGGCACATTCAGACGTGTAGGTGGGACAACTGATATAAAAGTGAATGTGAGGATTATTTCGGCCACGAATAAAGACATAAAAGAAGAAATAGCAGCAGGAAAATTCAGGGAAGATTTATATTACAGGTTAAATGTAGTCCCTATATATATGCCTCCTCTCAGGGAAAGAAAGGAAGATATCCCGTTACTCGCAGAGCATTTCCTAAGAAAAACATCTCACCGTCCGTTAAAGATTACACCAGATGCCATGAGGATGCTCATGGACTATTCATGGAAGGGAAATGTCAGGGAACTTGAAAATGTTATTGAACGCATAGTCCTTCTCACAGATAGAGAAGATATCACACCGGCAGAATTGCCATCTGAAATAACTCAATTTGGGTATGGAGGTGAAATAAAAAACCTTCCGGAACTTTCCGAAGACGGTATGGATATTGATAAGACTATAGAGGATATCGAGAAAAACTATCTTCTCAAAGCACTCGAGAAAACAAACGGCGTAAAGATCGATGCAGCAAGGCTTCTTAATCTGTCTTTCCGGTCCTTCAGGCACAGGCTCCAGAAATATGGACTAAAGTAAAGACAATAATTAACATTCTAAATTTGAAGTTCTAAATTCCAAACAAACACAAATGTTCAAAATACAAAATTTCAAAGTAGTTAAAACATCTGGAATTGTTTTTGTTTAGAATTTAGGTATTAGGATTTAGAATTTTACTGAATAATTCTTTGCGTGTGAGTATAAACATTCATACGATCGCCTCTCATAAACCCTACAAGTGTTATTCCACAGGCTTCTGATATATCAATTGCAAGACTTGTGGGAGCAGCCCTGCTTGCTATTATAGAGACACCAAATCTTGAGCATTTTGAAACAATCTCAGAGGAAAGGCGGCAGCTCACCAGCATCAATTTTTTTGAAAGAGGTATATCCTCGAGAATGGAATAACCTATTACCTTATCAACTACATTATGTCTGCCTATATCATCTGCAAATACAAGAATTCTTTCTCCGTCTGAAAGCGCTGCGCTGTGAAAACAACCTGTGAGCTTAAAGAGCTCAGATTTCCGATGGTATTCATTAAAAATGGTTTTAAGAGATTCAGCCGTAATAGAAAAGTCATCTATAACCTTTTCATAATTCATTTCTTTATTTAAAGTGACCCCGCCTAAGCATCGAGAGGGAACCATCCCTTCTTTGAAAATATCTTTATCAACAGGGATATCAATCATAACCTCTTCACCATATACTATTTTCATCTTATCCATTAGAAACTTATCCGTGAATATCCCTTCAGTAAGAAAAAAACCTGTCACCAGTTCTTTTATCATCGAAGGAGTGCAATAGAGACTTATCATTTCTTTTCCGTTAACAGAAACTATAAGTTTTTTTTCTATAGCGATATAGTCTTCTATTTCTTCAAAAGATGTACCGTGTTTTTTTAGTATTTTTCTTTTTATGTATGGGTCCATTTATTTCTACTGAATCTTAACAAAGACGTCTCTTGACTGTCAAAATGTTCTTTTTTCTTCTAAGTATTTAAGAACCTCATTCAGGCTCGGGATTCCACTCCTTCCGCCTACCTTTGTACATTTCATAGCGGCAAGGGCAGAAGCAAACCTTACTGTATGCATGATATTCCATCCCTGCAGAATCCCAAATATATAGCCACCATGAAAAACATCTCCGGCTCCTGTTGTATCCACTGTTTCAACCCTGAAAGCTGGAATATAAAAATATTTGTCCTTTAAAAATGTGATACTCCCTCTTGAACCAAGAGTAATTGTGACGATATTTAGTCTAAGTTTTTTGAGCTTTTTCCAGAAGATTTCTGGATTTTCACTCCATCCGAGGTCTTTTGCAAATTCTTCAGATGCAACCACATAATCACAGAACTTTGCTATATCAAGCATGCCCTCACGCACTCTTCCTGCATCGAGCATTACAGGAATGTTCATACTCTTTGCTTTTTTTGCTGCATAGAGTGAAGAATCTTTCATCAGACCATCAAGGAGAAGAAAGTTGCAGTGTTTCAGAAAATCTACACCAAGTTCTTCAGGTCTTAATTCATCACCAGAGGGCCTTTTCCAGAATATTGTCCTTTTGCCGCTGTTTTCGATAATAATAAATGCAAATTGTGAAGAAACGCTATCCCGTTTTAACAGACCCTTTACATCAACATGTTCATCAATAAGAGACTTTCTTATCTTTTCGCCTGCAAGATCGTCACCAATAATTCCATGAAATCTGCATTTGATTCCAAGTCTTGAAAGTGCTACCAGTGCAGTTGCAACAGGGCCTCCGCCTTGCTCTTCCCATTGCAGGACTTCATTTTTGGTATCAGCTTCAGGAAAGGAATCGACGAGAGCAAGATAATCAAGAGAACACTGTCCGATACCGGTTACAACCATAAGAGAAAGAAAGGAGTATAATTAAACAGTTTCAAATGCAGAGCCATAAAATCCTTTTAACCCTTCAGCTAATTCCCTGAGGCGCTTATCTACTCGGTAATTTACAGTATCTTCAGGATAGGCTCCATCCGTCTGTTTTTCGCCTGCGGGTATACCTGTTAAGATCTCAATACCCTCATCGATGGTTTTTACCTCATAAATATGGAATTGGCCTTCATGCACAGCCTTTACCACATCCTCGCGCAGCATTAGATTTCTGACATTCTGATAGGGAATCATAACCCCCTGTTCACCTGTAAACCCTTTTGCCTTACATACATCAAAAAAACCTTCAATTTTCTGGTTAACCCCTCCAATAGGTTGGACTTCACCTTTTTGATTTACCGAGCCGGTAACTGCTATCCCTTGCCTGATAGGAAAGTCGGAGAGACTGGAAAGAATAGCATAAAGCTCTGTAGAAGACGCACTATCTCCCTCAACGCCAGAATAGGATTGCTCAAAACAGATACTCGCTGTAAGTGAAAGAGGCTTATCCTGGGCATATTTCCAACCGAGAAATCCCGATAATATAAGTACACCTTTGTCATGAATACGGCCGCTGAGTTGCGATTCTCTTTCAATATTAATCACACCTCGCTTTCCCAAAAAGGTCTTGGCAGTAATGCGGGAAGGACGGCCAAAACTGAATATTCCGAGGTCAAAGACAGCAAGTCCGTTGACCTGACCCACAACGGCCCCCTCAACATCGACCATGATGGTGCCCTCTGTTATCATCTGTCGGATGTGCTCAGCTATGAGGTCAAGGCGATGTATTTTTTCCTTCACTGCTTTCTCTACGTGTTCCCCGGTTACCATGGTACTTTGGGAATGCCGTGCCCAATAATCAGATTCAACGAGTAAATCTTTTAACGGGCCGAATCTGGCAGAGAGCTTTTCCTGATGTCCAGCAGCCCTGGCTGCATATTCTATGATTTTGGTTACCCCAGTCCGGTCAAACGGTAAGAGCTTTTCGCTGTCACAACATGTCCTTATGAAACAGCTAAAAGCCTTTAAATTTTCGTCTGAACGCGGCATCTGATAGTCAAAATCCGCCTTTACCTTGAACATCTCCCAAAAATCCTCGTCATACTGGGACAGTTGTTGATAGAGGTAATCATCACCCATGACTACTACTTTTAAACTTACAGGTATTGGCTGTGGCCTCATACCTTGAGGTGTAAAAAAAACAAATTGTTCCCCTGGATCTTCTACACGTACCTCCTTGGTCTTAATAACTCTCTTTAATCCTTCCCATACACCCGGGTTGAGCAAAACATCCCGGATATTAAGAATCAGGTAACCACCGTTGGCTAATTGAACTGCGCCGGGCTTGATCATAGTTTGGTCACTCATATAAGTCCCCATGAGAGCTCTTCTCTCAATCTTGCCGAACATGTTAAACCAGTTTGGATTGGGTTCAATAATGATGGGAGGGCCGCTTATAGAACTATTATCTACAAAAAAATTAACTTTATAAGCTATGAACGGGTCTCCCTGGGGCCCCGATGGGAAGCCAGGGGCTTGGGGAGGCGATAGAGGCTGGATAAATAAATCCAATTTCGTCAGGGTATATTCACGTGCCTCTTTGAGAAAAAGTATTACCTCTGGAAATTCTTTATATGTCTTAAAGAGATCTTCGAAGGGCTGGGAGATTGCAATTTCCCCGGCTTTAAGATCCACCTCCTTCATCTTCTCACCAATCTCTTTTTCAAGATCACGAAGATGGGTGTAAGTATCCTCAACTTTTTTCATCATTTCGCGACGTTTCGCCTCAATTGCCTCCCTCTCTTCCTCAGGAAGGGAAAGAAATTCCTCCCGTGACATAGGTTTTCCTTCAACAAGAGGGGCAACAACAGCTCCCATTTGAGAGATTTGTATCATCAAATTTTTTTCTGCGGCTTCCTTGTCCATAGCGTTCATGGCTTCCTGATATCTCCTCTGGTGTTTTTCCATGATCTCTTGTTTCTTTTTATTGTATTCTTCACTGCCAAAGTTCTTTGGTATCTCTTCTTTTAACTTCTTAAGCAGTTCCTCCATATGGATGCTGAAAGTCTTTCCAAGACCCTGTGATAGATTGAGGATTCGCGGTTTGTCCGGGTCAGAAAAGTTAAATACGTAGCACCAGTCATTGAGTTGATACTTTATTCCCTCTTCCTTTCTCTCCGCGATGAACTTCTCTATGCATGTCTTAATGGTGGTTCCCTTGCCGGTTCCTGTCAGCCCAGTCAGAAAAAGGTTATACCCAGATCTTTCTACGGCTAAACCAAAGTTGATGGAATCAAGGGCTCTCTCCTGTCCCATGAATTCCTTAAGGGGCTCGATATCATCGGTACAGGTGAATTGAAATATTTCCTCAGGGCAGGTCCAGTGAAGTTTTTCAATTGGTACAGCATATTTTGTAAGATTGGTTCCTTTTTCCATGGTTATCTCCTTTCCATGACCTATTGTTACTATCACGTAATTAAGAAAAGTCTGTTAGCAATTACAAGTATAGCAAAGGAGTTGAGAAAAGTCATTGGCCAACATGATTCACAGTATTGTGAAGCGTTCATTGCATGGCATGGGTATTGCGTAGTTTCAGAAAGGTTTATGCTATACTGTGATTTTAAAGGTACAGATACAGAGATGTGAGAATGCATGCAATAGATAGGATGAGAAGAGCAGGAGAATTTCTGGAAAGATTTGGGATTGATGATGCCATCAGAGAAGCAGAACTCATTGTTGCACATTGTCTGAAAAGAGATAGAACAGCCCTTTATAAAGACAACCCCATTATTTCAGAGGAACAGGAGGAACAGCTTACTGCCTTCCTCATCCGAAGGTCGAAAAGAGAACCGATTCACTATATCCTCGGATATGTAGAGTTTTATGGTTTGAAAATAAAAGTAGGTCAGGGTGTTCTTATCCCAAGGCCTGAGACGGAACTTTTAGTTGAAGAAGCAATAAGGACAGTTACAAGTTACAAATTACAAGTTACAAATAAAAACAAAGGCTCATCACTCATCACCCCTCACTCATTACTGAATATTTTAGATTTATGTACAGGCAGCGGTTGTGTGACCCTTGCACTTGCGAGAGCATTTCCTGATGCATATGTGTATGGTACTGATACATCGGAGATTGCAATTAACTATGCAAAAGAAAATGCAAAAATAAACGGTATCACAAATGTAACTTTCCTAAAAGGCAATTTATTTGAACCAATTGCACAACTCATCACTCATCACCCCTCACTCATCACTTTTAATCTTATTATTTCAAACCCTCCCTATATCCGAAGGGATGAGATAAAAAATTTACGACCAGAGATTAAAGACTGGGAGCCGGTAGAGGCGCTGGATGGAGGGGAAGATGGACTTGGTTATTATAGGATTATAATCCCGGAGGCAAAGAATTATTTAAAAGAAGGTGGATACCTTATGTTTGAACTAGGGATTGGACAGGCAGATTCAGTCAGGAAAATGGTCGAGGATCCAGGGTTTACAGATATTTTATTAATAAAGGATTATGCAGGGATTGAGAGAATACTTAGGGCTAAATTAGGTATATTATAGTTTATATTGAGGGAATGAAAAATGGGTATCCTTGAAGAAAACAGGCGACTTGAAGAACTTGATAAAAAAAATATCTGGCATCCCTTTACACAGATGAAAGACTGGCTTGAAGACAAGCCAATTATTATTTCCGAGGGGAGAGACTGTTTTATAAAAGACATTTATGGCAAATGGTATCTCGATGGAGTCTCTTCGCTCTGGGTGAATATTCACGGTCACAGGAAAAAGGAAATAGATGATGCAATAAAGGAGCAACTTGATAATATTGCACATAGCACAATGCTGGGATTAAGTAATGTGCCTGCAATAAAACTGGCAGAAAAACTTGTACAGATAGTCCAGAAGTTATCTCCAATACCCTCCTATCCCCCCCTCACAAAAATATTTTATTCTGATAACGGTTCAACAGCTGTTGAGGTTGCCCTTAAAATGGCATTCCAGTTCTGGAAGCACAAGGGAGTTGATGGAAAGAATGCTTTTGTTTCCCTTCACAATGCATATCATGGTGATACAATTGGTGCAGTGAGTGTTGGTGGGATTGACATATTTCATAACGCATTTGGGCCGTTTTTATTCAAGACTTACAAAACCCCTTCACCCTACTGCTACAGGTGTGAGCTTAGTAAAGAATATCCGGGATGTAAGCTTGCGTGTCTTAAAAAGATGGAGAAAATATTAGGATCCCATTCAAACAAGATTGCTGCACTGATTATCGAGCCTCTGATACAGGCGGCAGGCGGTATGATAACTTCCCCTCCTGGATATCTTAAAGGTGTGAGAGAATTATGCACCAAGTACAATATCCTGATGATTGCTGATGAGGTGGCAACAGGTTTTGGCCGCACTGGAAAGATGTTTGCCTGCGAACACGAAGATGTTATGCCCGATATAATATGTTTATCAAAGGGCATCACCGGCGGGTATATGCCTCTTGCAGCAACGATAGTATCAGATGAGATTTATAATGCTTTTTTAGGAGAGTTTAAAGATTTAAAAACATTCTTTCATGGCCATTCATATACTGGAAATCCCCTTGCATGTGTAGCAGCTCTCGATTGTCTCGATTTATTTGAGAAAGAAAAGGTAGTAAAAAACCTCCAACCGAAAATAGAGATTCTGGAAACGTGGCTTAAAGAGGTTTTGAACATTCAACATGTTGGAGATGTCAGAAATGCAGGACT
>Ga0224506_10002805_pt1 | contig 11742 bp, 11 predicted proteins | sample SF_Jan12_sed_USG_2_FD_169108 | JGI IMG/M metagenome (GOLD analysis project Ga0224506, IMG submission 169108) | Sediment microbial communities from San Francisco Bay, California, United States - SF_Jan12_sed_USGS_8_1 | ecosystem: Environmental > Aquatic > Marine > Sediment | place: USA...
CATTCTCTTTATTTCATCCTCGCTCAGGCCACTCGAAGCAGTGATTCGTATAGACTGTTCCTGACCTGTACCGAGATCTTTTGCAGAGACGTGAAGAATCCCATTTGCATCAATATCGAATGTTACTTCTACCTGTGGAACTCCTCTCGGCGCAGGTGGAATACCGATAAGCTCAAAATTACCAAGGAGTCTGTTGTCTGGAGCCATCTCCCTTTCTCCCTGGAAGACCTTTATGGAAACAGCAGGCTGGTTGTCAGTTGCAGTGGAGAATATCTGACTTTTCCTTGTCGGAATAGTGGTGTTTCTTTCAATGATTTTTGTAAAGATTCCGCCGAGTGTCTCTATACCTAATGAAAGAGGAGTGACATCGAGAAGGAGAACTTCTTTTACATCTCCTTTAAGAACCGCAGCCTGAATTGCTGCTCCCACAGCAACCACCTCATCAGGATTTACCGTCTTATTTGGCTCTTTACCAAAAAAACTCTGCACTGTTTGCTGGACCTTTGGAGTCCTTGTCTGACCGCCTACGAGCAGGACTTCATCAATATCTGATGAAGAAAGGTTTGCATCAGAAAGGGCATTTCTGCAGGGGCCTATTGACTGTTCAATAAAATCACCAACAAGCTGTTCGAGTTTTGACCGCGATAACTTCATAAGGAGATGTTTGGGTCCTGATGCATCAGCGGTGATAAATGGCAGGTTGATCTCTGTCTCCAGTGCTGTTGAGAGTTCTATTTTAGCCCTTTCAGCAGCTTCCTTAAGCCTCTGCAGTGCCATCCTGTCTTTTTTAAGGTCGATCCCCTGGTCTTTCTTGAATTCTTCGACCATCCAGTCCATAATCCTGAGATCGAAGTCATCACCACCTAAATAGGTATTTCCATTTGTTGATTTTACTTCGATGACTCCTTCCCCGATTTCGAGTATGGATATATCAAATGTTCCGCCTCCGAGGTCATAGACTGCTATCTTTTCTTCTTTCTTTTTGTCCATACCATATGCGAGTGAAGCAGCTGTAGGCTCGTTTATGATTCTCAGGACATTCAGTCCCGCAATCTTTCCCGCATCTTTTGTCGCCTGTCTCTGACTATCATCAAAATAAGCAGGTACGGTGACCACTGCATCTGTTATTGGTTCCCCGAGATAATCCTCAGCAGCCTGTTTGAGTTTTTGAAGAATCATTGCAGAGATTTCCGGCGGAGAGTATTTCTTGCCTCTTATCTCTACATGAGCATCACCGTTAGATGCCTCGACAATTTTGTAGGGAAGTCTTTTCCTTGCGTGCTCAACTTCAGGTGTGTTATATTTCCTTCCCATAAGTCTCTTTATCGAGAATATCGTATTTTCAGGATTTGTAATCGACTGCCTTTTTGATATCTGACCGACAAGCCTTTCACCTTTCTCTGTAAAAGCGACAATGGACGGCGTTGTTCTGCTTCCCTCCTGGTTTGGAATAACCACAGTTTCATTACCCTGTACTACGGATACAACAGAATTAGTCGTTCCAAGGTCTATTCCAATTGCTTTTCCCATATCAAGATTCCTCCTCTATGATTTCTAATTGTTCGTCTGTTTTTTCTTGACCTTTAAAAGGTTTTTTGGAAACCGCTACAAGTGATGGTCTCAATACTTTATCCCAGAGCATATATCCCTTCCTGAACTCCTCTACCACAGTCTTTTCATCGACGTTATCCCTTTCAACCTGTGTCATGGCATGATGTACTGAAGGGTCAAAATGTTTACCTGCCGCATCAATAGGACTGAGGCCGAATTTTTCAAGTACCCGCTGAAATTCTTTCAGCGTGATTTCAACTCCCTGCACGATCCCTGTGTTTTGATCTTGTGAAGAATGTTTCAACGCCATCTCAAGGTTGTCAATGACAGGCAGGAGATCTAAGATAAGACTTTCATTTCCATATCGTACGAGTTCTTCTTTGTCTTTATTAATCTTTTTTTTATAATTTTCAAATTCAGCATAAAGTCGTACATATTTATCATTTATCTCTTGCAGTTCAGTAGGGAGTTGGTCTTTTTCATCTACGGGCAATTCATGAGCAGTTTCAGTACTTTCTACCTCGGCTTCTTTTTTATCCGAAATGAGTTGATTTTCATTAAGCTTACGTTTTTTCAAATCTCCTCCTATCGTTCTGCAAGCATTTTTGTAATGAACTTTGCGGTATTATCAACAATGTAAATAGCCTTTGAATAGTTCATTCTTGTAGGCCCGATTATCCCGACAACACCGATTGGTCGGTCGCCTTCTTTATACGTAGAAACCACGACGCTTAATTTCTTCATCTCATCCATCGAATTTTCTGAGCCGATTATTATCTGTACACCATTACATTCCGAGAGCTTGTCGAGGAGCGTTATTATCGTATGTTTATCCTCTATTGCCCTTGAGAGTTCCTTTATTTTATTAAGGTCAGTGAAATCAGGCAGTTCCAGCACCTCTGAAAGTCCTGATATAAAAAGGTCACCGTAAAGAAAATAGAAAGCCTCTTGGCAGATTTTGAGAGCCTTTGAAATAAGGCGATCACACATAATTTTCTCTTTTGACATCTCTTTTATGACTTTCTGCCGGATCTCATCAAATGTATGTCCTGAGAATTCCGAGTTAAGGTATCCCGCAATCCTGTTGAGATCCTTCTGGGTAACTTCAGCACCAATTGATATAATTTTGTTTTTAATCAGACCTTCATCAGTAAAAAGAATTGCAGCTATTTTGTCAGCTTTGTATTTAAGAAGTTCAATCTTATTCAAAGTTGTTACATCCGGCTTTGGAGACATGGCAATCCCGAGATAGTGGGATAACTTAGAAATGGTTCTTGTGGTCTCGCTAAAAAGGATATCTATATTGTCCTTCAGGGTCTCAAGTCGTTTATAAAGTTCCCGGAAGGGTTCTTTGTGTAAAAAGGAACTTTCGGTTACGATTGATTCCACGTAAAATCTGTAACCCATGTCTGTCGGAACCCTACCTGCTGATGTATGGGGCTGCAAGAGGAAGCCCATCTCTTCAAGGTCAGCCATTATGTTTCTGATAGTAGCAGGGGAGAGGCCGAAAGGATACCCCTTCGCCACAGTCCTTGATCCCACAGGATCAGGGAAGTTTATATAATTTTCGACAACTGCATGAAGTATTTTTCTTGTTCTTTCATCCAATGTGATCATTTTAGCACTCTCAGTGTTCAAGTGCTAATAATTTACCAATTAACTCCATGTCGTGTCAAGAGGGATGGTAATTCAAAAAGGAAGGAATTTGGGAAATTTGAATCCTTTTTTGCCTTTAAACATCTTGAGCATTTTTTTCATTTCAATGTATTGCTTTATGACCCTGTTCACCTCCGGGACAGTTGTCCCGCTTCCCATGGAGATTCTTCTTCGTCTGCTTCCATTAATGATGTGGTGATTCTTTCTTTCCTTCTTTGTCATTGAGTTAATTATTGCCTCTACTTTAATAAATTCCCTCTCATCGACATCAATATTTTTAATTTTGTTCACGCCGGGTATCATGCTGAGTATGTTTTCTAATGGTCCCATAGTGCGTAGTTTTTTGAGCTGATCCTTAAGATCGTCAAATGTGAAAGATTCATCCATTATCACTTTCTGGAGTTGCTCAGTCTCTTTCTGGTCAAATGATTTTTGTGCCTGTTCTATTAAGCTCAGCACATCGCCCATCCCGAGTATCCTTGAGGCAATTCTTTCAGGGTGGAACGGTTCGAGCATGTCAATCTTCTCTCCCACGCCGATGAATTTTATCGGCTTCCCGGTGATTGACCTTATTGAGAGTGCTGCCCCACCTCTTGCATCTCCGTCCATCTTGGTGAGTATTATCCCGTCAATACCTATCTGCTCATTAAAATTTCTTGAGATATTGACCGCATCCTGTCCTGTCATTGCGTCTGCGACAAAGATCACTTCTTTTGGCTGGACTCTTTCCTTTATTTTTCTTAACTCGGTCATGAGTGAGTCATCGATATGAAGTCTTCCTGCAGTATCAAGAATGACGATATCCCGTGCTTCAATTCTCGCATGTTTTATTGATTCCTCACATAGGGTTACAGGATCATGTAATTGTTTCGAATGATAGACAGGGACATCTATTTGAGAACCGAGTGTCACAAGCTGATCTATTGCAGCAGGTCTCTGCAGGTCTGCTGCCACAAGCATTGGTCTCCTGCCTTCTTTCTTGAATATCCGTGCTAATTTAGCAGCTGTTGTGGTTTTTCCTGAGCCATGGAGCCCTGCCATCATTATGACAGTCGGAGGATTAGGGGATAGCTGTATCCTGCTGTTTGTCTTTCCAAGGAGTTCACAGAGTTCTTCATTTACTATTTTTATTACCTGTTGCCCGGGCGTAAGGCTTTCGAGAATCTCTTTGCCTATAGCCTTTTCTCTAATCTTTTGAATGAAATCTTTTACTACCTTGAAGTTGACGTCTGCCTCTAAAAGGGCAAGCCGTATCTCTTTGAGTGCACTATCAACATCCTCTTCTTTCAAAAGGCCTTTCCCTTTCAATTTTTTGAATATGGATTCTAATTTGTTATTGAGTGTTTCAAACATTTAGAGAAGCTCCTCGATATTTTTGTTTAATTCCTTTGAGAATTCCGGTTGATATCCAAGGTAATAGTTTCTAATCCGCCCCTCCTTGTCAACAAGAAAGCTTGTCGGGATACCGTTCACGCTATAGCTTGAGGCTGTTTTTTTGTCTCCAAGAAGGATGTGGTAGTTCATGTTATGCTGAACGGCGAATGCAGCTATTTTATTCTTGATATCCTGGCCTGTATCTACAGAGATGGCGAGTATGTGAAACCCTTTACCTTTGTATTGTTCATACACAGGTCCTAAATCTCTTATAAAATTTCTGCACAAAGGACACCATGTTGCCCAGAATTGTATCAGGACCACTTTGCCTTTAAAGTCCGAGAGGCTCATCGGGTTTCCGTTGATGTTATTCAGTGTAAATTCAGGTGCTGTTCTTCCAATGTGTGAAGACTCGAGTTTTGCCCCTCCATTGTCTTTTGTTGTGCATGAAAAAAAAGAAAAGATAATAATTATGGAGAGGAGAGTTAAAAAAAAATATTTATCTCTTTTTTCACGAGAAAAAAAAAGCCTGACGGGAAGTCCGGTGATACTTTTTAAAATAACAGTTATAGGTGACTCCATTATGTGTGAAGAAGAGATTCGATTTTTTCCTTGAGCTGCTGTTTCGGGACAGCACCTACTATCTGGTCAAGCTTGCGACCTGCTTTAAAAAACATCAGGGTGGGTATTCCCATAATGTTATATTTACTTGCAATATCTGGATTTTCATCTGTGTTTAATTTCATGACTGTTATTTTCCCAGTGTACTCTTTTGCTAACTCCTCAACTGTGGGAGCAACAATCCTGCAAGGACCGCACCATGCAGCCCAGAAATCAATCATCACAAGTCCTTGAGACTTGAGCACATCGTTATCCCAAGTTGCTGAACTGACCTCATGTATACCTTCTGCCATAGCTGCCTCCTGTAACCCTCGTGTGTCTCAATGTATGATAACTGCCGAGGTAAATAGTTTAGTAATTATATTTTTAGGAGTGAGACTTTGTCAACATTTTTAACGATGGAAGGCGTTTAACTCATTGACAGTTTCAATGTTATTTTGTTATTTTTTAGCAATGAAAAAATACTTTCTGCCCCTTATTATTCTATTACTCCTCTTTTTACACCAAAATTCCTATAGTTTTGACGTAACCGGTCTTCAGCCTACAGAACCCTATGGGATTTTCTCAACCTTCAGTGCTGAAAGTCTTCCAAAAGGCAAATTCGCAATTTCCACAGGCGCTGAAATATTAATGGAGCCAGATTTTTACAGATTTATTTTAAAGGGAGCATATGGCATTACAGACAACATTGAGTTTAATATGACAGTCCCTTATATACATAAATGGGCTGACACAGTAGATGGGTTTGAAGATAATGCCTTTGGGATTAAACACAGGTTTTTTGATGAGGGCAAATATGGGCCATCTGTTGCGTATATCGTGACCGTCTCTCTCTCATCAGGACGAAATGAATTCAGTACAGATGGAAGGTTTGGCATCGGCCTTATTGCAAGTAAGAGGGTAGGCCCAGTGAATGGACATATGAACCTGTTTTATCAAAGACCTGGTACAGGAAGACAGAACGATGAATTCTCTTTTCTGGCAGGATTGGATTTTGCAGCTTCACATAATTTTAAATTCCTTGCTGAATTAATAGCTAAAAAAAGCCATGATTCTCACCACTTTGATTCAACAGAGGCGAGGATTGGTTACAGGATACTGACTACAGACATGATTTATACGACTTTAGGTTTAGGGTTTGGTCTCACGAGTACAAGCCCTGAATACAGGATAATGCTCTCGGTATCATTTTTGTTCCCACATGAAAAGAAAAAGATAAAGAAAGTATATGAAGAGGAATAGGTGGTGCAGTGTTTGATATTGGCTTACAGGAGTTAATAGTAATATTCATCGTTGCCCTTCTTGTTTTCGGACCAAAAAGACTTCCTGAATTAGGCAGGGCATTTGGCAAAGGGCTTGCCGAATTAAAGAGGTCGTTACAGGATGTAAAGGAACAGGTACAGACTGAGTTTAAGGAGAGCGTAGATACCTCTGATATTCAAGAGGTGGTAAAGGAAGGGGCTGAATTAAAGAAGTCATTACATGAGGTAAAGGATCAGGTGGAGACAGGATTTAAGGACTCTATAGATATCTCTTCTAAAAAAGAGCCAAAAACTGATGTAACTATAAAAGGTGCGGAAGAGGAAAAGAAAGAAGGTCAAAATGGAAGACAGTAAGATGCCGCTTACCGTGCATCTTTCTGAACTGAGAAAAAGGATCACTATTGCTCTCATTGCCTTTGCAATAGGATTTATTGCGGCCTTCTTCTATTCCGAAGAGCTGTTTAAGTTTTTAACCCTTCCAATGAGAAGTGATATTTCATTTACGCTTTCACCGCCTTTTGTATTGATGACAGAAAAAAGTATTAAGGTTCCCCCGCTTGTATTCCTTGCCCCTGCAGAAGCATTCTGGATGCATATGAAAGTCTCAATGATTACAGGCCTGATGATATCTCTGCCCGTGATTTTCTTACAGCTCTGGAAATTTGTATCCCCCGGCCTGGTACAAAAAGAAAGAAAATATGTGATCCCTTTTGTAGTGATTACCTCAGTATTTTTTATAGTCGGTGCTTTCTACTGTTTTTTTTTGGTTCTCCCCTTTGCATTGGGATTTCTTCTCACCTATAAAACAGGCTCGATGACCCCGATGATTTCAGTGGGGAGTTATGTTGACTTTTGTATTAAGTTTATACTCGCATTTGGATTGATTTTCGAGCTCCCTATTGCGATAATCTTCTTTACACGTATAGGTGTTGTTACCCCAAAGACACTTGCAAAGAACAGAAAATATGCGATTCTCATTGCTTTTATTGCTGCTGCGATCCTTACTCCAACACCAGATATATTTAACCAGACTCTGATGGCTGTGCCGATGATCGTTCTCTATGAAGTGGGTGTCCTCATCTCGAAGTTATTTGTGAGAAAAAGGGAAAGTTAATGCCTACAATAAGGGGAAAAAGTATCAAGGCAGTTACCTATGATATCGCAGAGGGTTATTTGACAGTTAATCCTATTTTTTTGAAATCACTTGATGATGACTCTCTCAAAGCGATTTACCATGAGCTGACAAAGACACAGGCAGAGATAAGGGCAGAAAAGTTCCCGCATAGTGATATACAGGCAATCAGATGGAGAAATGTGAGGCTTCAAAGAGTTCATCAAGCCTCGATGATTATCAGGAACTTTGCCAGAGAAAGAAGAATACTTCTTATCTGACGTTTGACACCATCAAAAAAAGTGTGGTAGTTTTTATATATGGAGATGTCTGAAGATAGTAAAGAAGTAAAAGATGTCCTCCAGAACATCATAAAAGCCAAAAAGGCATTTAGAATGTATCCTGTGAACAATCCTATCTATATTAAAACACTTGAAGATTTATATGGCCTGTTTCAGAACTATTTTGATTATAAGGATGATCTTACATTGAAGGTAAATCAGAACAGTATTTCATACGACACAGAACAGATATATTATAATCCTGAAAAAGAAGATAACATTGCCTTTTTTTTCTTCAAAGATGGTTTGAGGGAGATCTCATTTAAGAAAGGACTGCTCAGAGAAGAACTCGAGGAGTTCTTGAAAATTATTGCATTCGATTTCGACAGGGAAATGGTAGATGATGATGTGGTTACTCTCTTATGGGAGAAGGATTTTGAGAATATACGGTATGTTGTTGATGAAGCATTTCTTATTGACATTGACGAAGAGGATTATGAGTCGAAGGTTTCAAATAAGGTAAAAGAAGAGGTGACCGATGCCGACAGGCTTATGAAGGCGTATACTGAGATAATAAAAGAGGAGAGCATAGAAGACATTCCCATCATTCCCATTACCGATAGAGATTTACAGATGCTCCTCACAGAGATGGAGAAAGATTCTGCTGATAAAACAGATAAACTGGTGACAATCCTTTTTGAAATCCTCTACCAGTCTGAGGGAGCGAGCTCTATCCTTGAAGATGCCCTGATGTTCCTGAAAGAGACTATCAAGTTTTCTATGAAGCAGGGAGACATAGATGTGGTGTTAAAAATAATGCAGGAAGCAAAAGAGATGCTCAACAGTCCATTATCAGCGGAAGCGGTAAAGAAATACATGAGAATGATACTCCTGTATCCTGGAAATGCAGAGATTATAAGCATTCTCGGCGAGGTGCTCGAAAGTGGTATAGAAATTAAAGAAAATAGTTTTAAAGAATTTGTAGAATTGCTTGATAAAAACGCAATATCTCCACTCATAAAGATTCTTGGAGACTTAAAAACAATACGTGTGAGGAAAATAATTATTGAGGCGCTTATTATACTTGGGAAAAAGGATATTAAGGCAATTGCACGCGGGCTTGATGACCAGAGATGGTTTGTGGTCAGGAACATTATTTATATCATGAGAAATATTGGTGATAAAGGGGCAATTGACTTTCTCCTGAAAACGGTGAAGCACGATGATATCAGGGTAAGAAAGGAAGTAATCAAGACGCTCGGTGAACTTGGTGGACAGGGAGTCTTTCAGACCCTCAGAGAGTGTCTTGACGATCCAGATATGCAGGTGAGAATTGCCTCTGCAAGGGCGATGAGTACCATTGGTTCAGAGGTTTCCAAAAAGACAATCATTGAAAAAATATTCAATAAGGCATTTAACAACAAACCGTTTGAGGAGAAAAAAGAATTTTATGAAATTCTCTCGCGATGGAAAGATGAGGAAGTATTTAACTTTCTCATAAGTGTATTAAAGAAAAAATCTTTCTTCAATAGGGCAAAAAATTATGAAAACAAGGCATGTGCAATATGTTGTCTCGGTCTGCTCGGCAATAAAGATGCGCTTCCTTTTCTTTCCCAATTTAGAGACTCCCATAATGAACTCTTGAGAGAGTTTTCAAACACTGCGATTAAGAGAATTGAATATGGCCATTAAAGAAGAGAAACAAGTTTTTTTGGTGGGTAAGGATGTTATCAATCAGCTCTCTATTATATTAAAAACAGCCCTCATTCATGACCCTGCGAACATTGCGGTGAGAACAGCCATAGAGAAATTCATTATGCTTGTTAACACACTGATAGAGACGGAGCGGACCATATCACTTGAACTTATCGGCGAGTTCTTTTACATCAACGGTGTACGAATACGTTATTCCCTCGAATACCTCCTTAATTTTGACTTTCTCGTGAAGGAATTCAAGAAGAGGGAAATCGGGAGTATCCTTTTTAAGGATATCGTGAAACCTCAAGAAATCCAGGTGTTCCTGGAAGCATTTATCGCATCCGGTTATTCAGAGGATCCCTACGAGACAATGGGAAAAAAGATTGACGCATTACATACCATCAAGATAGATAGATTAAAGAAGATAGGGACTGGCGAAGAGACAGATGTCAGAAAAGTAATAAAAAAGACATACTTTAATGCTGTTTCATATGTGAAAGGGGTTATCACAAAGGTCAGATCAGGGGAAAAAGTGAACATACGGAAAGCGAAAAGGCTTGTAGAGACCGTAGTCGACCAGTTACTTGATAAAGAGCAGGTGCTCCTCAGCATGACTGCAATCAAGAATTATGATGACTACACCTATCATCATTCAGTGAATGTGAGTATCCTTTCAATAGCCCTTGGTCAAAGATTGGGACTCAACAGGAAGGCACTTACAGAGCTTGGACTCGCATCGCTGTTTCATGACTTAGGAAAAATTGAGATTCCTCAGGATGTGCTCAATAAGCCAACCAGTTTTAATGAAGACGAATGGAAACTCATAAGGAAGCACCCTATCTGGGGAGTGTTTGCAATTTTAAAGTTAAGGAGTTTTGATGCTACTGCAATAAGGTCTGTTATTGTTACATTTGAGCATCATATAAACATCGATTTTTCAGGATATCCGCAGGTAAGAAAATACAAGGAACTTGACCTCTACTCGAAAATAGTCTGTCTTGCAGATCAGTTTGACGCAATGACGTCCTCAAGAGTCTATTCAAGGATTCCAATGTCTCCGGATAAGGCCCTCAGTGTCATGATGGAGAGATCAGGCGTTGATCTTGACCCCTTGCTGTTTAAGTTTTTTATCAATATGGTTGGTGTATTTCCTATAGGGACACTCGTGATGCTTGACACAAAAGAACTCGGCCTTGTGTATGAGAGTAATGCAGTCTTTACAGACAGGCCGAGGGTCTTAATCATTATTGACAGCAAGGAGAACAAGGTTCGAGGTCCTGTGGTGAACCTTGCTGAAAAAGATGAAACAGGAAGATATATGAGGTCCATTATAAAAGTCCTGGACCTCAATAAATATAAGATAAACCTCGCAGAGTATCTCCTTTAAACTATCATACTCAGTACTTGAAGTAATCCTTTGGCGTATTTTCTATGATATATTTGGCAGCTTCGTAGATGCATGTCCTGATGGCCTTTTCCATAGGTGTCTTTGCATATGTGGAGAGTGCGCCGCCAAGTCCGACATCCCCAATAATTCCACCAGCGAGAAAGCCAAGGTTTACATCAGTAGCTTCTCCCTCAACCCTTGTCGCTGAAAGGACCTCTGAAGTAGCAGTATCAATAATTCTGATATCCATAGCCATAGTGGACTTTTTTATACCACCACCTACTCCTCCAATGAAAGGGATTACTCCAATTCCTATGCCACCTTTGGTACCGGAAGTTCCAGGATCCCATCCCGTAACTGCTGCAACGACGAGCAGTTCAGCACCTTTTATTTTGCCTTTCTTCACAGCAGTTTCTTTTTCAACATAGCCCCGTTCGCCGAGTGCGATCTCTTCCTGAATCGCCCCGAGTTCCTGTCTCTCAAGAACCCTGAATCTTTTGCTCTGTACAAGGGTTGTGGTGAGCATATCTCTCAGACCGCCCATGATACCTGAATGTTCGTGAGTTATTGTGATGGGTTCATCCCTCATGCCCCGTATCGTCGTTGTACTGCTCCCATGGGCGCCGACTTTCCAGTCGAACCTTGATACTGCAGCTGCAGCCTTTGGTCCGCTATAGGGTGGCAATTGTTGTTCAAGGCCTGTATCAACTTTTGCTGTTGGTTGTGCTGCGCTCTGCAAACAACTACTCAAAGAAAGTCCAAAAAGCAAAATGATAAAAGGTGAAATTCTTTTAAACAATG
>Ga0224506_10002806_pt1 | contig 11741 bp, 9 predicted proteins | sample SF_Jan12_sed_USG_2_FD_169108 | JGI IMG/M metagenome (GOLD analysis project Ga0224506, IMG submission 169108) | Sediment microbial communities from San Francisco Bay, California, United States - SF_Jan12_sed_USGS_8_1 | ecosystem: Environmental > Aquatic > Marine > Sediment | place: USA...
CATGTCCTCTTTGAATTTCTTGAGAGCTATCTTGGTTGCGCTTAATGGATCGTTTTTCATTTCTAAGTCTCTCTATTAGTTTGTACATTTCTCGTGCGACTTCGGTGTCAGCCCGCTGCGATTCCCCTATGGAAACGATCTCATCTTCGCTCGCCCCTAATTCTTCCGCCTCATGGAAAAGCTCATACATTGCCCTGGCTTCTCCATCCATTTCTGGAGTGTACGCTTCTTCTTCAAACACCTCTGAAGGCATTGTGTCATATATGCTTTGATAGAATTCAAGCTGATCTTTTTCTCTCGCCTTCTCTCTATTGGCAGCAAATTCTCGGATCGCTCTTGCCTTCCGGATTTGCTCTTCGCGCATTTCAGTACGCTTAATTTCCCTCTGGTCTTCTCTATATCTGCGATTTTCTTCGTGGAAATGATCCACTTCGTAAAGCAGGTCAAGAATTGTCTTTGCTTCCTTAGAGTATAACTTCTCGCCATTGACTGCTTTTGCAGCAGCGGACTGTAAATCTTTGACGGAAATCCGATTCGCCTTAAGTATCTCTTGCGCCCATCCAGGATTCACGCTTTTTGTGCGCCCCGCAATATTTTCATTGGCATCCCGCACGTAAGCAATATCACCTCCAGGCACTAACTGATTAGCAAGCTCCATAATGGATTCACGATATTCTGGCTTCTCAAGACGCTCATCGAAATACTTTGACGGACGTACTACCCAGGACTTGCCATCTACCCGTTTAGCTAAGAAGCCCTTTAATTTATTGTTCTTAATGAATAATTCGGCGCTCTTTTGGCTTTGAAATGGCTTTCCGTTACTGCGCACCCTATCTCCGTCAAGAATGCCGGTTCGCTTCGCGCTCTGCAAGGCGTTTGACATAGTGGGTGCAAATTCAGGTTCCGCCAAGCGATTCAAGGCTTCTGCTCTGTCGATCTGCTCTTGAACTCTAGTATCTTGCGCAACATCAGCAAGTCTATTTAACTCGACAGCCTTGGTTTTTCCTCGTTCTTTTTCAAGACGATCGAAAACCTTATTTACTTTTTCCTTATTAAGTTCTCTGTCGGCAAAGTATGCTTCAAGCTTTTGTAGTGTATCCGCATCTTCTGCCGACTTTATGGCGGACTTTTTAAGCAGTTGCTCAGTATCTAGCGGTTCTGCATACCCTGGCGTTGCCTCAGTAAAGTCGCCAGCCATGCGGCGCCATTGCGTATTAAGTCCAAAGGCGGGCTTTGCAGTGGCCTCTTTCGGTGGTTCTAATGACTCCTCCGGAGCGGTTTCCGCAGCGGCCTCCAAAGGTTGTCTGGCTGGAATACCTCCCACGCCACCCATAACACTACCGCCCAATACACCCGCAGCCAAGGCGTTCAGGTATTCACTTTTGGCTTCGCTATCCAGCATACTAACGCTGGGGTCGACATATTTTTTAGATGCTCGCTCAATCGCCGTCTGAAGAACTTCTGTTCCACCTTCCAGTAGAGCTTGCTCAGTCGCGCCCTTCAGTATCCTTTTCCCGAGAGGATCCAAAGCTAATTCATTGGCAACATCGTCTTTTAATTCTTTGGCGAATCCAAATTTTTTGGCGATATGAAAAACAGGAATAACATCTAAAATACCCGCGAGCGTTCCGCCAACCATCGCCACCCCAGGACGATCCTCGCCCATTTCTGAAATATCGCCATATATGCTTCCGGTCTCCATGCCGATACTTGTCGCGCCCGCACCCACCAAAGATCCTGCAGTTGTTGCCTTTGCTATCTTTCTAAGGGCTGTTTTTGATAACTCGCTTTCAACGCCTGACTCCAGCGCTTCCTTTTCTACTTTCGAGATAAGTTTCTTGGCTCCCGCTTTCGCGGCCAACCCGCCTACCCCGCCACCCGCAATTATTGCCAGCATGGTCGGCGCAAGCTTTCCAAGTGTTCCTTGCGCCCAATCAACAAAATCACCGAAATTGTTTATATCCTCCACCCGGCCCACGCGAGGCGCATTATCAGCGGCCTCCTCCATGTTTTCCCGATAACCCCTAAGACCGAAGTCTCTGGCGGAGTCAACACCTAGAGAGGATCCTGCCGCGCCAAGAGCGCCATAACCAAGCGCCTTTAGTTCCGAGAAGCCACTCGACAGGCCGCTCGCAAAGTCATTTTCCGATATTGGCTTTTCGTACCCGAAGGCTTTATATATTTCATGTTCGGTTGGTCGGGGTCTTTCGGTCGATAACGGGTCTATATTGTCATCCCCAAAAACTGGATCGTATATCTTTGCTGGACCTGGACTTAAATCATTATCAGGAAAAACCGGATCAAATACCTTCATAGATCACCTGTAGTACTGAGTGAGAATGCGGTTTAACTCTTCAACGCCCTGAAGGTCGTTCTTTCCTTTGAGGAAGTTTATTGCGACAACCAGGTCGTTTTTGTCCGGCACAATACCGCGATCAATCGCTTGTTTGACTGAAGTTTCTGCCATAGCCATTCTCGCGTATTCACCCCCTCTTTCCTGTGGGCTAATGTTCGGACGGATCCCAAACTGTCTACCCATCGCCTCGACCTGCTGCTCTCTGCGGGCTGGCGTTGCCGCAATATCACGATCAATGGCTGCTGGAGAGGCATTAAATCTTTCCGATTCAATATCTTCCTGTCTTCGCAGTCCACGAGCATACCCCCTGTCAGGCATTTTTTGGTCTACGCGAATCCACAAAGCGCCATCACTTAATTCTCTATTCTCAGGCGCGTTTCTAAGAATTTGGAAATACTCTTCACGATTAGCGGGCGGCTGAATTGCAGGTCTTGGGATTTCTGCCAGAAGAGGTTTTGGGTTTCCTTCTTCATCCATAGCCTTCCCGTATTGCTTATACCGAATACCTCCAACCTCAGTATCTTTGTGTGCAAAAGAAGGCCAAACGCCTTTTTGTGCGTCCTCCCTTGCTTTGTAGGCTGACTCCACAGAATTAAAACCTTTGCCGCGATACTCTTTCGCAACCGCCAGGGCGTTAGCATATTGATCTGGATCCGATATAACGCCCATATCGTTGGTGTACATCGCTTTAATGTACCCGGCGGTATCAGAATCAAGCTTTCTCTCCCATTCCCTGTTTTCTCTGTCAGCCTTTGAAGAAGAGACCGGGATGACCGTAGGAACGGGTGAGTTCTTGTCATACATAATCCCGTCACTATATTGCCAGCTTGGAGTGTCTTTGGTGAGAAAATCATCAGGCTTGACCGCCATTGTTCTAAACATGGAAAAGAGCTGATCTTGCGACATTGGCTTTTGCCCTTTTTCACCAGAAACTAAATATTGATCTCCCTTTCTTGTAATGCTTAACCGCCTCCCATCAGGAAAGCGATTATTGTAGGACTTAACAAGGTAAGACGGGTCGCCGGTTAGTTTGAGCTTTGACAGTCCTGTGGCAATATCTTGAACCCAAGATTGTCTGTCACGCTTGTCCGCCATATCGTAAAGTGCCGATGCGCCAGACACGTCCCCCTCGTTGGCGTAAACGTCACCGGCATTCCTGGCGAATTTCGAGAAACTAAACTCACCTTTTTCGGGTGGGCCGATTCCGTCCGTTGGGTAATTAAGTCCGTAACTGTTTTCCTTTGCATCCTTGATCGCGGATGCAATTCGCCTTTTCTCCTCCCTATCCTCCCCTCTGGGACCGGAAGCCAGCCCAAGGCCGAAACCTCTATTAAACCCATCTATTGCGTATTTTGCTGATCCCATATTATTCTCCTGGCATTAAAAAACCCGCAGAAGCGGGTTAGTTTTCAATTACTTATACTATTTCCTGTTTTGTTAATATTCACGATTTGACAGCGGTTATTTAGTGCCCCATGATTTGAAGATGAAAAGCGTAATAATTCTTGTATTCACCGCATCTTTGCTCGGCTGTATTCACGAAGAAGATCAGCCTGCGAAAGCGAACCCTACCGCCTCTCAGGATGTGGATTTCAAGCGCAATAGCGCCGGTTTCCCTGATGTGCCTGGAAAGTACGCAGTAGCAACTGACAGAATATCCATGTCGTGTAGTGACGGCGCGAAAGACAGTAACGTTCCGTTAAGCTTTAATATTTATGTCATTCAAGCCGATAATGAAATTACACTATCAAGCACCAATAAAGACGAATCACCAGACGAGTTCGCTACAGTTATTCAACGAGCCACGGTAGAAGGTCTTATCAGTAAAACAGGTAGTTTCTCGCTTTTTGGCCATGCCATTATCGATATGAAAGTAATACCAGGGCTTCAGGATGTTTTTTATTATTATAACGGCCAATTTACTTTAGATGGCTGGTCTGGCTCATACAAATGGGAAGTCTATTTCAGGGATTACATAATAACTTGCGAATATACCACCACGTTTTCAGGTGACAAAATATCCGCCGAATTACCCAAGACTTAAATGAACAAAAGACTTATACCATTAACCTTTTTTATTTGCATGTCTTTGGTTGGCTGCCCAAAATCACATATGATGGTAAAACCAACCGCTTCACAATTTGGCCCGGTAAATAAGCAGTTCGGACTAATCAAGTACCGCTTAAGCACAAGAAAAAGAGACGCCAATCGCGAACATGCTTTCAAGCAAATGTATGAAACATGCCAAGGTAAATATAAAATAATTTCCGAGAAACAAGAAACGGTTTTTGGCGGCATGGTCCCCATAGGGAACATGATGATTGCGGACAATGACGAATATATGTTTATTGAGTTTGAGTGCTTAAATTAGCTTACTTGATAAAGTCATAAAGCTTTCTTCCACCGGCATACCCGCCAGCAGCTCCAGCTACTGACATCAGCAAATCTTTCCAGTCCGGCTCATTATCTTGGGACATCTGCCAATTAAGCGCCTTTTCTTTCAGCCCAAAATTCTTGTTCGCTAAATCCAGCCCTGCTCTGGCAAATGGATTTTGATTATACATTCCAGCAGCCCCCATATTCATTCCAGCACCAGATAAAGAATAGTTTGCGCCAGCGCCCAACGCCGGTATTGACATAGGATTTAGCCCTAGACGAATAGCTCTAGCGTTTGTCTTGTTGGCATCGCTCTGGGCCTTTAAGCCCATCCGAGTTTGGTTTTTAGCGCTCGCAAGTGTTGCCGCTTCACCCAGGTCATTCCCCTGTACGGCATAGGCGTATTTATCCGAGTTTGGATTTATTCCCATCCTCTGAAGTGATCGCCCTGTTGCTTTCTTTGCTTTCTGGAAAGATTTTAATACTTCACTAGAGGCTCTACTGGTTTCTTGCTCTACCTCTATTGGGCTAAGCTCGGCCTCCTTGAGCATTTCATCCGCGAGTTCGGCCCTAAGGGCATCCTCGTCTTTTCCGATCTGAATTGCCTCTTCCACCAGGCCAAAACCGCGATCTTCCTTCTCTTCCGCTTTTGCGGTTGACTGATCAGCTTTGTAATCATCCCATGCGTTCTCAAACCCGCCAACACCTAGTCCACCATAGAGGTCTTCTAGTTGTCGTTTCCCCGCTTCTTCTGAGATGTAATTCTCATCCTCTTCACCCAGCTTCATTCTGTCGAAGATGTCGCGGGAATCGTTCTTTAGCTTTTTATCCCGAATTGGCGCAATAGTTCTTTCTGCTTGATAAATGTACTCATTGGTTTGGGTAGCAATATCCTCAAACCCTTTACCGAATTGCGTATTAACTGTTCGCTTATAGTCTGCGATTAGTTGATTGACTTCCTGAAAATCTTCAGGAGAGCTTGACTCGTTAAGGTTTTTCACTGCTGATTGCAAATTGGAGATCATTCCATTTGCTTGCTGAAGAGCTGCCACTTGATCTGCATAGCTAGCCATACTTTTCTCCTTACTCTAAAATTCCCAAGAATTCGTTAATCCTACAAACCCACCCAGGCCTGTTGCGATTGCGTCCATTGAATCGACTGTTCCACCATGCCCGCTGTCGTAAACTTCTTTTAGCCCACCCACTACAAACGATGAAATCACACCTAATAACATGGCTTCTTCATGTGATAGTCCTAGCGAGAGTGCCGTTAAGCGTGTTATTGAATAAACCCCAACACCTGCGTAACCGTGACCGAGCTTGTCGAGGTCGAGCATTACACTTGTTGCTCTATTTTTAATCTTCCGATATACACTGTAGTTGCGCCATGTGTTGCTGTTGTGTCATAGGCGTCAAGTTGAAACGCCGAAAAATTATCAGTGCTAGATACCGGCAATCTGGTTGTTTTTGTTCCTTTTAAAACGCCATCCACATAATATTTAATGTTCGTAGCAGGCGTAAATATTACTTCTATCTCATATTCAGTACTTGCGGACAGCGTCATTAACTCTAAATCGCTAGTAGTCGTATCATCCCCGGATCTTCCGTATAGTTTTATTACTCCGCTAGAATAGTAGGCTGCAAACCCAAGCAGGTTATTGGCGCTTTTATTTAAGATGACATTGAAATCAACGGTAGAGGATAAGGGAGAAATCTTTATAGATGTTTTGAAGCGGAGCTTTTCTGAAAAAGAAAATAATGGAAAGCCATAAAATTTATTCCAACTCCTCGATATCGCGCTTCTTGAGATAAACGTGCCAGAAGAAATTTTTAACTGCAACATAAATCCAGGCGTCGCGATTGACGGGGAAACCCCATCTCCAAAATTGGTTAACGTATAGCTATCCAGGTTTCTCCAGTCTTCATCAATATATAGAGCGTCATTACTGTACGAATTAGTCCCTCTCAATATTGAATTCCAACCTAACCCAAAGTCAGCGCCATCAAACTCCATGTACTTTTCATTCGCATAATCCCCAACAAACCCGCGATAACTCGAACCTCCGTCTGGCTCAAACAAAACTTGCGGTACAGAGTCATGCCATACACTAGACCCGAGAGCGACCTTGCTGCCGCTTAGTCCGAGTAACAACTTTCCCCGATTAGAGGTGAAATTCCAATTCGCGTCTGAAAGATAGCCTGCGTCTGTCTTGATGCCGGATTCTATCCCCTTCTTTGTACTCTCTAAGGGGATTAGTTCAACAAAAGCTACCCTAAAACCGACTGCGCTTTGACTCCAATTGTAACAAGCGACGTTCGCCCAATTGGCATTAGCTGGAGCCGTCCATGTGTAAGAGTAAGTGGTTGGAGTTCCTGTTAATACCGCGCTAGAACCAACTATAAAATCATAAAGGGAGTCCCTAACAATGCTCGTCATTGGTTCGGCAAAAGAATTTTTATACTGAATGCGAAAATAGAAGCCTAACTGTGCAGATCCAGACCCTGGCGACCAGGCCCGAATTCTAACTTCGTACCTTGATCCAGGGACTACCCTGAACGTCTTAGAGCCTTGCGCGTAAACGATTCCCGTTTCTGGTAAATCAAGGCACTTTCCTTCCGTGGCATCTGTTACTACAGAGACAGGCGTAGTTGTCCCCTCTATTGTCTGCCATGTAGTTCCGTTAAAATCAAAAAACCCATCGACGACTAGATTTTCATCTGCCGCATTTCTCGCTAATGGTTGATTGTCTGTTACATCTGATCCCGCTTCTGCTGGCTTTAGATCGTCAAGTGGCAATCCGTCAGCCCATACCGATGCGGTGGGTATTTCTTCGACGATAAAGTAATCTATAATCGTTTCCTCTGGAGGGGTGGGGGTCACCTCATAATTTGCTATATAAAAAGGTCTTAAATACCTAACATTTTGATGCACTTTACCCGGAGATGCTAAAGTGCCGACGGCTGTAGTCCCGTTAGGAGAGCCAAATCCTTTTGTGTACCCTGTATAGGTGGTGTAACCTGATGGCACTAGACTACCGTCGGAACAGTGAAAATAATGCCCTGAACCGAACAGGCTATTAGCGCCAGTGGAATTAACAAGTGTTACTCCATCCGCAGCAACACCTAAAAATCCAACATAAAGAAGACCTGCCCCGGAAGGTTTTTTAGCTCTAAACCGTATTTTGTGCAATTTGTTTTGGTCGAAGGGTATTAAATATTTGTGCGCCCGCCATTCAGTTGCGTCAACTTGATAAAGACTTAAAGCATTTCCGCCGGTCTCTCCTGAGCTTACCAAGGTGATTACCGCATCCTGGCCGCCATACCCCGATACTTTTTCCCAATTCAGATCGGCGTCAATGTGCTCAAACGTCTCTCTAAATCCCACTTCTTGCGTTTGGAGTGCGCCTGTTCCAGACGCGGATATCAAGAGCCTTCCTGACGCGTCGCGTAACTTCATGGCTCCGGTATTGTCAACATAGAACAAGGCGTTAGCATCTGACTTCACCCCTGTTCCTGCCCAGATTAAAAATGAGCCGTTTTCAATTTCAACTCGCGTCGCGGTGGTATTTGTAGTTCTTATTAAACCGCCAGTGAGTGTAGCGGCCAGCATCTCTATCGAGGCAGTGATTGTTCCGGCGGTGATTTTGTCGGCTGCCAGGTTTTCTATCATGGCATTGGTAATGGTGGCGTCACCAATAAACGCCTGGTCCATAATTACGGCAGGCTGACCATTGACTTCACCGATTAGAAATGGCGGTAACTCTGTTGGGACAGCAATGGCTTCCCATTGAGCGGCGCCATCAATAACGGTTCCACCAACTGTTGTCGGCCACACCGGCTCCGTGGATCCCGTCAAGCCCCCTGTAATACATTTGAACCAAAGGTTTACACTATTCTCGGGGTTTGGAATCACATAACTGGGCGTAGCTCCTGCGACAACAACGACTCCTGCTTGCCACTTCTTTGTTAAAATAGACAGTACATATTCAGGGCTGTACGATGTTTGCCCTTTAATCCCTTTCGTTTGAATCGGACCTAGCTTGCCCGCCTTTGACTCAGCCCTTACCCAATAGTAATAAATTTGGTTTCCCGTCCCCTTCCCTACTTCGTCAGGGTAAACGGTCTCGGTTGATTTTGTCGCACCAATAAAAACGGCCTGACCAAAACTTGGCTCCGGATCGTTCGGTGTAGCAATCGCTCGGTATATTTGATATCTGGCAAGGTGGGGGAATCTAACGCTTTTGAATGATAGATGAATAACTCCCATCGAACCAACGGCTGTAATACTCTCCACTCTTGGAGGCGTATCGTGATAAGCCGCGCCCTCATCGGTTGCGACAATCTTCCCGGTCGCTTTCTGGATCTGAATAGTTGTCTTGGCGTCTTTCTTGTATTTCGCAAGACCAGAATTAACCAAGTCCCTTACCGTTACAGCGCGATCTAACTCATTACCTCTCTTTCCTAGCAAAGTTTCAACGATCTCTTTTAGCGACTGAAGCAGTTTAAAATTGCCGCCACTATCAGGCGTTTTCATAATTCCGTGACCTCATTGGCAATTACTGCATTGATAATCTTGCTTGTTCCCGACAGTTCAATCTCCCACGCTTTCGCCAAATAATCTCCTGGAAGCCAGAAAGGATCATCACTTGCCACAGTCTCGGTGTGCTTTAACACGCCATCGGCATAGAGTTTAAAAGTCACAGGGTAAGATTCCGCGTACACCTTGGCGAGCGAAAAATTGATTTCAAAGTCGGTGTAAAACTTCTTGCTTTTCCATGTCGCCGTCTTGAAGGTTGTATCCGCATTCCATTCCCTGATAGCCCCGCTGGTGCATAGATACATAGAATCACTGACAAGATGGGTATAAAGCGCAGTCGCGGTGGTATTCGTGAAGGTTAAAAGAGAAAGCGGGCTTTTGGGATCGAATATAAATCCGCCCTGAACCGATCCGGTATCATAAAATCCGTAATAGCGGTCTTCGTGAACAATCCCGATAATCGATTCCGGCTTTAATGCTTGCCATTTTTCACGATTGAAAACCTGTCCAGTAATGACGTTTGCCGTACCTGTTACATCAATCATCACCAAACCATCTGGACTGGCGTATATGCCGCCATTACCAAGAGAGGCGATAGACCGACTGCTAACACATGCTTGTGGTATCTCGATCGGGTAAATTGAATAACTATCTGGATGGGCACCCGTCACAAAGTATGGCTTTCCTTCTGTAAGGACCGCAAATGACTCACCGAGAGGAATACCGCCAACAATCGGATAATCGGTTGTTAAGCGGTATTTTCGTGGGTAGGCGTAAGGATGGAATGGCTCAGAAGGGCAAATTTCTTTATTACGAAACAACACTGAAACGCCGTTACCCAAAAGCATAAGCCCGAATGAATCCACTTCTGGAGGAATGAATCCGTCTGTTTCTAGAAGCCCACCAAGCTCTGAGGATTTCGCGTTATCTGAGTATGACGTGTTGCCAATCGCTATTTCGCTGACAAGTTGATAATCACCGCTATTAACTCCTTCTGCATACCGGTATATTCTCTTGTTCGTAACGTTGTACCCTGCGCCCGGGCCAGTAAGCAGCCCGGTCAGATCAACCTGTTGATCAACTCCGCGATCTATTGATGCGGAAGCCGTACTTGGCGGACCTTCCTCACCCCATCCGGTTACATAGGTGTAAACATAAGCCGTGGACTCTTTCTCGGTCTCTTCGTAAATGACCTTCCATGTTCCCCCTGATGCATAGGCGGTATGAGCGGTTCCATCCTCGTCATTTAGAGTAAAAGTGTTAGCGTCGACAACCGTAATAACAAACTCTCTGCTATTAATCTCCGTCATGCCGACTACGCCGGAAATATAAACTGTTTCGCCGGCAGAACGCCCGTGAGCGGTGCTTGTAATTGATACAGGATTGGCTTGTGTTGCCCCGGTAATACTCCCCGTAGTATCAACAAGCGCAACGGAAGGCGCGGAAGCAGGTTTAGGGACTCCAAGCTTGTACCAGTTTAACGGGTAATTGGTTCCCCCTCCCGATGTCGCGATCGTGTTATCAGTCACTTTCGGTTCACCGTCACCAGTCCAGAAGGTTCTTTCTGAAACATCGTCGGCAATCGGGCCTTTAATCACATTAACTTCAGTAGTCCAATGAAACCAGTAAATATCTGAAAAAAGATAAATGCTTTTGATTGTGCCCGCTTTGGTGGGCGTCCATTTGAATAGGTCGTTTTTGAGTGGCGATATAACACCAGTTGACAGGTCGCAGTTTAAAGCGGATTGCGCGGCATTGGGTGGGAGTTTTTCAGGCTCAAGCAGAGGCACTTCACCAGTAAAACTCGTGAACTCGATCTTCAAGTTATGCTCCTGATGTTACTTAAAGGCAGACCGCTTCGTAAACGGCGTTATTTTTTATCGTTTGATTTATCGTTTCTTCTGTATCTTGGTCTGAGATGTAAACCGGCTCATACAGTAAGCAAAAATCACTTGCGGGTGTATTTGTCGCGCAACTCGTTATAGTAATCAGTATCAGACTCAAGGCGATCGCTCGCTTTCTTAGCCACGTAGACATCATCCACAATATCCTTGTATTGTTTTTTCTCCGCTTCTGATTTGTCGGCGCTTGCTTTGTATTTATCCCCTCGAAACTTCAGGGCCAATATAGTCAATAACGAAACAATAAAGAGCGCCGATTTAGTCCAGATATTTTTTGCTAGAGAAACTAATGGGTTCATTGGTTTTAAACCTTAGCAGGATGTTTATGAAAGCAAGTAATCCCATACCAATTAGATAGTCCTGCGGATCAAGCGTTTGTTGCAATATCCCGTAATTAGCCTCTATGACAGCAAGCGCCCCTGAGAGAGCCGCAAAGAGAGCGTTAATCTGGTTGGTTGTAGAATCTTTCGGATGCTTCATATCGTTCCAGTCCTTTCGCTATAGCCCAACACGCGGGCAACTGAATCAAACTCAACTCTTGATAATCGTGAATGAAGCCTGGCTCAAGAAT
>Ga0224506_10002807_pt1 | contig 11740 bp, 8 predicted proteins | sample SF_Jan12_sed_USG_2_FD_169108 | JGI IMG/M metagenome (GOLD analysis project Ga0224506, IMG submission 169108) | Sediment microbial communities from San Francisco Bay, California, United States - SF_Jan12_sed_USGS_8_1 | ecosystem: Environmental > Aquatic > Marine > Sediment | place: USA...
AGTAGCCTGCGAGCAAACTGGTTATAGTCGCGATGAATTATTGAACATAAACGTTGCCCAATTGGATGTCGCAATAGATTTTGATAATTTGCGCGAAACATGGGATATGGGCGAGGCTAACCCCGCAGAATACCCCCTAACTTTAGAAAGCGCGCACCAACGCAAGGACGGAACGATTTTCCCGATTGAGGTTCGCGTAAGCTTGCTTCCTGCAGAAAAAGGCTATCTGTTTATTGCCGTGGTTCGCGATACCAGCGATCGCCTTGATACCGAGCGCGAACTTGAATTTCAAAAAAAGGCACTTGATGAGCATGCCATTGTTTCCATTGCTGATGTCAGGGGCGACATAATTTATGTTAATGATAAATTCTGCGAAATAAGTGGATATTCACGTGAAGAACTAATGGGCAATAACCACCGTATCGTGAAAAGCGATTTTCATTCACCCAAATTTTATAAAGAAATGTGGGATAGTATAACCAGCGGTAATTCGTGGCGCGGTGAAATAAAAAATCTAAAAAAAGGCGGCGGTTTTTATTGGGTTGATGCGACTATCGTTCCGTTCCTCAATGAAAAGGGAAAACCGTTTAAATACGTTGCCATTCGCACCGATATTACCGAACGGGTAAACGCCAAAGAAGATGCCGAAACTGCCAACCGGGCAAAATCTGAATTTCTTTCATCCATGAGCCACGAATTGCGCACCCCATTGAACGCAATTGTCGGTTTCAGCCAGTTGTTGGAAACAGATCCGGATAATCCGCTGTCGCAAGATCAGCTTGAATCGATTGGGCAGATACAAAAAGGTGGCGAACACTTGTTATCGCTAATTAATGAAATTCTTGATTTAGCTAAAATTGAATCTGGCAGGCTTGGTATATCAATGGAAAGCGTGGTTCCAAATGATGTGGTGCAATCTAGCCTTAATATGGCGCGCGAACTTGCCAAGAAAAACAATGTAGTGGTTATTGATAATTGCCTCGAACGTATGAACGCTGCCGACCCTTGTGCGGTTATGGTTGATCAGAACCGATTGCGCCAAGTATTGCTCAACCTTTTATCCAATGCGGTCAAATACAACCGCGAAGGCGGCAAGGTGACATTTGATTGTAAAAAGGTAGATAACAATCGTATGCGTTTTATCATTAGCGATACCGGCATTGGTATTCCCAAAGAAGTGCAAGATGAAATGTTTGTTCCGTTTCACCGCCTTAGTGCCGAAAACACAGCGATTGAAGGAACCGGAATTGGGCTTACCATTACCAAAAAACTAGTTGAACTGATGGATGGTGAAATTGGTTTTACTAGCGCCAAAGACGAAGGGTCTGAATTTTGGGTTGAATTTGCATTAGCGAACAAAGTTGCTGCTGATGAAAAAATTGATAGCAACCCGCCCAGCAATATGGACCTGCAATCAGGGGAAAATAGCGCCACGGTTCTTTACGTTGAAGACAATCCAGCCAACCTGAAGCTAATGGAAAAAGTATTTAAGCGGCTATCTAATATTCGCATGATTACCGCCCATAACGCCGAAATAGGGTTAGTAATGGCCGAACAAGAAAGACCAGACCTTGTATTGATGGATATAAATTTGCCCGGTATGGATGGTGTGCAGGCGCTAGAAGAAATGAAAAAATCTGAAACCCTGCGCCATATTCCGGTAATAGCCGTTTCTGCCAATGCCATGCCACATGATGTAGAGCGCGCAATGAATGCAGGTTTCAAAGACTATATTACAAAACCATTTCAAATCGAAGAAATTTTGGCTGCCGTAAAATCGCAATTGTCATAGCGCTGACTGCATATTTTTTGGGTTTTTTACAAAGTAATTTTTTCCAAATATTTTGGTATATGGCATTTCCATCCCAAATCATTTTTTATGCGCGCAGCCAGCGCATTCGATGACTTTTCTTCACCGTGGTTTATGAAGGTAATTTCTGGTGGGTGATCAAATGTTTTCAACCAACGCATTATGTCTTTTTCGTCAGCATGGGCTGAAAGCATATCAAGATTAAGCACCTGGGCGCGCACCGCAATATTACGCCCATGAATTTTAGTAGACTTTGCTCCGGCCAATATTTTTTCACCGCGTGTTCCCTCCGCCTGGTAGCCAGCAAACATTATTGTATTTCGTTCATCACCAATATAATGCTTTAAATGATGCAAAATCCTTCCACCGGTGGCCATGCCACTAGCGGAAATAATTACTTTTGGCATGCTATTTGCGTTTAATGCTTTTGATTCTTCAGCGCTGTGAACATATTTCGCCACCGCGCATACTCTTTTGGCCTCATCCTCGCTCAAATGATGTAGCTCGCTATTGCGACGGAACAATTCACTAGCATCAATCGCCATCGGGCTATCAAGAAAAACAGGAATATTAGGAATTTTATTTTCGTTTTTTAGCTTCATTAGGCAATACATAAGCAACTGCGCTCGCCCGACAGCAAACGAAGGTATTATTATGCTTCCACCGCGGGCGCTGGTGGTGTTTATCACCTCGGCCATTATGTCTTCGGCAGATGTTCCATCATGGTTACGCCCGCCATAGGTTGATTCAACCACCAACACATCAATCTTGCCCCCGGGGTGCGGTTCAACCATTACAGGATCGTCATAGCGACCCAAATCGCCGGAAAAAAGTATTTTTTTGCCGGGCGCTTTTTCGTCGGTAATTTCAACAAGCGCATTTGCCGCACCCAATATGTGTCCGGCAGGGCGAAAACCAATTTTTATATTGGGCAAGATGTTTTCATATGTATGCATTTTCCATGAACGAAACCGCTCAAGGCTTTTTCTTGCATCGTTTTCCGTATACAGCGGTAAAGCTGGGGCGTGCTTAGAAAATTTATAGCGGTTGGCAATATCGGCATCGCGTTCATGCAAGAAACCGCTGTCGGGTAATAAAATTTCACAAAGGTCGCACGTTCCATGGGTTGCGTGAATAGTGCCGGAAAATCCGTTTTTTACCAAAAGCGGAATATATCCTGAATGGTCAATATGGGCATGGGTCAGCACAACAGCATCTACATCGGTTGGGCGAATCGGCAAGGCAGCCCAGTTAAGCAGACGTAAACTTTTTAATCCCTGAAACAGACCGCAATCCACCAGTACCCGCGACCCTGCGTGTTCTATTAGCGTTTTGGAACCGGTAACAGTTCCCGCCGCACCAAGAAATGTAATGCTGGTTTTGTTCATGCAATGATTCTATATGTTTTTAATCAAAGTGATAACAAAATGTATTTTCAAGGTTATAACACATGCGCAATAAACCAGTAATTCTTGTGACCAGAAAATTACCGCAAGCGGTAGAAGAAAGGCTGCAAAGGGACTACCAGCCAATTCTTAACCCCAGCGACAGGCTTTATAGCGATGACGAGCTTATTGAGATATCGGCTGGCGTTGACGCCATTATGCCATGTCATACGGAAAAATTTACCGCCGATGTAATTGCGCGGTTACCTGCAAATGTCAGGGCGATTGCTAATTTTTCTGTCGGTTATGACCACGTTGATGTGGCGGCAGCTAAAGCAAAGGGAATTATTGTAACAAATACGCCTGATGTACTAAGCGATGCCACGGCTGAAATAGCAATATTATTGATGCTTGGCGCAGCCCGGCGCGCAAGCGAGGGCGAAAGAATTATGCGTGCAGGCAAATGGAAAGACTGGTCGCCCGCATTCATGGTAGGGCGCCAGGTTACCGAAAAACGTTTTGGTATAATCGGCATGGGTCGGGTTGGCCAGGTTGTGGCAGAGCGTGCCCGTGGTTTTGGCATGGATATACATTATTATAATAGAAAACGTTTAGATGGCGATTTGGAAAAAGGGGCCACCTATCATGAAACGGTTGAAGACTTGCTTCCCAATGCTGATGTTTTATCCGTTCATTGTCCGGCAACGCCAGATACCATGGGGCTTTTAAATAGCGAACGATTAAGTTTGTTGCCCGATGGTGCCATTGTGGTAAACACCGCGCGCGGCGGCGTTATAGACGATGATGCGCTGGTTGCAGCGTTAAAATCGGGCAAGGTGTATGGTGCCGGGCTTGATGTGTTTAACGGAGAGCCGGAAAACATTCACCCCGGCTATATTGATCTGGAAAATGTGTTTTTGCTGCCTCACATAGGTAGCGCCACAGAAGAAACCCGCGATGCCATGGGATTCCGTGCCCTTGATAACTTGGACGCCATATTTTCCGGTGCCGAGCCCCGCGATAGGGTTGCATAAGCATCCCTTTATTCAATGCAGCGTATTGAAAATAAACAATAATTTTTATAAAAAACAAATTTTCCGCTTAGCAATACTTTGCGTTGACGATGTATAAAGCTATACGTATTGTCGATTTGTATCTGCGGCAAGTTAGCTGCGGGTACGCAAGGACTTCCCCATCCTTAATCCAGTAAATATCCTTTATTTATATGGTTTTGGTTGGGTGGCCAGCAGTTTGCGCCCATCTGGTTTTGCCATGATCGACCGGGCCAAGACGGAATTTCTAAAAGGTTATGGCATTCAATGTACATACTCGATTATGTGCATTGAAAGTAGTTTTCCACCGTTTTTTTGGTGGAAATGGTTGAAAAGACTTTCTTTTCACTGTCTTATGTTTGGCAGTAAATGCCTTTATATAGATGGGGTAATAATTTTTTGGGAGGTTATTTAATTATGACTAAAGAAATCAAAACAGAAAACGACAAGGCGGTTTCACGCCGTAAGTTTCTGAAAACTGGTGGCGTAGTTGCCGCCGCTGGTGCCGCTACCGTTGCTTTGGCAGCTTGCGGTAAAAAAGAAGAAAAATCAGAAAAAATGGCGGCACCTGCCGTTGTAACCAAAGCAGCTGACGTACTTAAAGTGCAAGCAGCATGGGGCGGCGGTATCTTCCTTGAATTCGCACAGGATTATGCTGATCGCGTGAACAAAATGGCTGGCGGTTCAATGAAGATTGAATTGTTGGGTGTTGATGCCGTTGTAAAAACCGGTGAAATGCAAACAGCTGTTCACAAAGGTGTTCTAGATGGCGCGCACATGGTTACCGCTTATTGGTATTCTAAATCTGCTGTTGCCTCACTGTTCGGTACAGGTCCTTGCTTTGGCTGGTCAGCCAATGAATTGCTAGGCTGGATTCAGTATGGTGGTGGACGCGATCTGTATTATGAACTTATGCATGATATGCTGAAACTTGACCTAGTTGGCTTCTTCACTGGCCCAATGCCAGCGCAGCCACTTGGTTGGTTCAAAGAGCAGATTAAAGATTCTTCACAAATGAAGGGCCTTAAATATCGTACAGTTGGCCTTGCTGCTGACGTTTTGCAGGAAATGGGCATGTCTGTTGTTCAGCTTCCCGGTGGCGAAATTCAGCCTGCTATGAAATCTGGCTTGATTGACGCTGCTGAATTTAATAACCCGACATCTGATAAAGATTTCGGCATGCAGGACGTTTCAAAGCATTATCATCTTGCAAGTTTCCACCAATCGCAGGAATCTTTCGAAATCATCTTCAACAAAACCCGCTTTGACAAACTATCGTCAGAACAGCAGGCCATTCTTGAATATGCTTCCGAAGCTGCTTCTTCCGATATGGCATGGAAAGCCATGGAACGCTATTCAGCCGATCTGGTTACACTGAAAACCGAACACGGTGTAAACGTTTACCGTACACCGGATTCAGTTATGGCCGAACAGCTAAAAGCTTGGGACATTGTGGTTGACCGCATGAGCGCGGCTGATCCGTTCTTTGCCAAGGTTGTTGCTTCGCAGAAAAAATGGGCTCAGCGTTATGGCGCTTATCAGCTTCAGAATTCTCCGAACTATCGCCTTGCTTACGAACATTATTACGGCGCACTGTAGGCGCGCGTTAGATTGTTCTAAGTCCGAACTGGGGGGCGACGCTATATTTATTTGCGTCGCCCCATCAGTTTGATACATAATTTCCCCTTACCCAAGGTTGTGGGCATGACCAAAATATTACACTTTATAGATAGCTTAAGCGCATGGACCGGCAGGGCCTTTTCATGGTGTATCGTAGTTTTGACTTTTTCCACCTGTTATGAAGTTTTTGTCCGCTACGTTCTTAATAGCCCAACTGTTTGGGCATTTGACATGAGCATCCAAATGTATGGCGCACTGTTCATGATGTCTGGCGCTTATGCGCTTTCACAAGACGCCCATGTGCGCGGTGATGTTATTTATCGTCTTATGCCAAATAAGGTTCAGGCCAGCATTGACCTAGTTTTATACACTTTGTTTTTGGCGCCAGGTGCTATTGCTCTTATTTATTATGGTTATGGTTTTGCGTCCGATTCATGGTTCTACAAAGAGGTGAGCTGGTTTAGCCCATCGCGCATTCAGATTTATTTCTTTAAAACCCTTATCCCAATTTCCGGAACCCTTGTTCTATTACAAGGTATTGCCGAGGGTATCCGCTGTATACAGTGCATTCGTACTGGCGTATGGCCGGAACGCCTACATGACGTACAGGAAACCGAAACTATGCTTCTTCATGAAAAAGAAGACCTTCACAACATTGAAAGAGCAATGAAATGATTACTGATCCGCAAATTGCTCTCATAATGCTTGGTTTGTTTATTTTTGTGGTGCTGCTTGGGTTTCCAATCGCGTTTACCCTTGTGGCTATGGGACTTGGGTTTGGTTATTACGCCTATTATGACGAAACACGTATGCAAACGCTGTTTGATAACCGAATATTTGATCTGTTTGTACAGAACACGTTCTCGGTTATGTCCAATGATGTTTTAGTCGCGGTCCCATTATTCTTATTCATGGGGTATGTGGTTGAACGTGCCAATATTGTAAACCGTCTGTTTTTTAGCTTTCAATTAGCCGCACGTAATCTGCCTGGTTCTATGGCCGTTGCCGCATTGTTGACCTGCGCGGTATTTGCAACTGCCACCGGAATTGTTGGCGCGGTTGTAACGCTAATGGGCATGTTGGCTTTTCCCGCCATGTTGGAAGCCAAATATGATAAAAGCTACGCCGCGGGTGTTATTTGCGCCGGTGGTTGCCTTGGCATCTTGATACCGCCATCAATTATGTTAATCGTTTATGCCGCAATTGCGGAAATTTCACCCTTGCGTCTGTATGCCGGAGCGCTGTTTCCGGGTTTTATGTTAGCTGGTTTCTATATTATTTATGTTGTGACCCGTGCGTATTTTAATCCTTCACTGGCACCGAAACCGGAAACTACAGATGTTTCGCTCAGCAAGATTCTTTACGAATTGATGACATCATTTTTCCCGCTGGCGTTTCTTATTTCGGCAGTGTTGGGGGCAATTTTAATGGGGCTGGCAACGCCAGCTGAAGCCGCTGGTGTTGGTGCCGCGGGTGGTTTGCTGTTGGCGGCAATTTATCGTTCTCTTTCGTGGGAACGCCTGAAAGAAGCCGTATTCTTGACCGCAAAAACATCGGCAATGGTGTGTTGGTTGTTTGTTGGTTCATGGACTTTTGCCTCGGTATTTTCATATTTAGGCGGCCACGATATCATTAAAGATTGGTTCCTAGCGCTTGATATTGGCACTATAGGGTTCTTGATTTTGGCGCAGATAACAATTTTCTTGCTTGGTTGGCCGCTGGAATGGACCGAAATTATTATTATTTTCGTTCCTATTTTCTTGCCGATGCTTGAAACCTTTAATGTTGATCCGTTGTTCTTTGGAATGCTGGTAGCGCTTAACCTACAAACATCGTTTCTCACCCCACCGATGGCAATGGCGGCATATTATTTAAAAGGCGTCGCCCCGGATGATGTGGAATTGATGGAAATTTTCAAGGGCATTATGCCGTATTTGGGAATTGTTATTTTTTCCATGGTTCTTCTTTATAATTTCCCGGGAATTGCGCTCTGGTTGCCTGAATATTTGTTCGGTAAATAATGACGCATCTTGGATTGGCATGAGCAATAATCTTAACATTCTATCAGCCAGTGAAGCTGCGCGGGCAATAAGGGAATCCGAAATTTCATCGGAAGAACTTGTTAAAGATTGCCTTGAACGTATTTCAGACGTTGAAGATGCGGTCCACGCATGGGAAAGCATTGATACTGAATACGCAATAGAGCAAGCAAAGCAATCTGATAAACGCCGCCGTTCTGGCGCACCAATCGGCCCGTTACAGGGTATTCCAGTTGGGGTTAAGGATATCTTTGATACCAAAGATTTCCCCACCCAATTTGGCTCAGCTATATACAAAGACCGCACCACAACCGAAGATGCAACTGTTGTTGCAATGTTAAGGCAAGCTGGTGCAATAATTTTGGGTAAAACAGTTACCGCGGAATTTGCCTGCATGTCGCCCGGACTAACCACCAACCCCCATGATGTAACACGCACGCCTGGTGGTTCCAGTAGCGGATCAGCCGCCGCCGTTGCCGCTGCCATGGTACCATTGGCAATTGGTACGCAAACCAATGGTTCGGTTATTCGTCCGGCCTCGTATTGTGGTGTGGTTGGCTATAAACCTACATTTGGTCTGGTTTCGCGCCATAGGGTGCTTCGGGTGTCGCGTATCCTTGATCAGGTTGGGGTTTTTGCCCGCACCGTTGAAGACGCCGCATTAATGGCCGAGGCAATAATTGGTTTTGACGGGATGGACCGTGATACCAGCACAAACCCCAAGCCACATTTGTTAAGGGCGGTTGGCGAAGAACCGCCAATGCCTCCACGCTTTGCTTTTATTAAAGGACCAGCATGGGCCATGTGTGACACCGAAACCCATTCAGCCTTTACAGAGCTGGTCGGTGCTTTGGGCAACAGGGTAGAAGAGGTTGATCTTGGTGCGGTTTATGATGAAGTATTTGAATGGCATCGCATGGTTATGCAAGCCGATATAGCCAAAAACTTTGCCGATGATTACAAAAATCACAAGGAACAATTAAGCCCAATACTGGTCGAGATGATTGAACGTGGACGCAAGGTTCATGCGGTCGATTACAGCCTTGCGCTGGATCGTATTGATATGTTTGCAGTAGCATTTGCCCCAATGTTTGAAGAGTTCGATGCCATTATTACGCCCGCTGCCACTGGTGAGGCCCCGATTGGCCTTGAAAGTACCGGAAACCCGGCACCGGCAACACTTTGGACATTCGCCGGAATGCCAGCAATGACTTTACCATTGTTACAAGGTGATAGCGGTATGCCACTAGGCGTGCAAATGGTGGGAGCGCGTGGCGATGATCAGCGTTTATTTAGAAATGCCAGTTGGCTTGCAAAGTATCTGGAAGAATTGTCGTAATTGATATATTATTAACCTCTGCCATAAATTGGCAGGATCAGTATAACAAAAGGAACAACCCGATGAATACCATAACCGGACTTATTGGCGTTGCCATGTTTCTAGCGTTCATTGGCGGGCTGGCACAATCAATCGGTGCATTACCATTCATAATCATCGTCATCGCAATTAGCACCATGGCAATTTATGATTATTATGAAAGCGTTAAATCCGAGCGCAGTCAGGCCATAAGGCAGGCAAACGTTGACGCCAAAGAAAACGAACAATCCTGATTATTTGCCTGAGTAGGCCCTTTATTAAATGACAAAACTTCCCAATTGGTTGATCTCATACCTGCGTCAACCGTTTGTTTTTATTGTGTGGGTAATGGAAACCTATACAAAAAATACTACACGCGCGCGCATTTTTATGGCTAAGCCAGATGTTATCAAGGTGTTTAAGCTGGCAATTACAATTACAATGCTGGCGTGGATTGTTGTTGGCATAATGGCAAGCGATGAAGATAGGGGTCGCTTAACAGAAAAAATTAGAACCACCTGGGGCGATATTCAGGACATTAACGAACAAAAGAAATTGCAAAGTAACTAAATCAAGAAATCGTCAACCGTAAGGTCGGCAAGCATTATGCCGCTTAAGGTAATGCCATCACCGGCACCAAAATCAAGAACAACATCGGCCCCTATTTGCTGGGCGCTTGCCATTACATCGGCAAATCCAGCAAAGACATTAAGCCCGCTTAGATCAATGGTGTCTTCAACCCCACCAGCAGTAAAATCGGTTATTGTGTCATTGCCATCACCAGCAATGAATACAAATAGATCATCACCAGAACCACCGCTAAGCATGTCATTGCCAATTCCACCGACGATATGGTCGTTGCCACCAGCACCATTGATAATATCCATGCCAGCAAGGCCAAACAGCCCGTTAGCGCCATTATCTCCCAACAAGGTGTCGTTGCCGGTATCGCCAGTTGCATCAACCCGGGGGACGGTAACGTTTATATCAACCAAACCATAGCCTGGTATTTCCACAGTTAAAATATCGGATCCGTACGACGTGGATGTTGTGGGGATATCAAGCGTCACATCGAACGTATAGGTGCCAGCGCTCACGTCTGTATATGACGTAGGTGTTATTGAGCTAACATAACCAAAATCATCACCACTAATTGACGGCGTAAGGTTTATTGTATTATTTGCAACGTAGCTTTCAATGGCAGAAACAACGTTTGTTCCGTCAGCTGTCCATGTTGTTACGCTGCCAAATCCCCAGCTATTAACCAAGGCCTGATAGGTTGCCAATTGGTCTGCACTAACGGAAAATATTGGGATTATTCCTGCATCAAGCAGCATTTGTCCAACTATGGCGGGATCGGGATAATCCTCAATGTCAAATATGGTGTCATAATTGTTGGCTGTAGCGTTGAAATCGCCAGCTTGGTGATATGCAGAATCTGTGCTGAGAACCACAAATTTTTGTGCACCATCGCGAAAACCAATTTCGCTGCTAGCGCGAAGCGCTGTTTGTACCAGCGCCTCCATCTGCGCATCCTTATAATCGAAACGAACATCACCCCCATAATAATATGAAAGGTTATTAAGGGATGACTGCACGGTATTTATATCAGAAGACATACCAAGATCGGTGTTATAAACAAAGTCAGCCTGGTTTGGTGACACTAAAACTCCATTTACTGTAATCGAGTAGTGTGAGTTACCATATGGAAAAATTGGTTTATCTACAAAGCTACCTATGCCGAAGGTTACATCACCTGTTTGCGATAGCGTGTTATATATGCTGGCAAAATTTGCTCTGGCGGCATCTAACTCTCCATGCATTGACAAACTCAAATCATGAACCATAAATACATCATACATTGGCATAATGTTTTGCACGTTTACATCAATTGAAAATGTAACCGAAGACCCAGCAGTTAAGGTTGCATCGGCGGAATCAATTGAAATGGCGCTGTTGCCTGGCATTGTTGCAGTGATGGCGCTTGGCGTTGCGGTAGGGCGCTGGGTAGGATCAGATAAATCTATGTTAACTGGTGCGGCTGATGTAATTTCAATTTCTAGTTCTTCAATATTGCGAAGGTTAAGCCCGAAAGAGGTTTCAAAAACCTGATGCTTGCTGCTGTGGCTACTTGAATCCTTAAATCCGTGCCCTTCGGAACTTTTTTCATTTGCATTATCAGTAATCCAAGTCTGAAGTTGGGTAATTTCATCTTGCAGCGCATCAAATTGTTCCTGAGACATTTTTAATAACAGCTTATCGGACCCCTTGCCCCCATCATAAAAATCAGTTGCCCCAAAATTTTCTTCAAGGTCATAAATCAGCGTGTCATCGCCACGATCACCATCGACAATATCGTTGCCGGCCCCGCCATCGAGCACATCATCATCGTTGGTTCCACGAATATAATCATTGCCTGAATTTGGGGAAACTTCCGTTACATCATCGTCATCATCGTCATGGCCATCATCATCGTG